>Ga0326597_10003050_pt1 | contig 24490 bp, 25 predicted proteins | sample RVTome_12_FD_203789 | JGI IMG/M metagenome (GOLD analysis project Ga0326597, IMG submission 203789) | Soil microbial communities from uranium-contaminated site in the Upper Colorado River Basin, Wyoming, United States - RVT100D185 | ecosystem: Environmental > Terrestrial > Soil > Contaminated >... | reverse complement strand
GACGCACAGATCGCCTTGGCACGGGCGATCTCGGCGGTGTCCTCCGGCGTGGCGAAGAAGTCGACGTCGGATCGGTCGGCGCACGCCGCCCCTTCGCGCCAGAACTCGGGCTCGATGTCGAACGGACTGATCATGTGGGCCTCATGGTGCTCCTACCCGCATAAACGCCCCCTAAAACCACCGTGTTCCCCAGGTGACTTCACCCGACATCGCCGGACCGGGATCGGGAATGGCTCGGACGCCAAGCGTCCGGCGGACGACGAGGGTCGGAGGCCCGGCTGCGAGAGCGCTGAAACCGACGTCGGCGAAGGCCGCCGGCGCCCCCATGTGCTCTCGGACGGCCCTCTGACGGGGGGCGGTCAGAACTCGTAAGGGTCCGGAATTGCCCCTGGTTCGTAGCGGCCGATCTCGGCTCGACCGACGGATCGGAGGTGGACCTCGTCGGGTCCGTCGGCGATCTGGAGCCAGCGGCCCAACGCGTACGACTCGGCCAGAGGCCAGTCCTCGGTGAAGCCGGCCGCGCCGAACACCTGCATTGCCCGATCCGCCACCCACGTCAACGTGTGCGGGGCGACGACCTTGATGGCGGCGATCTCGACTCTGGCGTTCTTGACGCCGACGTTGTCGATCATCCAGGCGGTCTTCAGGACCAGGAGCCGTGCCTGTTCGATCCGCATCCGCGCCTCGGCGATCCACTCCCTGACCACTCCCTGCTCCGCCAGCGGCTTGCCAAACGCCACACGCGCCTTCGACCGCTGGACCATCAGATCGAAGCATCGTTCAGCCGCCCCGATGGCGCGCATGCAGTGGTGGATGCGCCCCGGTCCGAGCCGAGCCTGGGCGATGGCGAATCCGCCGCCTTCCTCGCCGAGCAGGTTGCTGACGGGTACTCGCACGTGGTCGTAGTGCACCTGCGGGTGACCGCCGCGATCGTGGTACCCGAACACGGCGGGATCACGTTCGACGATGACGCCGTCGGCGTCGAGCGGCACGATCACCATCGACTGCTGGTGGTATGGGTCGGCGTCGGGGCTGGTGATCCCCATCACGATCCCCACCTTGGCGCGCGGGTTGCCGGCGCCGGACGAGAACCACTTACGGCCCGTGACGACGTACTCGTCGCCGTCACGCTCGATGCGGGTGCGAATGTTGCGGGCGTCGGAGGACGCCACGTCGGGCTCGGTCATCCCGAAACACGACCTGATCTCACCTTCGAGGAGTGGATGCAGCCACCGTTCCTTCTGTTCCGGCGTTGCGAACAAGTGGAGGATCTCCATGTTCCCGGTGTCAGGAGCCGAGCAGTTCATGGCTTCGGGGGCGAGGTGGATGCTGCGGCCGGAGATCTCGGCGAGGGGGGCGTATTCGAGGACCGACAGGCCGGCGCCGTCCTCGGGGTCCGGTAGGAACAGGTTCCAGAGCCCGCGAGACCGGGCTTCGGTCTTCAACTCCTCGATGATCGGGGGGTGCGAGTAGTCGCCGAGCTCGGCCACCTGATCCCGATAGACCGGCTCAGCCGGATACACGTGCGAGCTCATGAAGTCGAGGAGGCGGGACCGGTAGTCCTCGACCTTGGGGGTGTAGGCGAAGTCCATGGCCTGCAACCTACCCGTGTGCTCGGTCGGCGAATCCGCCGGGGACCGAAGTTCTGTTCAGTCGTCTCCGAACAGCGAGAAGGGCGTGTCGGGTTCGGCGGCCGGTCGACGCTGTCGACGTGTGGCCGACCAGCGACGCACCTCGTCCATCAGGATGAAGACGGCGAAGAAGGCGGCGAACACGAAGCCCCGGGTGTAGGCGTACCACCCGCCGACGATCGTCACGACCGGGAAGACCAGGTCGGCGACGCGCTCACCGGACCGGCCGAAGAGAGCCTGCATGGTGCCCAGGAAGATGTGACCGCCGTCGAGGGGACGGACGGGCAGCCAGTTGAGCACGCCCCAGAGGATGTTGACCTGCCAGAAGCTCTCGAGCGCGAACTCGACCACCCGATCGTCGGTGGGCACGAAGTCTTTTCGCAGGGCCAAGAAGACGAGACCACCGAGCACGAACCCGACGGTGGACCCGGCCGCGGCCACCAGCACCCGTCGCCACGGGCTGATCGGTTGGGCGGTGGCCCATCGCGTGAATCCGCCGAGGGCGTAGAGGGTCATGTCGACGCGCGCCCCGAACCGTCGCGCAGTGAGCGCATGGCCGAGCTCGTGGGCGATGACGGAGACGGCGACCACGACGAGCCAGGCAAGCAGGAACGGCCAGCTCTCCGATCGACCGAGGATGGTGAGCCGGAACGGGAAGATGATCGCCGCCACCAGCCAGAACGCGGGACGGATGTGGATGGGGACGCCGCGAATCGAGAATCGCACCAGGCGATCCTACGAACCTTCGGGTTCGGGCGGTGGCGGCCGTCGGCCGGGATGGTCATACTCGCCGGCTATGGACACCACTCAACTCACCGCTGCGGTGGACCGCCACTTCGGCGACATGCGCACCCTCCTCGAGGATCTGGTGCGGATCCCCTCGGTGTCGGCGGCCGGGTTCCCGGCTGCCGAAGTCCGGCGATCGGCCGAGCACATCGCCGACCTGCTCCGGTCGGAGGGGGCCACCGATGTTCGGCTTCTCGAGCACGAAGGAGCACATCCCGCCGTGTACGGCGAGGTGAAGGGGCCGGATGCAGCGCCCACGATCCTCCTCTACGCCCATCACGACGTGCAGCCCCCAGGACCGGCCGAGGAGTGGGAGACGAGCCCTTTCGAGCCTTTCGAACGCGGGGGCCGGCTGTACGGGCGCGGTGCGTCGGACGACAAGTCCGGTGTCGTGATGCACCTGGCCACGCTCCGGGCCTTCGCCGGGAAGCCTCAGGCGACGCTCAAGATCTTCATCGAGGGAGAGGAGGAGGTGGGATCGGCCCACCTGGCCGACTTCCTCGCCGCCCACGCCGAGCTGCTGCGGGCGGACGTCATCGTGATCGGCGACGCCGGCGTGTGGCGAGTGGGCACGCCGGGTCTGACGACGAGTCTGCGTGGCCTCGCCTCCTGCATCGTCGAGGTGCGCACCGCCACCCATGCGGTGCATTCGGGTCAGTTCGGTGGCGTGTTCCCCGACGCCATCACGTCCCTCGCCCGTCTGCTCGCCACCCTCCATGACGACGAGGGCAACGTGGCGGTGGATGGGCTGGTCTCCTACGACCGGCCCGAGCCGGACCTGACCGAGGAGGAGATCCGGGAGATCATGGGGACGCCGCCCGGTCTGCATCAGATCGGTTCGGGAGGACTCGCCTCCCGACTGTGGACGAAGCCGGCGATCGCGGTCTTGGCGCTCGACGCCCCCCGGGTGTCCGAGGCCATCAACCAGCTCGTCCCGGTGGCGTCGGCCAAGGTCAGTCTTCGCATCCCGCCCGGCCAGGATGCCGACGCCGCCGTGGAAGCACTCCGCACCCACCTCATCGATCACGCACCATGGGGGGCGGATGTGACGGTGGCCGGCGTCGAGCGCGGTTCGGCCTTCCGGTTGGAGCCGTCCGGACCCGCGGCCGAGGCATGGTGGGAGGCGATGCGCTCGGTGTGGGGCACCGAGCCGGTCGAGATGGGCGCCGGCGGTTCGATCCCGTTCGTGGCGGACTTCTCGAACCTGTTCCCCGAGGCGACGATCCTGCTCACGGGGGCGGGGGATCCGACATCGGCGATCCACGCCCCCAACGAGAGTCAGCACCTCGGCGAACTGCGGAACTCGATACTTGCCCAGGTGCTCGCGATCCACGCCCTCGGCTGATGCGTGTGGTCGTCGCCGAGTGCACGGTCGACTACGTCGGGCGGCTGACGGCACACCTTCCCAGAGCCATCCGGCTGATCATGGTGAAGGCCGACGGATGCGTGGCCATCCACGCCGACGGCGGCGCCTACAAGCCACTGAACTGGATGAACTCCCCGAACACGCTGGTGGAGCTCGAAGGTGCGTGGGAGGTGACGAATCCGAAGGGTGAGCGGCTCGTGATCACCCTTCACGAAGTCCTGACGGACGTGAGACACGACCTGGGCGTCGATCCGGGACTGCAGAAGGACGGCGTCGAAGCCCACCTCCAGGTGCTGCTGGCGGAGAGGCCGTGGGTGTTGGAGGAAGGCCTCTCCCTCGTGCGTCGCGAGTATCCGACCGACATCGGACCGGTCGACCTGCTGTGTACCGACGCGGCAGGACGGATCGTGGCGGTGGAGATCAAGCGCCGGGGGGAGATCGACGGGGTCGAGCAGCTCGCCAGGTATGTGGAACGGCTCGACCTCGACCGGCGACTGGCACCCGTGCGCGGCATCCTCGCCGCACAGTCGACGACACCGCAGGCCAGGACGCTCGGCGCCGCCCGAGGCCTCGTCGTCGTCGAGGTGGATTACGACGGGCTGCGTGAGATCGAGTCCGACGACCTGACCCTGTTCTGACGTGTTTCACGTAGTCCTGTACCAACCCGAGATCCCGCCCAACACCGGCAACGCCATGCGGCTGGCGGCCAACACGGGCGCGACGCTGCACCTCATCGAGCCGCTCGGCTTCGAGATGGAGGATGCCAGGCTGCGACGGGCGGGAATGGACTATCGGGACCGGGCAACGGTTCACCGCCACGCCGACCTGGAGGCGTGGTGGAAAGCCGTCCGCCCCCCGCGGGCGTTCGCCCTCGCCAAGGTGGGGACGGCGCGATATGACACGGTGGGGTTTCGCCCAGGTGATGCGCTGCTGTTCGGCCCCGAGTCGGTCGGACTGCCCGCCGAGGTGCTGGCCGACGATCGGCTCAGCGGCGTACTCACCATCCCCATGCGACCCGACGTGCGGTCGCTCAATCTGTCGAACGCGGTTGCGCTGGTCGTGTTCGAAGCCTGGCGTCAACAGGGGTTCGAAGGCGCCGAGCTCGTCTGACCCGAGCGGGCAGGCGCCGATAGCCGCCAACTCGTTCCTAGCCTGCCCCCGGTGACGATCGAGATGGCGGCCCGGGCGGTTGCCGCAACCAAGGTGTATGGGGCCGGGCCCACCGCCGTGAGGGCGCTCGATGGCGTCACTGCCGGCTTCGTCCGCGGCGAGTTCACCGCCATCATGGGGCCTTCCGGGTCCGGCAAGTCAACGCTTCTCCACTGCCTGGCCGGGCTCGACTCCCTCACTTCGGGTCAGGTGTACCTCGGCGACACCGATCTCGGTTCCCTCAAGGACACCGATCTGACTCGGCTCCGCCGGGACCGCATGGGCTTCGTGTTCCAGACCTACAACCTCGTGCCGACGCTCGACGCCGAAGAGAACATCACGCTCCCGGCGGCGATCGCCGGCCGGGAGACCGAGCGGGTGTGGTTCCGGGAAGTGGTGGGTGTGCTCGAACTCGGCGACCGGCTCGATCACCGGCCGTCGGAGTTGTCCGGCGGCCAGCAGCAGCGGGTGGCGGTGGCGCGGGCGCTGGTGGGCCGTCCCGAGATCGTGTTCGCCGACGAACCGAGTGGAAACCTGGACACGAGGAGCGGCGGCCAACTCCTCGGGTTCCTGCGGTCGGCGGTGGACGAGTTCGGTCAGACGATCGTGATGGTGACCCATGACGCCACCGCCGCCTCGTACTCCGATCGTGTCCTCTTTCTCAGCGACGGGCGAGTGGTCGACGACCTGGCCGCGCCGACCGTCGAGTCGATCCTCGACCGGATCAAGTTGCACGAGACCTGATGTGGCGCGCCGCCGTGAAGGGAGCCCTCGGACACCGGGCTCGTCTGATCATCACCGGCTTGGTGGTCGGCTTCTCGGTGGCGTTCGTGGTGGCGACACTCGTCTTCACCGACACCTTGAGCCAGTCGTTCGACGATCTGTTCGAGGACGCGTTCGCCGGTTTCGACATCCAGGTGCGGAGCGAGATCGACCCCGAGTTGACGTTCGCCGTTCCCGCCCCGGTAGACGCCTCGACCCTCGACGTCGTGCGCTCCCTCGACGGAGTCGAGCAGGCGCAGGGCTCGGTCACCGGCTTCTTGCAGCTGCAGGGCCCTGACGGGACGCCGATCGAGTCGGCCGGTCCGCCGATCCTCGGACTGACGTGGCCCGAGGTCCCGTCGATCGCCTCGATCAGGGAGGGCTCGCCGCCAACCGGTGACAGCGACGTGGCGATCGATGCCGCCACTGCCGCCCGAGAAAGCGTGCGGGTGGGAGACCGGCTGGTGGCGGTGGGGCTGGGCGGGCCGACGGAGGTGCGGGTCTCGGGCAGCGTCGAGTTCTCGGGCGCCGATTCGGCCGGGGGCGCGATCACCGTCTTCTCGACAGTCGAGCTCGGCCAACGCCTGTTCGACCTCGAGGGCAGATACTCGACTCTCGAGGTGGTCGTCGACGACGACCGCTCTGCGGTGGCGAGCCGCATCGAAGCGGCGCTGGGCGAGGGCTTCGATGCGATCGCCGCCGAGGACCTGGCCCGTCAGCAGGTCGAGGGCTTTCAGGATGCCATCGGGTTCATCCGCACCTTCGTCCTGGTCTTCGCCGGGGTGGCGCTCTTCGTCGGCGCCTTCGTGATCTCGAACATCTTCCGGGTGACCATCGCACAACGGACGCGGGAACTCGCCGTCCTCCGAGCGATCGGCGCCAGCGCCGCGCAGATCCGGAACCTGATGCTGGCCGAAGCCGGCGTGATCTCTCTGCTCGCCTCGCTCCTGGGCGTCGTGGGAGGGATCGGTCTCGCCTCGCTCATCCGGGCCGTGTTCGCAGGAGCGGCGATCCCGCTGCCGGAGGGTCCCCTCCGCATCACGGCCGGCACGATCGCAGCCGGTGTCGCCACCGGAGTGGTGGTGACCGCCGGCGCCGCCCTCGTCCCGGCGGTGAAGGCGGCGTCCGTGAGCCCGATCGAGGCGATGCGCGAGGGCTTCCGGCCTCCGGGGCGGCGAGCCCTGCGCGGGCGGATCATGCTCGGCGGACCGTTGTCCGCGCTCGGGGCGGCGGGTCTGCTCGTCGGGCTCTTCGTACGTCTCCCCGACACCGCACCGGATCCGATCTGGTTCGTCGGGGCGGGGGCGGCGTCGCTCTTCGTCGGGGTGGCCGTGCTGGCGGCGGTGATCGCCCGGCCGGTCGCCGGCTTCCTCGGACGACCGGTGGCGCTGACACAGGGAGTGACGGGAACCTTGGCGCGGGAGAACGCCATGCGGAGCCCGCGCCGTACGGGCTTGACCGCTTCCGCCCTCATGATCAGCCTGGCTCTGGTCGGCCTCGTGGCGATCCTGGCGGACAGCGCCCGAACGACGGCCGATGCCCTCCTGGAGGATCGCTTCCGGGCGGATCTGATCATCGCCCCGAGCGGCTTCAGCTCACTGGGCTTCAGCCCCGAGATCGCCTCGATCGTCACCGATCTCGACGAGGTCACCCAGGTGGGACGGCTCCGTCGGGGCGAGGTTCTGGTGGACGGCGAGTCACGTTTCGTCGCCGGCGGCACGCCCGGGTTCTTCGACCTGCTGGCCTTCGACGTCGTGGCCGGATCGTTGTCCGATCTCGGTCCCGGGACGATCGCGGTCCGTGAGGGAGACGAGGCGCCGCCCGTCGGCGACGCGGTCGAGCTCACTGCCCCGGTCGGCGGCCTTCGAACGTTGCGGGTCGTCGCCGTGTACACGGGAAGTCCGAACGCCTACTTCGTCTCGATGGACACCTTCGAGGAATCGTCCTCCGAACGCCTCGACGCACAGATCCTCGTGCTGTTCGACGCCGCTGTCGACTTCGAGGACGGGCGGCGAGCCGTGGAACAAGCGGTCGTCGGGTTCCCTTCCATCCAGATCCAGGACCAAGAGGCGTTCCGCAACGAAGCGACCGGTCAGATCGGAGGGATCGTCAACCTGCTCTATGCGCTGCTGGCCGTCTCGATCGTGATCGGCACCCTTGGCGTCATCGGAACACTGCTGCTGTCCGTGGTCGAGCGGACCCGCGAGATCGGACTGCTCAGGGCCATCGGAATGAGCCGCCGCCAGGTCCGGCGGATGATCCGCTGGGAATCCGTGATCATCGCCGTCTTCGGCGGCGTCCTCGGCACGATCATCGGCGTCGCCTTCGGGGTGTCGGTCGTCGTGGCCATCGGCGACGAGCTTCGGCTGTCGCTCCCGGCGGGCCAACTCACGGTGTGGCTGCTGGTGGCTGCCCTCCTCGGCATCCTCGCCGCCACCTATCCCGCCCGTCGTGCCGCTCGTCTCGACATCCTCCAAGCCATCGCCTACGAGTGACTAACGAAGGCGATCCATCACCGCCACGACCGTCTCGAGCTCTTCGGGGGTCATGCGTCCCGTGAACTCTCGGCGGAGGTCGCCGACGTGGACAAGGCTCGCTTCGGCCCACTTGGCGATGCCGGCCGGGGTGAGCGTGGCGTAAGAGACACGGCGGTCCTCGGCGCACGGTTCCCGCCGGACGAGCCCGGCTTCCGCCATCTTGTCGACCATACGGGTGACGCCGCCGTTGGTGAGGGCGACCTGTGCGGCGAGTTCGCTCATGGTCATCATGCCTCCGGAGCGTCCGATCCTGAGCAGAGCCTCGAACCAGGCGGCGCTGATGCCGCACTCCTCCCGCAGCCGCCGATCGAAGGCACGGTTGAGCCGCGTGAGCGCCTCCACCGTCACGCCGTAGGCGCGGATGGCGCCGTCGTCGCACACCTCGGCGACGCGGGCGATGTCGGGGGCGGAAGTCATGACCTTGATGCTACCCAGAAGTGATTGTCAGTTCAATAGTTGACAGATCAATTATTTCGGCGTACAGTTTCTCTTGAGCAGTCAACAACTGACCTGCAAAGGAGTGCTCGATGACCACCACACGTACCCTCACCAAGCCCGAAGCCCGCACCTGGGCGATCGACCCGGCCCACACCCGCCTCGGATTCGTCGCCCGCCACCTGGTGGCATCCAAAGTGCGCGGCTCGTTCGAGTCGTTCGCCGGGACGATCGAAGTCGCCGACGACCTGACCGAGTCGAAGGTCGACGTCTCGATCGACACAGCCTCGGTCACCACCGGCGCCACCGACCGTGACAACCACCTGCGCTCGGCCGACTTCTTCGATGTCGAGAACTTCCCGACGATGCGATTCGAGTCGACCGAGATCAAGGACCTGGGTGACGGCTCCTTCGAGATCAATGGAAACCTCACGATCAGGGACATCACGAAGCCTGTCACGCTCGACACCGTCTACCTCGGGATCATCTCCGACCCCTGGGGTAACGGGAAGGCAATGCTGGAGGCCACGACCAGGATCAACCGCGAGGACTGGGGCCTCACGTGGAACGCCCCGCTCGAGACCGGCGGTGTGCTCGTCTCGAAGGAGATCACCATCGAGCTCGAGGTGCAGGCCGCCAAGGCCTGACGGACCAGCGCTCCCTACCGCGACCCCGATCCGCCGCCCCGGATCGGGGTCGAACCTTCTCGAGGAGGACCATGAACATCCGCCGTCTCAACCACGCCGTCCTCTTCGTCTCCGACCTGGACCGCTCGCTCGACTTCTACACCGGGGTGTTCGGATTCCATGTCATCGCCACCGAGCCGCGGGCCAACGCCGCCTTCCTGCGCGCTCGGGGTTCGGACAACCATCACGACCTCGGACTGTTCGGGCTGGGACCCGACGCCACTCCCAGGACCCGCTCCCAGGTCGGCCTCTACCACCTGGCGTGGCAGGTGGCCACGATCGAGGAGCTGGCGGCGGCGCGCACCGAGTTGGCGGCGGCGCGTGCCCTGACGGGCGAGTCGTCGCACGGCGCAACGAAGAGCCTCTACGGCGTCGATCCCGACGGCAACGAGTTCGAGATCATGTGGATTCTTCCCCGCGAGTCCTGGGGGGAGCACGAGTCGCAGGCCGTCGTGGAACGGCTCGATCTCGATGCCGAGCTCAGCCGGTGGGCCGGGGTAGCGACGGCCTGACGTCGACTCCCACCCTCATCACCACGAGGCCGAAGAGGAACGCCACAGCGACGGCGATCCAGCCGGGCGCGTAGGTGCCGAGGCGATCGATCGAGTATCCGAAGGCGGGTGCCCCGAGCCCGAGACCCCCGAGAAAACCCAACAGCACCACGCCGGAAGCCCGTCCCGCCTGGGCGGGTTTCACCGTCTCGATCACGGCGAGCATGCCCACCGAGTTCCAGGCGCTCGCCGAGAATCCGGTGAGGACGGCCGCCACCCACACCAGCCATGACGCTCCGGCGGCAAGGACGAGCACGGCGGCGGCGGCGGCGGCGAGGACCGCGATGTATTCCAGGGAGCGCCACGTTCCGAAGCGGATCTCGGCGAAACGACCCCAGCCGATCCTCCCCACCACACCGGACACTCCGGCCACCGCCACGGCGAGCCCGGCGGCGGCAGGGCCGAGACCCAACGACTCGACCGCGTACAGCGGGAGAAAGGTGAAGATGGCGGTACCGGCTCCACCGAGGATGAATCCGTAGGTGGCCAGCCGGAAGATGTAGGGATCGAGCGGAGTCCGGCCGGTCACCGAGGTGTCCGCGTCGTGCACCGGGTCGGGCGGGACCGCGAGCGACAGCAGGCCGGACAATGTCGCCAGGAGGGCGAACAGCCCCACGGCCCACCTCCATCCGGCCAGGATGGCGACCGGCGGCAGGAGCACGCCGCCGAGCGCCGAAGCCGCCGTCACTCCAGACTGCTTGATCCCGGTGATGACACCGCGCCGGCCGGGTTCGATGTGAAGCGCGATCAGCTTGTTGGTGGCCGGGTTCGCCATCGCCTGGGCGATTCCACCGATGAGCGCCGCCACCACGATGGTCCAATAGCGCGGCGAGACGGCCAGGCCCACGAGGGCGGCAGTGGAGAGAGCGATGGTGGTCGTGGTGGCTCTCTTTGCCCCCATGGCATCGGCGATGGAACCAACACGCGGGGAGATGATCGCCCCCCCGAGTGACATCGCAGTTACGAGCGCCCCCAGCTGCCAGCGGTCCACGTCGAACTCGGCGATGAGATCGGCGGCGAGCACCGCGTAACACGTGAGGGCGACCGTGGCCGCGCCCATGGTGGACGACAGGACGGTGGCGAACAGCACACGGGAGGACCTCGACTGCACCCTGGCACGCTACCGCCGTCGGTTGCGCTGGTTTCGCGCTTCACTCCGTCCAGCACCCGGCGAGACTCACACCGTGATCGCAGGCCTCAACTTCGCCTACGGCGTGTTCGTCCTGTTCACGACCGTTCAACGCCCTCCGACGGCCCTCGCCGCCCACCTCGCGCTCCCCCGCGATCTGTTCGCTCGCCATGCTCAACGGCGAGCTCAGGGGCCTCACCCTGGCGAGCGGCTGGCCGTGACAGGGGTGGCCTGGTGGCTCGGCGTCTTCGAGAGTCCGGTGGGTCGCGGCGGACTGTGGGTGGTGGCTCTCTCCCTGGGTCTACCGACGCTGTTGGCTCGCACGATCCGGGCTGAGCGCAGCCTGCGCGGCCCGGGCGCCACCGCCGCGTCACCGGATTCGGCCCGTGAGCGTCTGACCGGATGGACGAGACGGCCGCCCGAGGAGCTGGGAGTCGTGGGCACGTTCCACCCTGCGGAGGCGGTGACGGTCGACTTCTACCGAAGAACGGACGCCGGCCGGGGCCGGCGCCCACCGTCGTGTATGTCCACGGCGACTCGTGGACCGAGGCGATCCCCACTCCCAATCCGGCCCATGATCCATCGGCTCGCTCGTGGGGGATGATTGGTCGCCACCGTCGCGCTGACTGAGCCCCTGCCCCGATGGCCATGAGAAGCCGGCCGCGGGCTCGGGGTGATTGATCATCCCAACGATGGCGACGTAGTGCTGCCGTGGGCCCGCCCACGAGCGTTCCTCGCTCCGTACAGTTGCTGCCATGACGACCATCGGAATCGGCACGGAGAAAGGCGGCTTCGTCCTGCGGAACGGCGACGGGGAGTGGAGGCTCGAGGGTCCGCTCTTCCCTGGCTGGAAAGTGACCGCCTGGGGTGTCACCCCGGAAGGCAGCTACCTCGCAGCCCTGGGGAGCAACTGGTTCGGTCCGGCGTTGCATCGTTCGGACGATCTGGAGACATGGGATCAGGTCGCACACGGCCCCGAATACCCCGAGGACGGTCCCACCCTCAAGCAGATCTGGACCATCCACAGCCACGGCAATTCCCTTCTGGCCGGAGTGGACGAGGCGGGGCTGTTCCGCAGTCACGACGACGGTCACACATGGGAGCCGGTGGCAGCCCTCAACGAGCACGAGAGCCGTCCCGGCTGGTTTCCCGGTCTCGGCGGTCTGTGCGCCCATCACATCCTGTCCGAGGGTGACCGCATCTGGGTCGCCATCTCGGCTGTTGGAGTCTTTCGCTCCGACGACGACGGTGCCTCCTTCCACCGGCACGACGAGGGAGTGACGCCCACGGCCGAGGATCCGCAGCCCGGATACTGCGTCCATGGTCTCGCCGCCGACCCCGACGACCCCGACCGGATCTGGCGACAGGACCATTCCGGCGTCTATCGCAGCACCGACGGTGCCGATTCGTGGGAGCGGATCGAGAGCGGTCTCCCGGCGGCCTTCGGATTCCCGGTCCGCCATGACTCGCGTAGCGGCCGGCTGTTCCTCGTCCCGCTCGAATCCGACGGCAACCGGCTCCCCGTCGACGGCGCTTTGCGGGCATATCGTTCCGACGACGGCGGCGACAACTGGATGGTTTCCGGCACCGGCTGGAACTCGGCGTCCACGTACACCACGGTCCTGCGTGGAGCGATGGACACCGACGATGAGGGCGGGGTGTTCTTCGGAACCACCGGCGGAGATGTCTGGACGACCCGCGACAGCGGCGACTCGTGGAGCCAGGTCCCCCACGGCTTCCCCCGCATCCTGTCCGTGAGCGTGCTGGGCTGATGGCCCAGGTCCGGCTTTCCCGGGTGTTGGGGCCCGTCGTGGGTGATCGGCTCACGTTGGAGGTACCGGGGTCGACGGTCGGGGAGGTGGTTGCTGCACTCCTCGACGAGCTTCCCCAGCTGCGGGTCCACCTGTTCGACCAGACCGGAACGCTGCGACCCCATGTCCTGTGTGTCGTCGACGACGAGGCGGTGCGTATGGAGGACCCCGACATGGCGGCGACGACGGTTGAATTCCTCCATGCCGTCTCCGGCGGATGACCGAGTCGTCATCGGATCACGCCGGGACGAGCATGCCGACCGCGTCCGGCGCACTCGCCTCGACCAAGCCGCGTGGCCGCCTCCTCCGCGCCGTCTACTTCACGCTCGGTCTGATCTGCCTGGGTATGGCGTATCTCAGCTTCCTGCCGGGGATCCCAACCTTCGACTTCGTGATCCTCGCCGCCTTCTTCTTCTCCCGCTCCTCGGACCGCTTCCACACCTGGCTCGTGACACACCCCGTGTTCGGCCGGATCATCAGCGGGTACCGGGGCGGCCTGACATTGCGCATGAAGGTCGTCGCCACGATCGGAATCCTCGCCTCGCTCGCCTTCAGTGGATTGGTACTGACCGACAACCGGATCGTTCGCACCATCATCGGCCTCGTCGGCATCTACGCCGTCTGGTTCGTGTGGAGCAGGCCGCGCAAAACGACCGAGGTGGGCGGCTGAGCCGGTCCCTTTGGGGAGGCCGAGTGTCGAGCGGCTAGCTTTCCTACGCAGGAGGAATCTCATGCCAATCGCCACGCCCGAGAAGTACCGCGCCATGTTCGACGGCGCCCGAGCCGGGGAGTTCGCCTTCCCGGCCATCAACGTGACGTCGAGTGAGACCCTGCACGCCGCCCTCAACGGCTTCGCCGAGGCGGAGTCCGACGGGATCATCCAGATCTCGACGGGAGGCGCCGAGTTCCTCTCCGGCCTGCGCAACAAGAGCATGCCGCTGGGTGCCGCCGCCCTCGCCGAATTCGCCGCCGTCGCCGCCGAGGCCTACCCGGTGAACATCGCCCTCCACACCGACCACTGCCAGCCTGCGAAGGTCGACTCGTACATCCGCCCGCTGCTGGCGATGTCGCGCGAGCGCCGTGACCGCGGGCTCGGTCCGCTCTTCCAGAGCCACATGCTCGACGCCTCGGAGCTGCCGCTGGAGGAGAACCTCTCGTTGGCGGCCGACCTCCTCGACGAGTGCGCCGCCGTCGACGTGGTCCTGGAACTGGAGATCGGCATCGTCGGCGGGGTCGAAGACGCCGTCGACAACGAGGACGTGGACCGGGAGAAGCTCTACACCTCCCCGGCCGACATGGTGCGAACCGCCGAGTTGCTCGGGACGGGCGAGCGGGGCCGGTATCTGCTCGCCGCGGTCTTCGGCAACGTCCATGGCGTGTACAAGCCGGGCGCCGTCCAACTCCGTCCCACGATCCTGCGGGACGGACAGGAGGCCATGGAGAAGCGGTTCGGGCCCGAGGGCAGGCACTACCTGGTCTTCCACGGCGGCAGCGGGTCGACCCTGGACGAGGTGCACGAGACACTCGGGTACGGCGTCGTCAAGATGAACATCGACACTGACTGCCAGTACGCCTTCACCCGTCCGATCGTCGATCACATGTTCACCAACTACTCCGGCGTCCTGAAGGTGGACGGCGACGTGGGCGACAAGAAGACCTACGACCCCCGCTCATACATGAAGAAGGCCGAAGGGTCGATGACCGCCCGCGTCCAGCAGGCATGCGTCGATCTCCGCTCCGCCGGCCACACCATCGACTGAATCCACCCCCATGGCCGAAGAAGACGAACTCATCCATCGCACGTGGGTCGACTCCAACCGGTTCGTCCCGGCGACCTTCGTCAAGCCCGTCCGCCGCTTCATGGACCTGGAGGCGGCGTCCGGTGTGCTGATGCTGATAGCGGCAGTGGCAGCGGTGATCTGGGCGAACTCGGCGGCCCACGAGCTGTACGAGAGCATCCTCCACACCGAGTTCCTCCTCGAGTTCGGCCCCTTCGAGCTGGAGGAGTCGCTCGGACACCTGATAAGCGACGGTTTGATGGCCGTCTTCTTCTTCGTCGTCGGGCTCGAGATCAAACGAGAGCTGGTTCTGGGCGAGCTTCGGAATCCCCGCGACGCCGCTCTCCCGGTGCTGGCCGCGGTCGGGGGCATGGTGACGCCCGCCCTCATCTACGTCGCCTTCACCGCCGCCAACCCCGATGCGCTCAGCGGATGGGCGGTCCCCGTTGCCACCGACATCGCATTCGCGCTGGGCGTGCTCTCCCTGCTCGGGCGCCGGGTTCCCCCCGCCGCCAAGCTGTTCCTGCTGGCGCTGGCCATTGCCGACGACCTGGGCGGGATTCTCGTGATCGCGCTGTTCTTCACTCGCGAGATCGACGCAGTGGCCATCGGATTGGCGTTCTCCGGCCTGGCGCTGGTGTGGCTACTCACTCGGGTCGGCGTCCGCAGCGAGGTGATCTACATCCCGCTGGGTCTGCTCATCTGGTATTTCTTCCTCGAATCGGGTGTTCACGCCACCCTGGCCGGCGTGGCGCTCGGCTTCCTCACACCGGCCCGGCCGATGTACGGCGTAGGGGAGTTCGACGACCGCGTGCGGAAGGTTCTGGACCGATTCCCCGACTCGACCGAGTCATACGACGATCGGGAGATCGCCGATCACGAGGCCCTGCTGCTCGCACAGGTCTCCCGGGAGTCGGTGGCGCCGCTCAATCGATGGGAACACGCGCTGGCCCCGTGGGTCTCGTTCCTGGTGGTGCCGCTCTTCGCCCTCGCCAACGCCGGGGTGCGCTTCGAAGGATCGATCCTCGACCGCCTCTTCTCGGACGTCGCGCTGGGCGTGGGAATCGGGCTCGTCGTCGGGAAGGTGATCGGCATCATGACGTTCTCCTGGCTGGCGGTGCGGTTCGGGCTCAGCCGCCTCCCTGTCGGCGTGACCTGGCGTCACATGCTCGGTGTCTCCGCCACCGCCGGCATCGGCTTCACGGTGGCTCTGTTCATCACTGCGCTCGCCTTCACCGACCAGGTGTTGACGGACGACGCCAAGGTCGGCATCTTCGCCGGGTCGATCGTCGCCGGTCTGCTTGGTGTGGTGGTGTTCCGCTGGAGCGGCACACGACGTGTAGCGCCCGACCCGTACGAGAATCCGCCTGTCCAAGAGTCGGAAGGACCCGTCACATGAGACCTCCCGAGAAGATCACATGCATCGACTGTCTGGGCGAAGCCTCGCTCATCTCATTCCTCCCTCCCGAGGACGACCCCGACCCCGAACCGGGCACCGCCTTCGCCTATCGCTGCGCCGACTGTGGCGAGCGTTTCGACGTCGTGATGGAGGACCCGCTCGAGGACGAACCGTCGCCTGAGATGTGAGAGAGCCCATGCCTGGCGGGCCGGGTCTGGATGGCTGGGGTATTTGTGTTGATGGATCTCCCCGATGCCCGTCCGATGAAGGAGCCCCGCAGCGATCCGCTGGGGCTCCCGCCTGCCGGCCGTGATCTCCCGTGTTGAAATGGAGCCCAGCGACGGTCTGAGACACTGCTGGGCTTTCCACGATGTCGCTTGATGTGGCGTGACGCACCCAAGGCGGTCAGGCCGTGGCCGGGGAACGGTGCCGTTTAGGCCGCCCCGGTGCAAGACGTGACGAGTGCTTACCTTTCCCGGCAAGGCACGTTCCTGTGGCACTTCATACGGATCGAGTCCAACAAGCGACATTTCTCGCCGTCGACGTTGGAGGTGTCGTTTTGAATGGTCGCCATTCTCGGGTCGTACTTCCCGACGCTCACTGAACCACGAACCAACCCTTGTCGAGATACCTGATGACGGCGTCGCGTGCCTGTCTGCGGGGGCCGTCCAACTGGAAGCATGCCAGTTCGGCGAGGGTTAGCCATCGCAGCCCGGTGGTCTCTTCCCCGTCTGGTCGAATCGTGCCGCCGACGGGGACACACCGGAAGTACGACACCACTCCTTTCGTCTGGTCACCGTTCGGATAGGAGCGCAGTGCCGGCTCGCAGTGAACTCCAAGCAGCCGTTCGATCTCAACCTCGAGGCCGGTTTCTTCTCCGACCTCCCGGATCACGGCAGCCGCCGCGTTCTCGCCAAGATCGATCGCCCCACCCGGAAAGAACCACGACCCGTCGTCACCCCGACGTCCCACCAAGACTCGGCCTGCGTCATTCACGACCACGCCACACACTCCAGGAGCGATATAGGGGGCAGTCCCGATCATCGAGCGAATGTCCGGGATCTGGGGGGTCGTTACCGACTCGGTGACCGGCGCCCCGAACACCGGACGGTCGGTCGCCGTCAAGGCAGCGACCATCCGCCCATGCGGGACCAGCATGGGCGGCAACTTACCCAGGGCGAAGAACGCCACATCCGCAGTCTCCGACCGATCGAAGGGCCTCACCTGGTCGGCGACCTCCGCCTCGAAGGTCACCGTGACCCAAAGCGCCTCATCGCCGTTCGGGTACCGGACCGCCAACTCCGGCTCCGAGTGCAGACCGATCAGGTCCAACGATCCCACCTCGTACCCGGTCTCCTCCAGCACCTCCCGACGTGCACAATCCTCGAGGGTCTCGTCCAGCTCCAACGCTCCGCCGGGGATCCCCCAAATATCGAGGTCAGTGCGACGGTGAAGCAACACACGGCCCGCCGCATCGCGGGCAAGCACCCCAACCGCCGTCAGCATGATCCTGCGCCGCCCCACCAGCGACCGCAGATACCGGATATAGGACGACACCCCGGTCACCGCCGGCCAGACCCTTCCACCACCCGCAGCGTGCCGAGCACCGAAGCCCGAACGACACAGGTCACAAACCGACCCGGCACCTTCCCGCCGCCTGCGTCACGCTCGGTCACCATCAGAGCGTATCGCCAGGCCCATTCGGTCGGACATGCGCGCCCGGTGGGCGCTGCATGGACCCGCTCTCCCATGCCTGCCCGAACCCGCTCTCACTCCGCGACGGGACCGCCGGTTAGAACATGACGGGGTCGGCAGCAATACCGAGATCCTTCCGGTAGAAATCAGACCCGGGTTCAGCCCGGGCATGATTCGTGTTCAGGCGTCCCAGCGTTCGGGTTGGCGTCCGATCTCGGCCGAGTCGATGGTTGACCACGAGGTCCCGTCGTGACGGAGGTACCAGCGTCCACCGCCGCCGCAGAAGTCGCCGCACAACCCGGAGCCCTTCTGGGCCTCCCCGATCCTCAACCGGCATCCCGATGATCGGTCACACGGCCACCTGGCGCGTCGCGGTCAGCCGCCCCGTTGCCATTGTCCAATGGTCTCGCCATTGGCTCCGAGTGCGGTGACCGTGCCGGTCGGCCGCTGTCCGGCGGGGCTGTCGACGGGGATGAGGGCATGGCCGGCGATCGGTCGTTGCCAGAGTTGGACTCCGCCGTCGGTGGTGAGCACGACGACCGAGGTCGCGAACGGCACTCTGATCCGGACGTAGGTGGGACCGTCGGAGGATCCTCCTGACCCGACCTCGCCGTAGAAGTAGCTGCCGAGGGTCCCGGCGCCTCCGGACCACCAGCGATCAGCACCGAAGGTCCGCTCGATGTAGCCGGATCCCCCGTCGAAGGTGAGGATGAGCCGGCTGCCATCTTCGAGGGCACCGATGTGGAGGATTGGCCCGCGTAGCGATGCAGAACTCTCGAGGGAGGTTCCCGGGAGCCGTTCGTCGATGTCTCGGAGTTCTTCCGGCGACAAGCCCACATCCGCGGTGGCGGGGATGAGCGGGACTTCCGTGCCCAGTTCGGTGGTGTCGAATCGTGGCTCGGGTCCGAACGCCGGTTGATGAACGCGGGGGTCGTCGTGGATGACCCGGGCGGTGCTGAGAGCCGCATCGAAGAACGCCTCGGTGACGGCTTCTTCCACTGCGGGCGAGTAGACGATCTCCCCCGTTCCTGGGATCTGGGCGACGACCGCCGCGATGTCCTCCGCTTGTGAGGGATCTTGGAGGGTGAGGAACAGTTGCACACGCCGGAGCTCGGTCAGGGTGGTGGTCGTACCGGCGTTCGGATCGGCCGGCATCGTGGTGGTGGGACTCTGTTCGGTCTCGTCGTATTGGATGACGAGCGACGGATCGGATCCGAACCGACGGCCGGGCAGCATCCTCACGTCCATGACACCGTCGACCGATTCGATCGACTCGACGAAGGTGTCGGGATCGGCCACCGCTCCACCCACGTTCAGATGCCAGTCGATCGCGGTGGATGCCCACCGCCGGAACGCGTCAGCGGACACAGGGGCGAGGCTGCGAGCCACCGAGAGGACATCGGTGGCCGAAACACCGACCCCGAGGACCCGCGAGACCAGTTGCGGGCCCTCGAGCACAACGACGGACACGGTCCAGCCATCCGTGGCGGGGTCGCCCCCGTCGATCAGGAAGGCGATCCGGCCCCGGACGGTCGTTTCGACGATCGACAGGGTCGGGTAGGCGGCATCGAGACGGTTCAGCAGAAGGGTGGTATCCGACGGGACATCCGGCCACAGTGTGGTGGCGATCGACAACTCTCGGTCCGACTCACCGTGGAAGACGAGGGTCATGCTGTCGTCCAGCCAACCCCGGCGGACGATGACCGGCTCGAAACCCTCCGCAAGGAAGGCGGGGAGGGCGAAGACGCTCTCAAGCGCCGGCCCGTCGACGTCCGCTTCGAGTCCTGGAAGGTCGGTGAGCGGCGGTGTCGAGCCGCCGAGGGGGCGGATCAGAGCCACGGCACCGATCATGACGACCACGGCGGCGAACACGACGAACGCCACCCCCGGCCCGGTCCACAGTCTCATGGGCGGGGTACGCCTGGCCGCGATCCGATCAAACGGCGCGGGCTCGGGTGCCTCGTCGGCCAGGCTGGCGATCGCCGACCGGATCTCTTCGTGTAAATCACTCATCGAGTGCCTCCCGTAGTTTCGATCGTGCCCGGGCCAGGTGCCGGCGCACCGACCCTGCGCCGATCCCGAGATGGGCGGCGATCATGGCGTCGGTCATGTCGTGCCAGTAGGTGAGATAGACGACCGCCCGCTGACGGACACTCAGCTCCAGAATGGCCGCCCGTACTTCCGGCCGGGGGGTTCGAACCTCGACCACCGGATCCGGCGAGGCAGCCAACTCACGTGCCCGCCGCCGGGCGGCCGAACGGCGCAGGTTCTTCGCCTCGTTCGAAACAGCACGGAAGAGATACGCCCGCCGGTCGGCGACGTCTGTCCACTGTTTCGAGGTCATGCAGCGCGCGAACGCGGTGGAGACCACATCCTGGGCATCATCGGGACCCACCAGCACTGTGGCGAACCGGGTCAACTCAGCGGCGTGCCGCAGGTACAGGTCGGCGTCCGACAACGCCATCCAATCCCCCGATTCGATCCGTGATCTGGTCATTTCACCCTTACGACACCACTGCCGACCCGTCTCGCTGACATCCAGGCCGAGATTCCCCCAAACGAAGCAGACGTGACAGGGTCCGGGTCAGAATCGCAGTCGATCGACTCCGATCCTCTCGCTCTTCGCGATCAGGACACGTCGCTCCAGCGGCAGCAGGTCGACGTCGGCCACGGGGCGGATTTCATCAACACGAGAACCCCGCCTATCCAGATCCCACTGGCAGGCCGGGGCTCTCGGTTCGGGAGGAACGAGGAGCCTGGTGAGCCGCTCCCCGTCGGCTGGTCGGGGGACCATCCCGATCGGATGTGACTCTCCTGCCGTCAGGCAGCCTTGTTCAGCTCGGGATCACCGACCCCCATCAGATGGTGCCCGAGCGAGACCAGGGAGAGTCCCACCCGAAATCGAAGAGGGTGGCGGACGACGACCTCGTCGACACGGACGTGGTCAATTCGATTGGCGTCGAGCGTGCGGCGGGCCCGCACATAGCCTTCGTAGTACAGGTTCATGAGCGGGTTCCTTCGTGAGTGATGATGACTTCGAGGTACTTCTGGAGTTGGGCTTCGGCGTCTGCGAAGGTCTCGAAACGCAGTTGGTAGGTGTTCGTGCCGTCGTCTCCCTGTTCGAAGACGACCCGCACCAGCCCTGCGGCTCGAAGGATCCCCATGTGGTGAAAGACCGTGGACTTGGCGAGTCCCAGCACCTCGGTGAGGTCGGCGAGGGTGGTGGCGCCGCCGCCGGCGATCTCGCGCAGGATCCGCAGCCGCTTGTCGTCCCCCAGCGCCTTGTGGAACCGCACCAGCCAGCCGGGTGCGGCGTCCGGGTCCCGGTCCATGTGCTCGTCGGCCACGGCGTAGGCGACGACGATCGAATCACCGAAGTCGGTGATCAGCGTCCACGGCCTCAGCGTCACGGTCGGCACCAGGACGAGCTGCCGGGTCCCCAACGGGATCTGATAGGCGATGCCGTTCGTGACCTGCTCGATGAGCTCGTGCGGGTCGAGTGTGGCGGAGAGCACCCTGGTGCTCTCCGCAGAAGCGGCGATCGCCCTGCGCCAGGTCTCGGCACTGGAGCCGTAGGACGTGTCTTTGACAGTGCGCAGGATCTTCGCCGTCGCCGGGCCTATCTCCCCGACCGGGACCTGCAGGGCGGTGGCGACACAGCTTCGGGCGTGTTCCTTGACGGCGGGCATGACGGAGGCCAGCGCTGCGGGATCACGCGAGTCGATGGCGGCTGCGAGCTCCGCCTCGTCCGCCGACCAGGCCATTTCGCTCAGGATCGCTCCGGCGATGTCTTCGTCGGTCGTCTCCAGCCAGGTGAGAACGGACTCGTCGTCGCCCACCGGCGCTCTCGAGGCGACGAACGTGAGGAGCGTCGCCCACATCGAGCCCTCGTCGACACCGATGCGTTCGATCTCTGCCAGCGTGTCGGTCGGGATCTCCTTGCGGAACGTCTCGAAGAACTTCCTTCCGATCTCCTGCTCCTTGGACATCTTCTCGTCGCCGAAGGCGGACCAGAGCGCCAGCATGACGTCGAAGACGGACTCGGGGCGGGACACCACCTCGAACCGCTTGCGCACGTCGGGCGACCCGCGGTCGAGTCGGAGCCGGTAGTCCTTGTTGTCGGACATGGTTCTACCAAAGGGTCGACTGTCAGCTGCGTTCGATTAGTCAGCTGCGTTCGATGCTTATCGAACGAGTGGAAGTATCTCGCATCAGTCGGGGAATGTCAACTTCATCCTCGATCAACCACATCTCTCCATCCGTTCGATGAATCTCGCACGAGTCTGATGTCCCGTGTCGGCCACAATGTCGGGCGATGGAACGATTCGATGCCGTCGTGGTCGGGGCCGGACCCAACGGGCTGACCGCCGCCACCACCCTCGCCGACGCCGGACGATCCGTGCTCGTCGTCGAGCGGTCCGACGAGATCGGTGGAGGCGCCCGCACGCTCGAGCTGACCGAGCCGGGGGTGCTGCACGACATCTGCTCCACCTCCCACCCGATCGCGGTCCTGTCCCCGTATCTGACATCGCTTCCGCTCGCCGATCACGGTCTGGAATGGGCCCACGCCGATTTCCCGCTGGCACACGCGGTGAGCCCCGGCCATGCCGCCGTTCTCCATCGCGACCTCGAGCGGGCGGTCGACGCTCTCGGCACGGACGGCCCCGCCTATCGAAAGGTGATGGGACCGCTCGTGCGCGATTGGCCGAAGCTGCAGGACGCCATCCTCGGCCCGATTCCTCGCCTCCCCCGTCATCCTCTCCCTCTCGCCCGATTCGGCGTGCACGCAGTGCTCCCCGCCACCACGGCGGCGCGGCGCTTCCGTTCCGAGTCGACCCGAGCGTTGTTCGCCGGCTGCGCCGCCCACGCGTTTCTCCCGCTCTCCCGACCCCTCACCGCCTCCTTCGGATGGTTCCTGATGGCGACCGCCCATCTGGCCGGCTGGCCCGTCGCCCGCGGCGGGAGCGCATCCATCGTCCGCGCCCTCGCCTCCTACGCCCGGACCCGCGGCGTCGAGATCCGCACCGGCTACGACGTGACGTCGCTCGATGAGCTTCCGGCGAGACACCTCACCCTCCTCGACGTGTCCCCCAACCAACTGGCCCGCATCGCCGCCGATCGGCTGCCTCCGGGATATCTGCGCAAGGCGACCGCCTTCGTCCGCGGCCCGGGAGCGTTCAAGCTGGACGCAGTCACCGACGGCACGATTCCGTGGATCGAGCCGGACCTCGGACGGGCCGGAACCGTTCACCTCGACGGGACGCTGGACGCCATCGACGAAGCCGAGACGGCGGCCTTCGGCGGCCGGCATCCCGACCGACCCTTCATCCTGGTCGTCCAGGCGAGTCGATTCGATCCGACCAGGGCTCCGCGGGGATCGGAGACGGTCTGGGCCTACGCCCACGTGCCGAACGGGTCGCGGGTCGACCTCACCGATCACGTCATCGGCCGGATCGAGGAGTATGCTCCCGGCTTCCGGGAGACCATTCGTGCCGTCCACACGACCGACACTGCCGCCCTGGAAGCGCACAACCCCAACTACCTCGGCGGCGACATCTCGGGTGGCGCCCACACGTTTCGTCAGCTCGTGTTTCGTCCGTTCCCCCAGCGCGACCCTTACGCCACGCCCCTGCCGGGCGTCTTCCTGTGCTCGTCCTCCACGCCTCCGGGGGCAGGCACCCACGGCATGTGTGGTCATCTCGCCGCTCGTTCCGCACTGGCATGGACCCCGGACTGATCCTCGACCTCGAGGAGAGGTCTGTCCGGGCGATGCCACCCGCCGAGACGGTGCGAATCGGCCGTTGGCTGGTGGCGATCGGCCGGGGAGAGGTCAGCCGGCTCAACTCGTGTGTCACCTTCGGCGAGAGCCCCCGTCGCCAACTGTTCGAACGGATCGAGGCCGTGGAGCGCCGTTACGTGTCTCGCGGTCGCGATCCGAAATTTCGCCTGACACCGCTCGACTCCCACCTCGACGCCCGCCTCCAGACCCGTGGCTACGACCACGGGCCGGAAGTGATCATGATGACCGGGCCGGTGGGCGGGCGGGCGGACGAAACGGTGGCGGTGGCGGCGGGCGCCGGGCCCACCTGGCTGGACCGCTACGCCCGCTGGGGATCGCACGATGAGCTGCGCACGGCCGAGGTCGGCGAGTCTCTCGGCTCGCTCACCTTGGACATGGGTGCGTTCATGAGTACGGCGGCCATCGGCATCGCCGTCATCGACGGGCCCTGGGTGGGTCTGTTCGACATCGTCACCGACCCATCCCGGCGCCGGCAGGGCCACGGGCGCCACATCACCGAGGCGATGCTCGCCTGGGCGGCGAACCGGGGAGCCGAGCGCTCCTACCTCCAGGTCGTCTCTACCAACGAGCCCGCCCTCGTCATGTACGGCGCCTTGGGCTTCACCGAGTCCTACCGCTACTGGTATCGCACCGAATTCTGACGGCTGCCGCCCACCCGGCCCTGCATCAGGCGATCGGGAGGTCACGCTCCAGCAGAGACTCGAAGCCGAGCTCCCGGCACAGTGGCTCGAACTCGTCCATCACCACTCCCCGCCACCGGAGATCGTCGAGCTCCTGGGGCAACGGCACGTCGGTGCGCAGCGTCGTGAGAGTTCGGTACAACATGGCCTCGTCCCGGCGCTCGGCCAGAGTCGCGGCCAGCTTGGCCGCACCCCGCACCGCCACCTTCCAATCCGCCGCATCGTCGGGGATCGATTCGAGGTGGTCATATTCGAACAGGACGATCGAACTGGACTTCGCCCCCCAGCCTGGCAG
>Ga0326597_10003049_pt1 | contig 24492 bp, 30 predicted proteins | sample RVTome_12_FD_203789 | JGI IMG/M metagenome (GOLD analysis project Ga0326597, IMG submission 203789) | Soil microbial communities from uranium-contaminated site in the Upper Colorado River Basin, Wyoming, United States - RVT100D185 | ecosystem: Environmental > Terrestrial > Soil > Contaminated >... | reverse complement strand
GCCTTTTAGCTTCCTCAACAAGTTGTTTAGAAAGAACGTGGTTTTCATGTTTAATTTTTCGGTTTTCGTAACCGCTAAGTTTTTTCAGAACCTTTTTAGAGCCTTTCGTACCTTTAGATTGGAGACTGGCCCTGACCTTTGTTCTGATAGTTTTAAATTGTTGTCGGCTTCGTCCCTCGATTCTCAATCCGGTAGAAGTCGTTGCAATATTATTAATCCCAAGATCAACCCCCATCACACCCTCTCCACCTATGGGATCAACTTCAAGCTCAACGACGATGTGGATATACCAAACGCCTCCCTTATTAATCACTGTAGCGGAAGTGGGGTTTTGTCCTTTAAGAGCCTTTCGTTGATGTTCTCCAAGAACCATTGGGCAACGGATACGTCCTCTTGTTGTAGTCAAAGAAACGGTTTCGTCACGCTCTATATAAGAGAAAATGCGAGCGTCATAATCAATGCTTTTTGGTATAAATTCTTTAGGACGCTTTCGCTTGCCCTTCAATTTTGTCATGCAAGCGACAACACGGCGGATTGCCCGAACCGCAAGATTAGCAGAGAGTCCAAACAATTTACGTACTTCTGTATAGCAAAGTTTGTGCAACTTAATAGCGTTGTGCGTTTTTTCCTCCACAGCTATTTTAAGAACATGGTTACACGCATCGGCAAACCGTTCGCTTGTCTCGTTGAGAGCATCCGTAATAGTCGGAGTAGTAAGAAGTTTGCAACATATAGTTCGTGTTTCCATGGAGAAGATTATTCAACATTTAAGGAATTAAAGCAACAAGAAAGGAGCGAGGTTTCCTCCCTACGGCTAAAGCCAAGGGTTTCCACCTCGTCAAATCGATGAAGAAAATTTATGTCGCTCCTTCGATATTATCCGCTGATTTTGCAAAGCTTGGGGAAGAAGCGAAACGAATTGAAGCAGCGGGAGCTGATGAGATCCATGTAGACATCATGGATGGACATTTTGTTCCTAATTTAACGATAGGCCCTAAAGCGGTTGCAGCGATTAATCGATCTACCGATATTTTTTTAGATGTACATCTGATGATGTATAATCCTTATGATTATGTAGAGCGCTTTATTGAAGTTGGAGCCGATCGGATCACCTTTCATTATGAAGCAACAGAAAATGTTGAAGAAATTTTAGCATATATCAGAAAGTGTGGAAAGCAAGCGGGTCTTTCTTTTAATCCAGAAACTTCTTTTGAGGTTGTTCCTAAGTATTTAGATAAATGTGATTTAATCTTATTTATGAGTGTACATCCCGGCTTTGGAGGGCAAAAATTTATTCCTTCCGTATTAGAAAAAATTAAACATACAAGAGAGAATTGCACACAGAGAAAACTTGTTTTTGGTGGGACCCAGTCAAGAGGCAAAGCGGGTGAAACGCCTTTTCTAATACAAGTTGATGGAGGAATAAATTTTGAAACTGGGAAAGCAGCAGTAGATGCGGGTGCTAATTGCCTTGTTTCAGGGAATTTTCTTTATAGTCAACCGGATATGGCAGAAGCTATTGAGCAATTTAAGAGTTTGGGTGGATAATAGATAATGAAGCGAAAAAAAGTTGTTGTTATCGGTGGCGGAACAGGCAATTTTGTTATCTTACGCGGGCTTAAAAACTTCAATCTTGATCTAACGGCAATTGTTTCAATGGCCGATAATGGAGGAAGCACAGGGATTTTAAGAGATGAGCTAGGTGTATTACCTCCGGGAGATGTGCGTCAGTGTTTAGTCGCTTTATCTAATTCTAGTAGTTTGATGCGTAGTTTAATGAACTACCGTTTTGAAAATGGGGGACTTGGCGGGCATAGTTTTGGTAATCTGTTATTATCAGCTTTAGAAAAAGTTACAGGCAGTTTTGAAAAAGCGGTAGAAGAAGCTGGGAAAATTCTATTTATTAAGGGAAAGGTTATTCCTGTAACTACTAATCAGGTTCATTTAAAAATGATTCTTAAGAATAAAACAATACTGGATGGTGAAGGTGAGATTTATATTTCCAGACAGATAGATCAAGGCTATAGCCAGATTTTTTTAGAGCCTTATCCTAAAGTTAATCCTCATGTTATTTCAGAAATTCAGTCCGCTGATGTGATTGTTATGGGACCTGGAGGTCTTTATACCTCTATTATTCCCAACCTATTAGTCGAGGGGGTTAGTCAGGCGATTCATGAATCAAAAGCCAAAAAGGTTTTTGTCGTGAATCTGATGAATCGTCTTGGACAAACGTCAGGATACAAGGTGAGCCATAATTTAAATGAGGTCATTAAATTTATTGGCCACGATGTTTTTGATTACGTATTGGTAAACAATAGCCTACCTCCAAAAGAGCTGATACAAGTTTATGCTCAAGAAGGAGAACTGATTGAGAATGATTTAAATGAAGAGCGAGTGATTTCTACAGATCTGATAGGTCCTTTAGCGAATGGCAATCCCCAAGATTTAATTAAACGCAGTCTTATTCGTCATGATTCCAAGAAGCTAGCTAAGGAGCTCATGAAAATTGTTGATAATCTTTGATTTAGATGACACATTGATTCAGACAACTAAATGCTTGTCTACAATCCGTTTCAAGGTAGCGCTTGAAGCGATAATACAAGAAGGGTTTGTGTCAAAAGATGTAAATAAAGATTTTAATAAACTACTTCGGTTGAGAAGAAGCTGCGCAAGCTCATTGGAAGCTTTTGACACATTTTTATTTGAATCAGGGCAAAGAAAAGCAAATTTTTTAACAATAGCTGAGCAAAAACTCTATTATGATGACCTTCCTCAAGAAGCTCGTATTCAGACCTTTCAAGGAGTCAAAAAAACACTTGCTAGTTTACATAAAAAACATATTTTATGTTTGATGACTATTGGTAAGCGCGCTGTTCAACTGAAAAAAATGGAAAAAGCTGGTATTGATACTAAGTTATTTAGTAAAATAATCGTTGCAAAGCGAGGCAGTAAAAAAAAGTTTTATGCTAAGCTGATAAGCAGTTATCAGTTACAACCAAAGCAGGTAATTGTTTGTGGAGATCGCGTAGATAAAGATCTTATTCCAGCTAAAGAATTAGGTTGTATGACACTTTGGATGAATAAGACCAAGAAAAGATTGTATAAAGGCTATCAAAGCTGTATCGATCATACCTTAGATAGATTTTCACAAATATTAACACTAATTACGCATTAAAAAGGGCAGACATGGCTATGAATACAACAAGTAATCAAATTTCTCCGGGGACCACTATTAAGCTTGGAAACAAAGTATACCGCGTGGAATCAAGCGTGAAAGTAACGGTTACGAAAGGCGCTCCATTCATTAAGACAAAACTTCGGGATTTGATGACCGATGAAGTGATTGAGAAGAATTTTAAAGCGGATCAAGATGTAGAAGAAGTTTCATTGGTAGAGCATAAGTTAGAATTTTTATACCCAGAAAATAAACAATATCTGTTTTTGGATGTTGGAAGTCTGGAACAAATAAAGGTAAGCGCAGACATTTTAGGAGATGCTATTAACTATTTAAAGGAAGGAATAGCTGTAAAAGCGCTATTTTATGGTGATACTGTATTTTCTATCGAGCTGCCTCAGTTTTTAGAATTAATGGTTGTGAAGACAGATAATCAAGAAGATGCATTGTCTGTGTCAAATACTACAAAACAAGCAACCTTAGAGACGGGCGCAAAGCTTGATGTCCCCTTATTTATTGAGGTGGGTGATGTCATTAAAGTAGACGTACAGTCGAATGAATATATTCAAAGAGTCTAATCAAGGAGTTAAGGCCGTGGATATCAAAAAGATCAAAGAGTTAATCAAATTATTAGAAGATAACCAGCTGAGCAAGCTTGCCATTAGAAAAAAAGATGAAGAGATTATTTTAGAAAAACAAAGAGGTGCAATACAAGCTCCTATGCCATCTGCTCCACCAGCTCCTTCATCCAAAGAAAGCCATACTCCTTCAGAATCTGGAGAATTTATTACATCGCCCATGGTGGGAACTTATTATTCTCGTCCAGCTCCTGATCAACAACAGTTTGTTAAAGCCGGTGATGTCGTGGAAGAAAAGACTGTAGTGTGCATTATCGAAGCGATGAAAGTGATGAATGAAGTTAAAGCTAATAAGAAAGGTATGATTAAAAGGGTATTGGTTCAGGAAGGGCAGCCCGTTGAATTTGGAACAAAACTTTTTGAGATAGGATAATTATGAAAGTCTTAGTCGCCAATCGTGGTGAAATAGCTGTCAGAATTATTAGAGCCTGCCATGATTTAGGCTTACAAACCGTAGCCGTCTATTCGGAAGCGGATTCAGAGGCGCTTCATGTACTTTTAGCGGATGAAGCAATTTGTATTGGCAGACCTTCTTCATTAGATTCCTATTTAAAAATAGCGAATATCATCTCTGCTTGTGAAGTAACTGGTGCAGATGCGATTCATCCGGGTTATGGATTTTTAAGTGAAAATGCAAATTTTGCCTCTATTTGTGAGAGCTGTGGATTAAATTTTATTGGCCCTTCAGCAGAAGCCATTTCTCTTCTTGGGGATAAATCTAAAGCAAAAGCGATTGCTAAACAGGCAAATTGTCCTGTTATTCCTGGTACGAAGGGAATCGTCAAAGATGTTGATGAAGCGCTTATAGAAGCAGAAAAAATAGGCTATCCTGTGTTTATCAAAGCATCTGCCGGCGGCGGGGGTAAAGGAATACGCATAGCGTATGATCAAGAAGATTTTAAGAAAAAGTTTGTTTCAGCTCAGTCTGAAGCAGAAATCAATTTTAATAATTCCGATATCTACTTAGAAAAGATGATTATTAATCCAAGGCACGTCGAAGTACAGATCATGGCTGATAAGCATGGTAATGTAGTACATTTAGGTGAAAGGGATTGCACGATTCAAAGAAGAAGACAAAAATTAATCGAAGAAAGTCCCAGTCCAATCCTAACCGATGAGCTACGGAATAAGATGGGACAAGCGGCTGTGGCCATTGCTATTGAAGCCGGATATTATTCTATGGGAACGGTAGAGTTCTTGGTCGATGAAAATCATCAATTTTATTTTATGGAAATGAATACACGCATTCAAGTAGAGCATACCGTTACCGAAGAAAGAACAGGGATTGATTTAGTTAAATGGCAGATTAGAATTGCGCAAGGTGAAAAAATACCATTTAAACAAAAAGACATAAAATTTGGTCCTCATGTATTTGAGTTTAGAATTAACGCTGAAAACCCAGCACATAATTTTGCGCCTTCACCTGGAAAGCTAGATTACTTTATTTCTCCAGGCGGCCCTCATGTAAGAGTGGATACAGCCTGTTATTCGGGTTATGCGATTCCACCTTATTATGATTCAATGATTGCTAAGCTGATTGTAAAAGGTAAAGACCGCAAAGAAGCCATTGAGATTGCTAAAAGAGCCTTAAAAGAGTTTCATATCACTGGAATTCACACAACGATTCCTTTCCATCTTTTTATTCTAGAAGATGAGAATTTCCTTAAAAATCAATACTCATTAGACTATATTGATAAACTTTTAGAAAAAGGATGTAGTTTTTCATCCGAAAAATAGTTTAGTGAGGAGTATAATGAAAAAATTATTTTTGATTCTAACATTACTTGCTTTTTCTATTTTATTGCAGGCAGATGAATTTCAGACGATCAATAATAATATGAAGCCTCTTATCACCGAAACGCAGATTCAACAAGAGATACAAAAGATAGCTAAGCAAATAGATAAACAATACCAGGGCAAAGAAATTGCCATTTTAATGGTCATGAAAGGCTCTATTTGTTTTGCTGCAGATTTGATCAGAGAGCTTAAAACACCGACAACGCTACAGTTTATTAACTGTAGCAGCTATGGCTCTTTAGGCAAGCATAACACGGCTTTAGTTACATTGGGAAAAAAGGGCGTGGATGCCACAGATAAACATGTCATTATCGTAGATGATATTCTAGATTCTGGACAGACCATGAAGTATCTATATGAATTTGTAGATAGTTTAAAACCCGCTTCACTAAAAACGATGGTTCTTTTGAAAAAGAATAGAAATGATAATGTTAGACATTTTGAGCCTGACTTTGCTCTATTTGAAATCAAAGATCGATTTGTCATTGGCTATGGTCTGGATTACAAAGAATATTATCGTGGATTAAAAAGCATATATTATATACCGGACTCAATCCCATGAAAGGAGTGATTTTAGCTGGGGGAAGAGCGACCAGGCTTTATCCTGCCACACTATCTATTTGTAAGCAGCTCCTTCCCATATTCGATAAACCGATGATTTATTATCCCTTATCACTTTTAATGCTTGCGAATATCAAAGAGATATTAATTATTTCTACTTCTAAAGATATCTCACGTTTCAAAGAGATCTTTTCTGATGGCTCGCATATAGGACTAGAGATCAGCTATGCTGTGCAATTACAACCTAAAGGGCTTGCAGATGCATTTATCGTAGCTGAGAAATTCATTGATGATGAGCCGGTTTGTTTAGTGTTAGGTGATAATATCTTTTATGGGCATGATCTTCCAAGGCTTTTACAAGAGGCTACGAACCTAAAAGAAGGGGCTCATATTTTTGGGTATCCTGTAAAAAATCCAGCGCAATATGGAGTGGTTTATTTTGATGAAAACAATAAAGTCACCCATATTGAAGAAAAGCCGAAAAAGCCGGCTTCTAATTACGCTGTTCCTGGCTTGTATTTTTATGATGCCCATGTCGTAAAATATGCAAAATCCTTAAAGCCATCTTTAAGAGGGGAATTAGAGATCACGGATCTCAATAACCTCTATCTTCAAGCTGGAAAGTTGACCATTACTCCATTAGGAAGGGGTTTTACGTGGCTCGATGCAGGTACTTATGATGATCTTCAAAAGGCCAGTCTGTTCGTTCAGGTGATGCAGGAAAGACAAGGCGTTAAAATCGCTTGTATAGAAGAGATAGCCTATAGGCAGGGGTTTATATCAAAAGAGCAGTTGTTAGAATTAGCTGAATACTATTCCTATAATGAATATGGAGAGTATTTAAAAAATTGTTTACATATCGATCGTTTTAGCCTAGCCCGCACTTCAAAAGCCTTGAGTAAGGTCTGAAACAATCATAACCAGCTTATTATCTATTGTTTACAGCCAATTTTAAAGTTTTGTAGTTATAAGAGAAATTATGTATAATTATTACATAATTTAATGGAATTTTATTGATGGGAAAATACAATAATCTTTTTTTTAAACGTTTCGGAATCAGATCTTCATTTACCTACTTACCTGAACTGGTGGTTTGTAAAGAGGATTTAACAGCGTTCACTAGAGCATGGAAGAAAAAATATCATGCAAGGCTTAATAAAGACCTCAGCCCTACCAGAAAAAAGCAATTTGATCGCTTTTTTAAGAAGTTAGATAAGCTAGGCGACGATGCTCTATTTTGTGAAAAGATCAAAATCAAACATATTGATAAACACATTGGTTATGGGGTTTTTGCTAAAGAAGATATCCCTCCTTATGCTATTTTAAATCAGTATACGGGCGTTATCAGAAAAGATACAAAACAAGATGATGCGAATGATTCTGTTTTTGCTATTTCTTGTTTAGATCATTTTTCTATCGATGGAAAAGAGCAAGGTAATTGGACAAGGTTTATGAATCACTCTTGCGAAAATCCTAATGTAGCGGTTTGGGAATATTTTAGGCCTGATGGTCCTAGAATTGTGTTTACAGCAGGTTCTAAAGGGATTAAGAAAGGCGAAGAGTTATTGTATTCTTATGGCGAAGATTACTGGGTAGAAGAAGTTGACTACTCCCACGGCTAAAGCCGATGGGATTCCTAATTCATCGAGAATCGCCAGGAGGAAACGGCTTGGTTATCGCAAATGTCCTCATAGAGGACTTTTACGTTTTTTACAACCCATGTCCTCCGGTCTTACATTCTCTCCAAAGGCTTAACCCCGAGTGCCCCTCGGTAGACTTTGAAAAGTGGCTTAATTTTAACCAAGAAGGCATTAATATGCAAAGAAAAAGACGCTCTCATCCCACGACTAAAGCCGTAGGTTTTCCCGCGGGCAGTCATAAGGGTTACTAAAAATTCTCTTTTGGAATTGTTTTGTCGTAGTGTTCTTTAATGATATTTGCTACTTCATCAGGATTATCTGTCAAATAAAATAGGTTCATATCTTCCGGATCAATACTGTGATGAGTTACAAGTGTATTTTTTATCCAATCGATGAGGCCTCCCCAATAATCTTTACCAACTAAGATAACAGGAAAAGCGTGGATCTTTTTGGTTTGGATTAAGGTTAACGCTTCAAAGAATTCATCCAAGGTACCAAACCCTCCGGGAAGCACAACAAAAGCTTGTGCATATTTTACAAACATCACTTTGCGTACAAAAAAGTATCTAAAACGCAGTAAAAAATCTTTATTGATATATTTATTGGGTTCTTCTTCGAAAGGCAGATCGATGCAAAGTCCGCATGATTTGCCTTTAGCTTCAAAAGCCCCTTTATTAGCTGCTTCTACAACGCCACCAGAGCCTCCGGTAATGATACCAAATCCCTTTTCTGCTACTTTTTTAGCTACGGTGTAAGAAAGTTCGTAATATTTTTCAGTTACCTTTTTTTCTCTGACAGAACCGAAAAATGCAACAGACGGACCTAAAGCTGTCATGGTTTCAAAGCCATCTACGAATTCTGCAAGAATTCGAAAAAGGCGCCACGAATCTTTTTCTAATGAAGGAGTAATAGCTCTTTTACGACCAGAGTTCATGATATTCTTTTTAGTCTATACTGATCTAAATAGACGATTTTTGCCCTTTTTAGCAATTTTTTTCTTGCGATGGGATACTTTAGATATTTGTCTGCCGTAGGCAACTTCATGAAGATTTTCAATGGCCATGAAAGCAGAAGGATCTTCTCTTAGCACGATTTCTTTCAGTTCAGCGAGATCTAATCTCTCAACGATTATATATAAAATTTCTCTTTTTTCTTTAGAAAATCCGCCATATCCTGGAATGACAGTAAGTCCCAGACCCATTTCATGAATAATCACATATTTGATTTTTTTAGGTTGGCTAGTAAGAATAATTACAGACTTTACTTCATCAAGACCTGCAATAACGATATCCATCATTTTAAAGGCAACGATATAGGTCATTAAGGATTGCAGTGCAATATGCCAATCTCTGAAAATAATTCCGTATGCTGTAAAAATAAAAATGTTAATCACTAAAACAATCTGTCCGACGGTAAAACCCATACGTCGGTTGACAATGATTGCTAAGATTTCAGTACCATCAGTGCAGCCACCATTGCGGATAATAAGCCCAATGCCAGTACCTAAAAGGGCGCCACCAAAGACAATGATTTCTAAGATCTCGCCATCAAAAGCAGATATCGGTTCCAATAGAAACAAAAAGCCGGCAAAAAGCACTGTTGCAATGAGCATATTGATTACAAAAGTCTTACGGATGTATTTGTAAGCTAGAAAAATAAAAGGCACGTTAAAGAGCAAAAGAAAATAAGAAACAAGTGCATCCCCAAAAAGCCTACCGAAAATCAAAGAAATACCAACTACACCACCGTCAATTAGCTTGTGTGGAATTAAAAATATACGGATAGCTAAGGCTGCAAGAAAAGAGCCTAGAGCCATGAATATTAAATTTTTTATTGTTGTAATTGATGTTTTTTTTTGCATGGTATTTGTGTGGGTTATCGCGGGAGACGGGGCTCGAACCCGCAACTTCCGACGTGACAGGCCGGTGCTCTAACCAATTGAACTACTCCCGCAAAGTCTATGGGCGCAACAGGACTCGAACCTATGACCACCTGTGTGTAAGACAGGAGCTCTACCAGCTGAGCTATACGCCCAAAAAAACTTGTTATATCATACGAACTATGAGTAATTTTTCACAAGAAGATTACAAAGAGCAGGTTAAATCATTTAGGTATCAAATTTTTATTGAAATGGATAGGCAAACTGCTCATAGAGATCTTCAAAGGAATTATTGGCTCTATCTAAAAGAGCAAAATCATTTTGCGTCTTAATGTGCAGTAATACTGCAGTGATATATCCTTGTCGAAGCAAGGCGACATCGCTATCTTCTGCTTCTTCAAAGCGTATCCATTTACTATCTAACCAATCAGTAGGATTGAAAGTAGTGGTAGTCAAATGATCATCGTCTAAAAAATACCCTTTACCTTGTCTAGCTAGTTTAATGCCTTTGATTTTTCCTAAGGGGAAGCAGACATTAGCAAAAGCACCTTTAATCGGAGGATGGGCATAAAAATGTTTCACAATAAAATGAATATACTTTTTTAACTGCTCAATGTGAGAAAAATCTTCCGAAGAAAAGGCGATACTAAAAATATCTTTGCTGGCTCCTTCTTTCATCGTATTTAAAGTGCTGCTATGGAAAATATTTCTTCCCATACTGGACTGGTGATTGAGCCCAGAGATGATCATGTTGAAAGATTCTTTATTAAAAGTGAATAAAAAATGAGAGAGGCATTCAGCTGCGCTGCCATCTAAGATCCAAGCTTTAGTATCGTGCCATGGTATAGGTTTTAACTCCAAGAAGTCGGAGGCTTTTTCTGAAGAGGGAGCTATGATTGTTAATTCAGTATTTTCTTTGAGCGCTTCGTAGGCAATCTTCAAACCCGGCGAATGAATATCTTTATCACAAGTGAGTAAAATTTTTGGTTTTGCCGGCATAAGCTATCTACTTTTTACCTTTTCCAAAGAGGTATAATGAGATGTTATAAAAATAGTCAAGAGACTGATGACAAAACCAATAACTAGCGAGGGTATGCCGAAAGCAAATATTTTGTTGATTAAGGGCCAAATAATAGCCGTTAACCCACCAGATAATATACCGGCAATTGCCGCTCGTCTTGTGATGTTTTTAGCATAGAGAGAAGCAATTAAGATAGGACCATAGGTTGCTCCCAAACCTGACCAGGCAAATTCTACAAGATTATATATAGTGTTATTTTTATAAAGCGCAATGGAATAAGTAATCAGCGCTAAGATTACCACAGAGACTCTAGATACTTTGAGTAAGTTTTGATGTGAAGCTTCTTTGTTGATGTATTTTCGGTATAGATCCTCAGATAAACTTGAAGCAGTTACTAAAATCTGCGCAGCCATCACATTGGTAGTCGCCGCTAAGATTGCGCATAGCACTAACCCTGCAAAGAAAGGGGAAAGCGTAGTTTTTACCATTTCTAATACGACTTGTTCGGGATTGCTCAGTCCATTTTGAAATAAATAGATCCCAAGCATTCCTAGAAGGGTTGCGCCAAATAAAGCCAGTATTTGCCAGCTAATACCGACGTACTGTGCTTTGCGCATTTCAGATGTTCTTTTGATCCCCATAAATTTAGTGATGATATGAGGCTGACCAAAATAGCCAAGGCCCCATCCAAAGAATAAAAAAACAATGGTTTTAATCGTTTTAAATGAACTATCTGGCACAAAAGAGGCGGACAGATTTTTCTCTTTCATTACATCTAGTACTGCACCCACACCCCCGATGTGCTGAAATAGATAAAAAGGAATAAAAAGCACCACGAATAATAGAAATAGGCCTTGAAAAAGATCTAGCCAAGCAACTGTGGTATATCCTCCTAAGAAGACATAGAAAACAATGAGTATGAGTCCAAAAGAGATACCCGCATAATAATCCACGTTAAACAAAGTCTCTGCTAAAAGTCCCAGCCCTATCAGTCCGGCCGAAATATAAAACACATAAAATACTAAAGAGAGTAGCGCGGTAGATGAACGAATGATCTTTGTTTTATCTTTATAGCGTGATTCTAAAAAACCGTTTAAAGTGAGACTATTATATTTTTCGGTTTCTTTTCTGATTTTGGGAGCAATAAACTGCCAGTTTAAAAACATCATGACAGTAAGTCCAATAGCCAACCATACATCAATCAAGCCTTGGCTAAAGATCACTGCAGGGTACGCCATAAATAGCCAGTTGCTCATATCACTAGCATGGGCAGACAAAGCAGTTAGCCAGAAATTAAGACCTCTATTGCCTAAAACAAACTGAGTATCTGATTTTTGTTTGTTATAAGTCAGTAAGGTCGCAGCTACGATAATCAAAAAATATATGGCAAATGTTAGAATCTCTATCATGCGTCTTTTTTCTTTTCTTTTGGTTTCTTATTCGCTTTTTGTGAGCCATAGGTTAGCACACTATGCATTAAATTCATCCGAATATTAGGAAAAATTTTTTCAGTCTCTTTTATTAGTTCATCTACTTTTTTTCTTTGTGAATGTTGTCCTACGGGGCATTGACAAGTGATTCTAAAAAACTTATTGGCTTTTGCAAAAGCAATAATTTTGCTTTCAGGAATAAACATCAGGGGTCTAATGATATTGATTTCATAATGGTGCATATGAATTTTAGGAAGCATCGCAGCAAATTCTCCCTTTTGATAGAGATTTAAAAGCAGTGTGTTAACAATATCATCTCGATGATGACCAAAGGCTATGGTATGGATGTTTTCTTCTTTTGCTGCTTCAAAAAGTAATTTTCTTCTTTCCCTAGAACAAGGGTAGCATTCTTTAGGAGGTTCATTAGATGCTGTTTGTTTAATGATTAAAGGGATATCTAACTCTTTACAAATCGCTTTTAAAAATGGGATTTCGATATTAGCACCGCAAGAAAAAGCTCCAGCTACATGGATCGCTATTAATTTAAAAGGTTTTACACCAAAGCCATTTACAGCATGTAGCATGTATAAAAGAGCTAAACTATCTTTTCCTCCGCTCAATGCGACAGCAATAGCGTCTTGTTCAATCATCTCATATTGATTAAGCGCTTTTCTCACTAAACTCTCTAAATTTTTGCCATCACCTTTCCATGGAGGTTTGGCTACGGGAATTTGTATCGACATAATATTAAAAAAAATTTCATTAATTTTATCTTTTAACTATCCCACTCGTCAAGGCAAATATTCTAGACTTTTTCAAGAGAGTTTTGTAATATTTTTGACCTTTAAAAAAGGAATTTTAAATGTCAAAAGTTGGCAGAAACGATCCTTGTCCTTGTGGCAGTGGCAAAAAATATAAAAAATGTTGCGAGAAAAAGGGAGCCAGAACCTTTTCTGCATCTGTAGGAACGGATCCACTAGCCGGACGCGTAGGCCAACTACAATCCGGTGGGTTTTTCCAACATAAGATTGCGGCAACTATCGAGGAAAATCAAGGATCTAATGAGAAAAAAGACGTTAAAAAGCCTAAAGCTAAGGATCATAAGAAAGCATAAATTGCTTGAGAGAAAGCAATTTTTTTGTTATACCCTATCAGATAATTTTGCTGGCGTAGCTCAATTGGTAGAGCGCCCGACTTGTAATCGGACGGTTGAGGGTTCAAGTCCTTTCGCCAGCAAAATCTTTTCCCTTTAGGGGGTGTCGCATAGTGGCAATTGCAAGGGACTGTAAATCCCTCGACTTCGGTCTTCGGCAGTTCGAGTCTGCCCGCCCCCAATTCTATTCAAAATAAATTTTTCTTCTTGATAAAAATTCTTTGATTGTGAAAATATACTAATATTTGATATATTGATATATAAGAGGCGTGAAGAATTGATTATATCATTTAAAGATCAGGGATCAGAAGATATCTATCACGGAAGACGAACCCAGCGATCTAGAAAAAAGCTACCTGAGTCGCTAAGACAAATTGCGATTAGAAAATTAGATATGATGAATGCCGCATATAAGATAGAGGATTTAAAAGTACCCCCAGGAAATAGATTAGAAACGTTAAGAGGAAAATATCATGGATTTTATAGCATACGAATTAATAATCAATATCGCATCATTTTTAAATGGACAGCAAGAGGTGCTGAAGTAGTAGAAATCATAGATTATCATTAAAAAGGAGAATAATAATGTTACCTAAAAATAGAACACCTACTCATCCCGGAGACATTCTTTTAGAGGAGTTTTTAATTCCTTTAGAATTATCACAGGAAGATTTTGCTGAGCATTTGGGAAAAACATGGGCGCAGCCTAAAATTAGCGCTATTATTAATAAACGCCGTAGAATTACAGAGTCTATAGCTTTAGATTTTGCAGATGCTTTTGGAACTAGTGCAGAATTTTGGATGAATTTACAAACACAGTATGATTTATACAATGAGTTAAAAAAACACAAAAAAATCCCTAAGATACCCGCTTTAAGAAGAAACAGAAGAATGCATACTCATAGGTAGTTTTCTAATACTATTCGCATGGGACGCTGATGGGACAGTAATCTTTAACAATTCTCAATACTTATCAATCATAAATAAGTCTTATATTTGTATAACTCTCTCGCTATTAAGTTGATAATTGTTGAGTAGTATTGATGCCAGTAAGTTTCTAACTGACTGTAAATCCCTCGACTTCGGTCTTCGGCAGTTCGAGTCTGCCCGCCCCCATGTATTTTTTAGAAATATTTTCTTAAACGCCCAAAGAAATATTTTCCAAGTTTTTCCATGAAATGATCTTTCCTTGGCTGCGCAATTGATTTTCTTCTCCGCCATAGATTAAAAAAGTATTTTCTGAACTATTTTTTGCTAAGTTATTCCAATAATTTAAACCATCAAAAAAATCGGTATTAATTGTTTTAGCTGATTTTATTTCTATGGGAGTTAATAAAGGACCATGTTCTATGAGACAATCAATCTCATGTCCGTGTTGATCTCTCCAGAAGTAGAGGTTGGGATTCTTTTTTTGATTGATTCTGTTTTTCATTAATTCGCTAATAATAAAAGATTCAAAAATACCACCTCTTAAATAATGAGTTCTTAGTTGTTCAGGCGATTCAATACCCAAAAGATGACAGAGTAATCCTGTATCATAAAAATAAAGTTTAGGAGATTTTACCAAACGTTTATTAAAATTATTAAAATGAGGTCTTAATAAGAAAACTACAAAACTAGCTTCTAAAATATTAATCCAATCTTTTACAGTATTATGAGAAACTCCACAATCATTTCCAATCGAAGTCAAATCTAAAAGTTGTCCTGTTCGGGCTGCGCACATTTTTAAAAAGATTTGGAAAGTACTTAGATCTTTAATATTTTTTAGTGTTCTTACATCTCTTTCTGTATAGGTATTAACATAGTTTGAGTACCATTCTTTTGGTTCTAGTTTTTGATCATAAATTCTTGGATAGAATCCGGTAAAAATCAGCTCTTCAAGATTAGACAAGTTGTAATGAGCCATTTTAAGTTCTTCAAGGCTTAATGGTAATAGATGAAAAATAGCAACCCTGCCTGCTAAGGATTGGGAAATTTTTTCCAATAAAAGAAAATTTTGTGAGCCAGTTAAAATAAATTGACCAGGTTTCTTATTTTCATCGGCAATGACTTGTATGTAAGAAAAAAGGTCAGGAACATATTGTGCTTCATCAATAATTAAGGGTGTTTTGTATTCTTGTAAAAAAGCTTTGGGATCATTTTTAGCAAAACTTCTAAGTTCTAGGTTTTCTAAGTTAACATATTTGTAAGTCTTTCCAAAGAGTTCTTGTACTAATGTCGTTTTTCCAGATTGTCTAGGTCCTGTTAAAGCAATGACTGGGTAAGATTTAGCCAGTTCTTTTAGTTTTTTTTCTAATTCTCTTGCAAACATAGATTTTTTACCTTTACTTTCATAACGCATTATATCACAAGCGGACAATTTGTAAATAGAAATTACAAATAGCTCAATTTAATACAACTCACTAATAATAAACGCGATATGGTTTTTTTGAAGAGTTTGAAAATAAATAAGAAATTGAATAATATCTTTATAACGTGGTTTTAATAGCGTTTTCTTTTATCCGAGTTTCTCTTTCCGAGGCATATTGATTTATGATGTTTTTTACTACATATCTATATATTTAAGGTAATTTTCATCAAGTATGATAGGATTTGTATTAAAAATTGTGGCACACTCATGGCACATTTAGTAATGACTAATCTGGAAAACAGGGGATAGTCTAGGATAGATGAAACAGGATTAAGTGATTGATAGTTATGTCAATACGTTTCATAGAGTATCATGGATTATCCGTTTGGAAAGACTGTAAATCCCTCGACTCCGGTCTTCGTTGGTTCGAGTCCAACCGCCCCCAGTTCTATTAAAATTTTTTCATTTACAAAAAACGGTTTTTTTGACTAAATTGAAGTTGAACTTCAAAAAAGTCATAAATATGTTTGAAAGAATCTTAGAGGTTGAGCTTAAGGAGCTTGCGAAAGGTTATCCTATTATAACTGTTACTGGACCACGACAGTCTGGAAAAACTACCTTGGTAAGGCATGCTTTTCCAGAGAAAAAGTATGCAAACCTTGAATTTCCTGATGTTCGTGCTATGGCAATCGATGACCCAAGAGCATTTTTAGAACAGTTTCCAGATGGCGCTATTCTGGATGAAATCCAAAGAGCACCGCAATTGCTGTCATATATTCAACCACTTGTTGATGAAAAAGACCAAAAAGGCATGTTTATTCTCACTGGAAGCCACCAGCTAGAATTACAAGAGGCTATATCACAATCATTAGCAGGTCGAACGGCTTTGCTGACTCTTCTTCCTTTGAACTTAGCTGAGTTAGAAGCGGCTGGCTTTGATCTTACAGTGGATGAATGGATGTTTAATGGGGGGTACCCACGTATCTATAAAGACCATCTTGATCCTACAAAGACTTATCGAAATTATTTTCAAACGTATGTAGAAAGAGATCTACGTCAATTAATTCAAGTAAAAGATCTCATGCAATTTGAGCGTTTTGTTGCTATTTTAGTAGGAAGAATTGGGCAAGTACTCAATATGGAAGAAATAGGAGGGGAAGTTGGTGTGTCTTCTCATACTGTTAAACAATGGATTTCTATTTTAGAAGCTTCTTTCATAGTATTTCGGCTTTCTCCTTATTTTGAAAATTTTGGTAAGCGAATCATTAAATCTCCCAAACTCTATTTTAATGACGTAGGACTAGCGGTTTATTTATTAGGCATTCAAAATGAAACTCAACTTAAACGAGATCCTCTGCGGGGTAATCTGTTTGAGAATGCAGTTATATTGGAATTAAAAAAGTATCGGTTGAATCAAGGATTAGATCCTTCCCTTTTTTATTATAGAGATGTACAAAAAAATGAAATCGATGTCATTTATAAAAAGGGAAATGATTTAATACCTATAGAAATCAAGTCTTCGAAGACATTTCATTTAGAATTTACTAAAAAACTTAGCTATTTTCAATCGATAGCAAAAAAAAGAGCCTCTCAGTCTTTCCTCATTTACGCAGGTGACGTGGAGCAACGTATTCACGATACTCAACTCCTAAACTTTAAACATGCCGCACATGCGATCCACACATAAGAAATAGAGAATAATAATATTATCCAAAAATAGAATGCTTACTCATAGGTGGTTTTTGACTATTATTTTGCTTGGGACACTAGTGGGACAGTACTCTTTAACAATTCTCAACTTTTATCAATCATAAATAAGCGCTATAGTTGTTTAACTAGCTAGATATTAGATTGATAACTATTGAGCAGTGTTGGTGCCAGTAAGTTTATAACTAATTGTAAATCCCTCGACTCCGGTCTTCGTTGGTTCGAGTCCAACCGCCCCCAATTTCCTCGTAATTAGCTGTTTATTAAAAATTGAACAAATATAAGGCAATATATTCCTTGGCAAAAAGCTGTATTGTTTGCATAAATACCTTAAATTTTAAGCTATTTATGTATAGCAAAGGTAATGAAAAATTGCTCTTTGAAATAGCCGATAAACAACCGTTTTTTTTTACATCAAAGCAGGCTATTCAGTGTGGATTTTCCTCAAATAAAATTTTATCCTTCTTGCCTAATGATTAATTTTTTCTAGAACGGGTGCAATAAATTCTCTAATCTGGTTAACAACTTCTGATAAAGTGCTTTATTTGCCGAATATAAGGTATTTACATGATGCAACTATAACTCCATGCCCTATAGAAGACAAAGCGTATGATTTACTTATAGCTCTTCAAGTTTGGGAACATCTTGAGGGGAAACAACAAGATGTTTTTAAAGAAGTTATGAGAGTTTCCAAAATGGCGATTTTAAGTTTTCCTTATAAATGGAAGACCTCCTGTCCCATTCATTCTGGAATTGATTATCAATGACGGCGTAATACCCCTTGCTATAAAACAGTGGATTCAAATCGAGCCATATATTTTTTCAATTTTGACGGAAAATAATTCGGTAATAGAGGAAACTTTTCTTTCTTGAGATTCTTATATTGGGGAAGCTATCATTATTCACCAAAGTGATATCAATTTATTATTATGAATAAGCAATCAGTTATATTGAAATCTGGTAAGGAACACATTTTTTTATCTAGGCATCGTTGGATATTTTCTGGCGCTATCGCTCGTTATCCAGAGAATTTTGAAGATGGGGGCATATATCCTATTTATAGCCATCAAAAAGAATTGTTAGGGTATGGGTATTTTCATAAAAAACTTAGTTTAGCGGGTAGAATCATTTCTTTTGGCAATAAGCCTGCTATGCAGGCCATATATGATTATTTAGATGAGGCAATAATTTTAAGAGATAAGTTATTTAATTTGCATCAGACCAATACATTTAGGCTTTTTAATGCCGAAGGGGATGGGATTAGTGGCTTGATCATTGATCAGTATGCGGATTATTTAGTTGTCCAAAGCAGCACGTTGGGGGTAGATCGTCTTTTAAAGCAAATTGTTGAACATCTTACGAAAAAAGGAAGGTGGAAAGGTATTTTTGAAAAATCCAATTCTTCTTCAAGAATAGAAGAGGCACTGCCTAATCGGATAGGATTGTTATTTGGAGAAATGATGAAGGAAATAGAGGTGAAAGAAAATGGCATTCATTTTTTGGTTGATTGGCAAGAAGGACAGAAGACAGGACTATTTTTAGACCAGAGGGAGGCGAGAAAATTAGCAGGGGAATTGAGCGTTAATAAAAAAGTATTAAACTGTTTTAGTTATTCAGGTGGTTTTTCTTTATATGCTCTTCATGGCAAAGCCAGACAAATAGACTCTGTAGATATTTCTGCAAAAGCTTTAAAAATGGCTGAAAAAAACTGTAAGATCAATGCTTTTTCTCAAGAAAATTGTCGATGGATACAGGCTGATGCATTTGATTTTTTATCAGAAAATGTTTTGGATTATGAGCTAATTATTTTGGATCCTCCTGCGTTTATAAAAAGTAAAAAGGATATTTCTAATGGTATCAAGGGATATCAACAGATCAATTCTACAGTATTTTCTAAAGCTAAAGCGGGTTCTTTTTTACTAACCTGTTCTTGTTCTTATTATCTATCTAATGAGATGTTTATATCTATGCTGCGTCGTTCTGCTTTACAAGCAAAACGCGATATCTGCATCTTGAAGCAGCTATCTCATGCACCAGACCATCTTGTCAGCTTATTTCATTCTGAAGGAAACTATCTCAAAAGTGCTTTGATCTATATTAATTAGTTCTGGATCAAATAAATGCGATTTTTCTCCTAAAATATTAGTAAAAGGAACATGCTTAAATTAATAACAAGTTCATACTGAGCTTGGCTTGGGAACTTGTTAGAAACCAAACCTTGATAAAGGTTTATAAAAAGGTATCATTATTATGAAACCATCAGAAAAAAAAGATAAAAACAAATCAAATCATCAACCAGGATGCTGCGGCAGTGCAGTTATGCCAAAGCCAACTCAAGCTACTGACAAAAAAGTACAGAACCCCCCACCTAAGAAAAAATAATATTCCTTGAAAAGCAGCCTGTTCAGCCTGAATAGGCTGCTTCAAGTATTTTCTAAATTGTTTAGACTATTGTAATAATTGATCGATAAGCTCTTTTGCCAGTTTTGCATCGATAGGTAAGTTTTGTTTCATGATCGCTTTCATGACCAGTCCGATATCTTTTTTGGATGTAGCGCCAGTGTCTTTAATCGCTTGGACAACAATTGCTTTGGTTTCTTCTTTAGATAGCGCTTTAGGTAAAAATTCTTGAATGATTTTTAGCTCTTCTTTCAGACCGTCAGCAATATCAGAACGATTAGCACTCTTCGCTTGCTCATAAGCATCTTGGATATTTTTGAAATAACTCTTAAACAGTTTGATTACTTCGGGATCGGGTAAGTTAGCTCGGGCATCTACAGTTAAGATTTTTGATTTAAGCATTCTTAATACGTTGAGTCGAAGCGTATCTTTACCTATTATTGCTTTTTTAATACCTTGATTGATTTGTTCTATAAGTGACATAAGCTCTACAGATGTTGATTTTATATCTTTTATAAGTTTTTCATATCATAAATGCAAATAAAACCTAGAAATCTAGGTTATGGATTTATTTAGGTTGATCTTTAATCTTTCTCTAAAGAAAATACCGCCTTTTTATAATTTAATAGGAGATTAAAATGGCAACACCAGTAAGACACCGTAATTATGGAGACCAAGTGGCTCTACCAGCAGATCATATAGAAAGAAATTCTCATACATCTAGGACAGATAAGAGGCAAATTCGTCAAGAGAAACAAGCCGAAATCAGCGATGCAGACTGTGTATGTAAAAGTTTAGGTGTGATCGCCCTTGTGTTCGCCATTGTAAAAGGGATTACAGGGATTTGAAATTCAAAAAGAGGTACAATTATGTCAGTATCGGTAGCTAGAGGACTTAGCGTTGTTAATCCTCATAAAACACCAATAACGACAAGAAAATCTCCGCAAGCCAGCTCAACAAGTTCTTCAAGGATTCATGCTGTAGCATTGTTTTTTGTGGGATTATTCACTTCTGCTTTTAGGGGAGTGATGGGTGCTGGTTTATATAGTAGCGGGCCGATTGTTTGTAAAGAACCCTCCGAGAGAATAGAAAGAGCCTTGGCTTGCATTAAAGATAGAGAAGCCTGTAGCTATAGAGCTCTTGCATTAAGGGATTCAGCGCATAGCTTACATACAGCATTAGACAGAACGCATTTTCATTATAGCTACGATCATTGCGATGATGAGTTAGATGTATGTGTAAAATCTTTTGAAGCTAGTGCATTAAGAGTTAATCCTAATCTTGTAGAAGCTAGAAAAGCCTTTCATTCGTTATTAGATGTAGCAATTCGAACAGATAAGCTAGATGTTATGCATGATTTTTTACTGGGCGTTACTACGTCTATTAGAAATCAACCAAATATAAAAGACTTTCGTCAACATGTAAGAGCTAAATTATTAGATCAGATGTGGCTAAGAATGATAGATACGTATCTTGAAAAAAGAGATTATGCTTCTGCAGAAAGAGTGGTTTTAGAAAATCAAAATACCGATCAGGCGGCTTTTTCATCACCGGATGCTGTATTTAAAGCCATGCAAAAAATGTCTAAAGCATATGGCCAAATTTATGAATCTGCTGAATACAGGAATGTCATGACAAGGTTAATAGATAAGTTAGAGATGTAACCATATCGAGTTGTCGTATTATGTCTTACCCAAGATTGATTGCAGTTCGCCTATTTAACCATTGGACACAGATTCCAAAGGACGTAAAAGCTGATCTTTTCACTATTCGATGGGATGATTTTCTTGCTGAACGAGTATTACCTAAAACTGCAGATCTGGATCGATATGAATACCCGCCTCAGACATTTTGTCAAGGACCAACTGAAGAGGCTATTCAAGCGATACAACGTTTGAAAATCATGCATATTGTATCGGCTATCCACACACTTTTTGGATAATTTTATTTCATTGCTTACAAATGAATAACGGATTATATGAAGAACTAACTCTGTATTTGTAAGGCTATGAACTATTTTAAATTGATACTATTTGTTTTTCTTGTTTTCTCTAAGGGATATGGAGTTGATAAGCCCTTTCCTGACTGCAAATCTATTATACGTTATGCCAAATCGGAGCTGTCGAACTGTGGAGTTTTAAAAGAGGAAAAAGGATTTGTTTATGTAGATTTAGAAGATGACTATATCCACAAGCTATATACGCTGATTCGTGAGCATGGTTTTCAAGAGCCTCCTTACTTTGGTAAACAAGAACTAGTAGGCGCACACGTTAGTGTCATTTATCCAGCAGAATCAAAAGAATATAAAATCAAAAAAATTCAAGAGTTAGGTCAAAAAATTTGTTTCGAGCTTACTGGGTGTGAGATTGTTTATCCACCGGATTGGCCGGGTGTAGAAAAGGCGTATATTTTGCTTATAGATGCTCCTGAGCTCGATGAGCTTCGAGATAAGTATGGTTTGCCACCTAAAAGCAATGCATTTCATATCACTATTGGTATTAAGCAAAAACAAGCACAAGCGGCTTAAAACTATAATCCCTGCTTTTTAAGCAATTAAAATTATAATTATTATATTAATGCGATATTTAAAATTTTATTCATAATTATTGTGGATTTTATCGAGTATCTAATTGATATATTCACAGGATTTTTATATACTAGCTGATGAAATTTAACAGTATTAGGAGACATTATGGCAGCAGCGGCAGCCTCTAAGAAATCCTTAACAGCAGCTTTAAATCTTGAAGTAGTATCAGCAGATCTAGATCTTGAAATCTTGAGCTATCTCAATCCGCAAGATCAATTGATTTTACGCTTAGTATCTAAACCACTATCTGAGCTGATTTCTTATGAAGATATTAGGTTGAAAATGGATAAATATACTTCTGTAGTATATGATGCTGTTTTTGTTCAGGACGCTCCAAAAAGATTGTATGACTCTGCTTTCGGGCCGTTTGATCCGACAAAACATATTGCTCATTATTCATATGTTTTTAATCTTAATGGGACTATTTTAACTAGTACTTCGCCAGGTAGAACAGTTCGCATTCAAGGATTAATGCTGAATCTAGACATATTGCAGGCAGTTGTAGAGCACATTTTTGCAGGAGGAACTCTACTTTCAGAAGAAACTAAAGCTATTATTATCCGGATGAGAGATGACCGTGCTCCAGTAGCTTTGGTTGATTTTAATATAAACATACAAGCAGCAGATAAAGTACATCGAGTGGTTTTTTCTGGGGTTTTTGTTGCAGTTCCAATGATGAACAGAGGTGATCCAGCCACCGGTGTTATGGGATTTGCACATCAATTTTTTCTACACTCCTATGAGTGTAACCTTACTAATAGATTTGGTGCAGGACACGGCATTCAGTGGAATCCTTTACTAAAGCCTTCTGTACGCTTTGAAAGAGCTTTACGCACATGGATAAGTGGACAGGCAGCTGCTATTCCTGATCTTTCTGATGAACGTGTTGGAAGTTGGGGTGGATGGGATCTGCCGAGCTCAGATGGTTCTGTAAAATTATTATATATTGACGATGCGACTGCAGCTGAAGATAGCGCAGGAGCCGGAGCCCCCGCTGAAGGATCTGGTGGCGCGGGCACCCCTGCTGGAGGGTCTGGCGGAGCTGCGGAAGCAACCTAAGAGAATACTGTGGCAGCAGCTTCTGGTATTACAATAGACTATTCTGTAAAAAGTCTTCTTGGCAGAGGAGATACTGCTGAAGTTTTTTTAGTCGAAGATAATGAGACTAAAAACCTTTACGCTTTAAAAAGGTATTACTCTAAACTATCACGTGCTGTTGAAGTTCCTACAGAAGCGTTAGGAGCCTTTTTTGATGAAGAAGACAGACCAAGAGAGGCTTTGCATGAGTGGCGGGTAGCCCATGAACTGAAACATCCAAATATTACACAATATTTTCAATTTCATTTTACCAAAAGAGCTGAGCTGTTAATGGAGAGGATTGATGGTCAAACTCTAGACACAATTCCTGGTAGTTCTTTAGAGCCGTTAGCCGTTATTAATCTTGTTAAAGAAACATTGCAAGTATTGAGTTATACCTTTTCTCAAGGATGGGTTTCACATGATCTACACAGTGGAAATTTCATGGTGGATAAAGAGCATCATATTAAGGTGATTGATCTGGCTAGCTTTGAGTTGTTATCGGAAGATGAAGAAGAGACGTATGAAGAAATAGCTAATAAAATAACCATATTGCTTTTTAGTCTTGTTTATAACGGGCATTTTTTAGCTTCTCAAATAACGATGATTGAACAAATGATAAAAAGCACTTTTTCAGGTATTCGATGGGATTGCATAAAACATAACCCTATTTCTGTTGAATCGGGTGTTTTATTTGCTGAGATTTTAAGACAAATCTATGAAAAAATCGAGATGTATCAAGCAGAAGTAATCGCTTAATTAATTTCTGTGGATAGCTTTACGGCCCAGCCTTTTTTCATCCTATCTTTTACTTTTAAAAATTCTTTTTTCAAATGAGGATCTACTTCGGTAAGACGTTTTCTTTTATCGATGACGGCGTAATACCCCTGGCTTTAGCCATGGGGATATAAGCCGCCTTTTCTCTTGTAATATATACCTTTCACATATTAAAATACTTTCACCTTTAGAGGTCTAACCGAGGGACACTCGGGATGTTAAGCCTTTGGAGAGAATGTAAGACCGGAGGACATGGGTTGTAAAAAACGTAAAAGTCCTCTATGAGGACATTTGCGATAA
>Ga0326597_10003048_pt1 | contig 24494 bp, 24 predicted proteins | sample RVTome_12_FD_203789 | JGI IMG/M metagenome (GOLD analysis project Ga0326597, IMG submission 203789) | Soil microbial communities from uranium-contaminated site in the Upper Colorado River Basin, Wyoming, United States - RVT100D185 | ecosystem: Environmental > Terrestrial > Soil > Contaminated >... | reverse complement strand
TGCTAGGTGCGGCCACAATTCGCAGATGCCCTCTAGTCCCTCTTTACTGACGGCGGGTTCGCTCAGCGGATCGATTCCTGCTCTCCAAGAGCAATCACTAGCGTGGTAATACCAACCGTTCTGCCCGAGAGTGGCGATCAATTCTGCATACGTTAGTGGATGACTTCTCATCGATTCCGTCCTTTTGTCGTAAGTCCTTATTCAATGGATATGCCCCCTAGACTGATGCCGCATTGGTTCGGTCACAGCACGCTCTCGATCCCAATCTTGTTCGAGTCGAGAAAGAAGCGTCTTCCTGCTAATGTTGTTCTCTCTTGCCCACTCGATCAGTTGCTTCGTCTCTCCTTTGAGAGTGAGTGCCTGGGTTGTTAGAGGCTTCTTACCTCCGCCAAGACATGGGTGTTCGCGTGTGACTACGATTTCGCGTTTTCGCAGCCCCTCTACCTCATGATCGCATCGCGAACAAAGCCACCAGACATCAAGCTCGTGCGCCTGATCGTAGCCATGGTGATGATCTGCTCGAATGAGGGTGCGCCCGTCCTTGCCATAACCAGGTCGAACTTCACATCGCTCACAGATTTCTGATCGAACAAGCTGGCCTTTGCTTACCGCCTGAGTTACCGCGCTGCGTGCTTTGTTCTTCGGTTGATCTTTGTTGTATCGCTCTCTGGCATTCGCTCGACGAGCATGCAGATTAGTGCAATAGAGCTTTCGCGGCCTAAAGGTGAATCGCTCAGAGCACTCAGGAAGTAGACAATCGGCTACACGGTCGTACTCTCCCGCAGCCCTAAGCCACTTCATTACACCAGAAGCGACCATTCCATATCGAGCACCAATCTTGGCAAGGGATAGACCTTCCCTGAAGAGATCAATTACCTCATCGCGGTGCTCGTTTAACTTGCTAGCACCTTTTGTCAGGTCCCACTGTCTTGGGTCTCGTGGCATGATTAACTCCTTAGTGGAGATCATACCAGTATATGACATGAAATTCAATGGATATGATCCCAGTTGGTCCCCGTCTTTACGTCAAAAATGAGCGGAATCCGAAGAGAGCCAGCGCCGACGCTCTCCATCTCACGCTTAACTATGACTGCTGCCTCATTCTTGATCTGTCGCGGTACTTCCATGATGACTTCGTCGTGAATCTGCATTAGAAACTTGAACTTTTGCCAGAGCTTCCGTTCGGCAGGACGAGCGTTCGCGATCTTCTCCTCGCGAGCATCCCAAAGACGAATCATGCCGGTCTTCATGATGTCCTGTGCGGTGCCACTGACCTTGAATTGGACCCCTTGGGTGACCGCACGGAAGCGATTGATTCGTGCCTCCTGGTCGAGGCGACGACGACGACCGAAGAGTGTCTTAGCGATCCAACCCTCGCGTTCGAGGTTGAACTCGGTCACTTCGTGGAAGACGGCAATGGCTGGATAAGCCTTGTGCCAACGCTCGATGATGTTCTTCGCATAGCGAACCATCGGCAGCCCATCTGAGTCAAACAGGTCTGCGTAAACACAGAACTTGGGCGCACCCATACGGTAGAGCAGGCCAAAATTGCAGTCAAAAATTACACAACTGTTAACCACCATTGCAGTGCGCTCTGGTTCATAGACGTCGAAGACTTCAGCCTCTCCGGCACACTCAACAGACCTAACCTTGGCAGTCCAGATACCGGCGTCGATGAAAGCATTGATCTCGTCTGGTAACACATTGGCAAGTAGTGAAACGCGAGTATCACCAAAGCGAACAGACTTCTCCTCCCGTTGAATCACCTCACGCAGCTTGTCCTTCTGCTTACGCTTGACCTTGTTATAGATCGTCTCCAAAAGCGGCTCCACGCCGTCGAGGAAGCGGTTGGAGTAGTCAGTGACCCCCTCGATCAGCAACTTCTCCATGCGCGCTTGCTTGCGCGCAGAGACAAAGCCGACCATTTCTGCAAAGCGCACGAGATCAGATTGGCGTCGAACAGTCCAGACCCAGTAACGCTGCCGTCCCTTTTGGGTCGGGCGCGTTTCACTGGAGACATAGCCGAGAATGTTGACGTTCATCATCTCAGCTTGGATCTGGCGGATCAACTCCTCTGACTTGCTCGTGTAGCTAATAACACGGCACTTGTCATCCTCGCCAGAAGACTTGCTGTTACCGTCGCCTTCGAAGAGGGCACGGAAGAACTCCCGCTTGAGTGACCAGGGGGCGCGACGTACACAAGCAGGAATTACCTTCTCTCCAGACGTATAGCCCATCCCGAGTCTATCGAACCAAGCATTGACCTTCTTGGAGGTGATCGTGTAATAGATCGAACTGTCCTTTGACCACTCGTTGTATCGGTCGTTTACCAGCGCGCGCATACAGGGCACAAAGTCCTTAATCATGCCAACGGACTCAGTTTCGCTGAACCCGAATTGCACTTGGTAGTAACCGCGATCAGGGTCCGACTCTTGGCGCCCTTCTGATACGAAATAGCCCAAGAACCGTGCAACTTCCGACGTCAAAAATCGTGGCAGATCCACGTCTTTGTAGGAGGAGTGCGCCTCAACCTCAACCTGTGGAAGCGCAATATCCTTACCATGAACGTCTCGCCCTACCATGATGAGAACAGGGTCGCCAGGCTTGAGATCCTCGACCGGGATCTGCTCGACTTTGCCTTCACGCATGACGAAGAACTTGTGGTCGTAGGTCGCTGTGACCTTGAGTCCATATTCCATGTGGATGTCAGCAACAGATTGAATGCCACCGCCCCAGGTGCTCTCGGTCTGACGGATCTTCCCGTCGTCCGACATGATCCCAATGGCCTTCTTAACTCGGCCCTCCTCGGTCACAACCTCGTCCATACGCAGCAATCCATGTTCCGTCAGGATCATGGAATCACCGGTCACACAGTTCTTCGCGAGCGGGTTTCGCTTGACCTGAGCGTCATCTGCGGTGCGTTGGTGAAGGTCAACGTGGCGACATCGACCTTGGTGTTCTGTCCGCTCTTTTGACTTGCATGCGGGGCAAATCTGAGAATTCTTGGGCGCACTCCAAAGCTCAGGCGTCCATTTGTGATCGCAACCGTCGCAGACCCATACCTTGTAACGCTCGCACGCGTCGCCGGAGGCTTCTGCCTTGCAGATGCCGCCCATTTGGTAAACCTCGATCATGTTGGCTTCACCAGATAGGTGTGCAGCAACACGAAGTTCAATCTGAGAATTGTGGCTTACAAACCCATCCGAGATATAAGTAGTGGGGCCTGGGACAGAGAGGTCGTAGACAGGTTCCTTACCAATAGGTGTAATGCGCTTAACTGCATCGAAAACGGTACCGTAATCGGTGATGCGATAGAGTTCCAATTGGTACCAGGCCGCCTGCCCTCCTTCCACTTGCTTAATGTGAGACGCGACAGCCTTTGAAATAGGGCGCGCTAATGAGGAGGTGTTGTTCAGTAGTCGACGTAGTTCACCAGAGAGTTCGAGGTTTTTTACTTTTGACTGAAGATGCGGATAACCTCCAACAGACGGGGACTTACCGGCGGACTTTAGGTAGTCGGTTAGTTTCGCGCGCTTACGCTTTCCAATGAATCCAATGGAGCTTGCAAATTGGTGCGCATAACCAGATGGAATTGTGAGCTTGTAACCCACACCGAGTTTGTGGTGCTCCTCGATAAACTTAGTTGGGATCCCGACACCAAGGAGTAACAGTTGGATATTGCGCGCAAGTGATTCTCGCGATGACGACCACGAAATCCGATTGCCGTTCGACCGCTTGCTGATGGACCCGTCAGCCTCGAACAATCCCCTTAAAAACCCGCACACTGATCTAAACGGCGCCGTCCAGAGCAGTGGCATAATGCCCTCCTTGGACACCCCTAGCTCGTTTAGCCAGCGAACAATAGGTCGACTTGAGAACCGCGCTTCATAAACGCCACGATATGTGCGCTCGCGAATGTGTGGCGCGAAGGTTTTAGCAATTGCTGTCTTGGACCACTCCCAGACGTCAGGATCCTTTTGGGCAACAACAATTCCTACTTGCTTATATTCAATACACCCGTCTCCTACGATGTAACCCAGAAGTTCTGAGACCTCCTCGGTAAGATGAGTAGGGACTGAAACATTCCGCCTGTTTCTTGGGTGGTCGAAAACGAGAGGTGGAAGCTCCTGCAAGCGCTGGGACCGGGTCGCCCTTCCAGGTTGGAGCGCGACGTGATCTGTCACAGCAAGCTCGCCTATCCGCCGCCAGACGTAGTTACCGTTCTGGTCAATCACGCGAATACGATGCAACGCTGTCGCGCGTAGCTTGAACCCGAGTTTAGTCTCTACCTCGACAACGGGTAGTGCTCCTCGATCAATCAACTTAGCGATCTGAGCAGAACTCCCATCCTCTAGAAAGGCACGATCCACACCCTCTTGGATCTCTTCGATTGGAATCCAACCGCGCTCAGTCGCAACGAGTGTCCCCTCTACTACGCAATAGTCGCCTCCGAGCAGGAGGAGGTCTTCGTTGTCTGTTTTGATACCAACCCGGTGAGACACGTACGCTTTGCGGACAAGATTCTTATCGCGAGGTTGGTTCTGAAAATTGATTGGGTCCGAAGAGTTGTGATTCACGAACCCGTGAGCGTCAAGGTAGGAGTGATCCTCTTCCACCTCAATGTCCCAGACGTCCTCGACGCCTACCGAGGTGATGCTGGTGATAGTCGCCTCAGCGAACCCTGAATCTTCGTGACTACTGACCCCAGTTCCTTCTCGACTTGCTTGGTCGAGAACCGCAGGACTGTGTAGCCAAGTTCCTTGGCCTTCTTCCGCTTGCGCTTGTCGCGATCCTTGGTTGGTTCGTCCTTGGTGTGATACTCGCCGTCCACCTCGACCAGCAGCTTGACTTCCGGGAAGCAGAAGTCTGCTCTCCAGTTCTTGTAGAAGCAGAACTCCCGAAGGTGGGGGATCTCCGCCGTCAGCAAGGCGAGCGAGAGTCGAGCCTCGCTGCGATTTAGCGACCACGCGATGTGGTCCCGAGGTATCAACCCTTGTCGAATGTAGTATCGATGGCTGGACGCAAACGATCTCAGGTCGTCCACCAATAGGTTGAGCTTCGCCATCGCCAGGTAAATCGTCTCGAAGAACGCGTGTGGCTCGTCGTAGAACTTCTGAGCCGCCTCTGTAAACCCCGGAGCCAATCTCTCCAAGTGCTCCAACTCCGCTGGCTCGATGTGCTGGAGTCGTGGCGGGAGTAGGAAGTCGCGCTGGATCTCGTAGTGCTTGATGTTCCGACGAACGTGGTGCTCTGTCGTCTTCAGTTCGCGGGCGATCTTCACGTCCTTCCAACCGCGACGAACCATAGCCGCCAGACGATCCTGTGGCAGGAGTTTCTTGATGTTGTGAGGTCGCTTGACGCCTCTGCCGTGCTTGCCACGGTCGTTGCCTCTCATCACTCGCGAGTGGTTTCGCGCACGGAGCGCCCTCAACTGCGATGAGTAAAGCGGTCCGTAGAGCTTCCGGCAGCGTGTGAGCACCTGGTAGGAGACGCCGTAGCGTTTCATCTGCTCGGTCTGTGTCTTCTGCGCCTCGATGAAGATCTGAACGAAGCTCTCCTCGCTCAACACCTTTCTGGCGCCTTTCCAGAGCTTCGGACGCTCCAGCCACACCCACGTTAGCTCGGACAATGAATCGGTCTCCGACGTTGACGTCGCCAAGGGTTTTCCACCCTTGTGGGGTGAGGAATCGGTGCTTCGCTGTGCAGGTGATCTTCCGCCCGTCTTCCGTTTCGACATCGAACATCTCCTCGCGACCCTTGTAGAAGCGTCGAAGGATTCGACGCTGTCGACCACGGTGCGTCTCGATGGTATAGTTTCGTCCGTCAGAAAGGTCAAGGTCTGCAATTCGTACAGAACCGTGCGACGTATCGAGAATCGTCTCAGCGGATACACAGCTAAGGCGAGCAATGACGGTCCGAGTTTGGTTAAAGTGGGCGTAGACGCGCCCATCAGGACTCTCAAGCGCTAGCTTGATGAGCTTCTGGACGAAGCCGCCCTGGATTGTGTCGAGAGACCGCCACTTAAGGATGTCAGCAACTAGAGGGTGGAAGCGGGCGAAGTGCTTGATGACCTTGTCAGAGGTGCTGGGATCACCCGTCTTGCCGATAGGGATGCCCTTCTGAGGAAGACCCAAACCATCGGGCGCAGGAGAGAACAAGGCGTCGGCAACTTGTTTGGTTGCGTTCGGGTTCAAAGGCCAGCCAAGGAACTCCTCGATCCGAATTTTGATCTCATCCTTCTGCTCGGTCATGGTCTTGTCGACCTGCCTGAGCCACTGCCAATCGATCAGCACTCCGGCGTTCTGCATCTCCATGATGATCTCAGAGATGCGCGTATCGATGCCCCAATAGACGCGTTCGAGTCTGCCCATGACGCGTCCGTGTCGCTTCTCTGGCGTCCACTTGGGCTCAGTGCGCTTCAACGGAGTCGGCTCCTGCTCTCGCAGGTTCTTGATCGAACGCTCGTGAAGGCGGTATTCCCAGTAGCAGTCATCCATCGCGTAGAGACCAAGCGGTCTGGCATTGACGAACGCGAGCATACTCTGGCCGCGAACCGCGTCCTTGTACTCCGTCATCTGATGGTTGAACTCTTGCTTAACTCGGATCTTCAGGCCATAGCGCTTGCGACGCTCATCACTGGCGAAATCGGCAAGCATCGAGTCGCCCCAGATGTTCCGAACGCGAATAGGATGTGCGCATCCTGATGCTACCCACATGAAGCCGTTATCGAACTTGCCGTGGTGAGTGACACCGATGACGTCAGGAAGATCTTGCCAAATCGGACGAAGCGCCTCCATGGTCCGCTCTTGATCCATAGGAGGTCGAAGGCTGACAAGGATTAACGCCTCTGGCTTCCTAGGTTTCCCTTCTGGTGTTTTGGCGGTCTCATAGATCTCCATCATGTCCACGCCGATAGACACGAGCTTGGGTTCTAGGGATGGGATGTCCTTGACCCTGATGTGGCACATGAAAGAGAAATCGTTGAACGGAAACCAAGCTCGAATCGGCTTTCCGTCGTAGTAACCAAGAGGCCCGAAGTCTTTGGGGGCACCAGCAGGAACATAAAAGGCGAGACCATCGAGCCGACCCTTTCGCGGATTCAGTGCGTCTTTGCCGTTGCCGATGGTCTCAATGTCATAGACGTAGATCCCTACGTGCTTGATGGCCTCGAACAAGAACTTCGGATCAACCCAGCCAAGGTCATCCGAGAAGTCCTCGTAGGCGCCTACAGGGGGGCCGTTTCCTACTTTCTTGCGCGCCACACAGTTACCTCATCACGGGAGGATCGTAGCGCTGCTACGAACCTCTCAGGCTGTACATGAGCCGAGGGGTCGGGACACGGCGCCCCGACCCCTCGGGATCACTGGGTTCGACGAGACCTAAAAGGGCAGGTCGTCGGCGTTCTCTTCGTCAGCCGCGCCGGCATGCATGGCAGCCGCCACAGGGTTCGCGGGAGCAGCGCCGCTGCTGCCGGCGGGGTCGTTCAAGTTGACGCCCTTCTCACCAGCGACCCACTTCGCGATCTCCGCGCTCTCGGCCGCCGAAGGCAGCTTGAGGATCTTCTCGTAGTTGATGGGCTTGCAGTAGTCCTCGACAGAGAGACCGTAGTCAGTGGCCGCATCCGCGAAGTGCGCCATCATCTTCTCGTCAGACCACTCCTCAGCCGGATCCCACTTGTCGCCGATCCGGGGAGAGAAGGTGCTATCGCTCCGGCTGACGTTGAACAGTCGGCCACGCAGACCGCCCCACGCCTTGCGGTAGGTGAGAAGCTCCTTGTACTGGTCCTCGCCGGCCAGGATCAGCCCCCGCGTGTAGGGAATGACCTTACCTGCATTGGGACCGCTCTTGACGGTGTAGGGCTTGAGCTTGATGCCCGTGCAGGCCCAGCGCCACTTGCCCTTGCGAGGCTCCATCTGACCGAGACTGGAGCACTCCCCCTCTTGAGGGTTCCTCTCGTCGACAGGCTTCTTACACCACGGAGCGTGCGAGTGCGGCTCCTGAAGCGCGATGTCCAGCAGGCAGCCCTCGGGAGTCTTGTGGCGGCAGACCACGTAGTTGTCCCAGGAGTCGCTGAAGCGGAACCGCTCGTGGATGTAGACGCTGGGTTGCCACTCGTCACCACCAGGAGGCGCCGTGTCGAGGATCAAGATCTTGACGTCCTTTTCGCCGACCTTGGTGTCCCTGTCCTGATCCAGCGAGATGAACTGGATCGTCTTGTTCTTGCCGTTGCTCAGCTTCTCGTAGAAGCGATAGCCGAATGGCTTGTTGCCGCCCGAGAGACCTTGCTCACGAGCCAGCTTCGGCGGAGGACCGCCACTACCTGAAAAACCTGCCATGAGATTCCTACCTTTGTTGGTCTGTGCTTTACCGCGAGACCGTTGTGGCCTTTGCTTTACCGCAAGGCCGATTGTGCGTCAGCGAAATGCCAACGAGCCTGTTCTACCCGTCGCTATCGACGCCGTGCGTGAGAAATTGCGCGAAGCTCTCTTCGATATCGCCTGTGATGACCACAGATGCGTTAAGTGCAATCTGTGCTTGCTTTTGCGAAAGATCGCCCGGATCCATATCAAGCGGTGGGAGCATCAACCGCATTGGCACCCGACCATGAAGCTGGTATTCGACCTTCTCTGCGGCCATGCGCCCAGCCCTATCGTTGTCGAGGAAGAGATAGACGACTGAGGGAGCATAAGCAGCGATGGTTCGAGCGTGGTTTTGTCCAAACCCTTCACCGAGAATCGCCACGGTTGGGATTCCAAGATACTGCCAAGTGAGCACAGCGTCGATCTGACCCTCACAAATGATGATGGGCTCACCATGCTTGAGCAAGTTCTCACCGTAGAGGTAGTTGCTCTTATTGAGCCCGGCGTAGTTGTGGTATTTGGTAGGCGCGTCCGGCCAGTTGTAGTGCCGTCCCGTCATCCCAACAAGCTTGCCGTCATGCCGTCTAACTGGAAAGACAAGACACTTTCGCTCCTTGTCATGGCCTAGTCCCCACGCCTTGCACGTCTCAATAGTGAGCCCACGAGTCTTGATGTAACCGGGCACGGAGTTGGCGTAGCGCTCGAAACGACCTTCTGGCATAAGGTCATCATCCATAGACCTAAGACGTGGCATCCGCTCCTTGGCCACCTGATCTTCGAATTGCTTCTGCGAACGCGCGGCACTGGACTCAAGCGTAAATTGCTCGGTCGGAGCAAGCTTCTCTAGAACCGTGAGTAGCGCTGGAGGGTTTCCCCTGTAGTGCGCAGCCTCCTTGAGCATCCGGTAGAAGCTGCCTGTGAACCCACAATTGTATGAGTAGCACTTGACCAACGAGGGTTCGTCGGGCCTGACTGAGACCGAACACGATTGGTTATAGTCGTCCGGGTCGCCGTGGTTCTTGCCTGCCAATGGGCACGAGATGGACATGTTCTCACCTCGGGAACCACCGTGGATCAATCCAGATCGTAGGCCGAATGCGTCGCAAACGTCGTAGAGCGTGTCTTCGTTCATTAGATGGACAGGGCTCCTTCGTCTTCATCATCTACGTCCAGCCTGTTAGCTGATCGCTCGATCTCGTCGTCACTCGGCATGGTTCTACGAACACCCGACTTCTTGCCCGACTTAGCCTCTGCTGTCTTCTCATCGTCGTCGAGGATCTCGCGAATCTCCGAGAAGTCCATGGTATCGAAGTTGAAATTGATCTCGACGTCCTTGGCGACGAACTCGCGCGCCTCCATACCTCGCCAGTAACGCTTCTGGCCTGCCCAAAGCTCTTCATCGGCAAAGAGCCCACGAGTCACGTCAGCGTAGTCACCAATGGCCTTGGCGCCCATAGCGTCGTCCGAATCGGCCGAGAGAGTCTCCTTGTCGACTGTTCCCTTCAACTGCGTACTGGCTAGCACAGGTACATTGTGTTGCAACGCAACGTCGAGCTTGAGAGCTTCCACGTTACCAAGCACCTTCTCGTAGATCGACTTCCCGTCGCCACGCCCCAAGATGTAGAAGGAGTCGACTACAACGCAGACCGGTTGGTGCTCGGCAACCAATGCCCCGATGTCTTTGGCGGTTCGGCACTCCTTTGACGTAGCGAAGACGATGTTCGGCTTGGTGTCATCCTGTTCGTCAGCGATCCGCTGGTCACACCAGTCATCAAGCGCCTTCTTTTGATGCATGGTCAACTTGCCCTTGCGAAGGTCATCCCAAGGCAAGCGAAGATCGACACAGGCCATGCGCCGCATGATCTGGAGTTCAGTCATCTCCATAGTGACGAACAGGATCTTCTCTCCTGGCTTGAGATCATTGCGCCACATGTGGAGGGCCCATACGATCACACACCACGAGTTATGAACGATGAAGTCGTTGGCGATGTAGCAGGACGTGCCCGGAACCGTCAAGTCGTAGCAGTGGTGCTCTCCTGCGGCCTCGATGGAGACGATTTCGTCCCACCAGAGATTCTCATCGAGAACCCAGGCCAGAGGAGAATCGTAGACATCGCAGAAGGCTTCGAAACCACGTTTGTTGATCCGTTTGGCTCGCGAGTCAAAGAGGTGGCTCTTCATGAACTGACAGGTGTATCCGAGCATTCCACCGACAGCCGGAAGCAGTTCAGGACGAGCGTCCATCTCAGCGCAAATCTGAGTTTTCAATTCGTCAGTATGAAGCCAACCGACGCGGCTCTTACCTTGGAGTTGAACCTTGTCTAACTCGGCCTTCTTAGGACCAATGACGTGAGGTCCGACATGCTCCTTGAACCGCTCGATGGTCTCCTTGCGGAAGAAAAGCTCGTAATAGTCTCGGATCTCTCCTGTTGATCTAAGAGTTCGCGGTTTGACGTTGATTGACGCCTGAATGCCAAAACGAAGGAGAAGATGCTGTAGCTGCTCAGCCATTTTCTTCGAGCCTGTCGAATAGCTAACCATCCGATAGTTCTTCTTCTTTTCGACGCTCCCATCACCCGAAAAGAGTCGACCGATGAACAAGGCAAGCTGCTCGTTTGGGAGCGAGAAGATCACAGGCGGAATGACCTTGTCGATGGACTTCGTTCCTACGAGCCCGTGTTCTCGCAGTAGCGAGATGGATTCGTTCTCACAATCGCTTGCAATGGAGTACTGCTTCGCCGTCGAGCGCGCCCGAAGCTCGCAGGTCCAGCCCAGCGTCGAGATGGCGTCGCGGAGGTCATCGACGAGATCTTGAACACCACTCGTAAAGGTCGGAGTGGTTTGTGTGGTCCCGTCCTCTGCAATCATGAGGGCCAGGAAGCGAATGTGCTCCTTCGCCATCTGACTCGTTGTGGTGGGCTCCGGAAGAACGCTCGCACTTGCAACATGGTGGCCGATTTGAAGCTTATCGGCCTCGACCCAACCTGTAGGAGTTCGGAACGGGTGCGTCTTCGCCGCAACGACAGATCGTCCTGACTTCCAGGTGATCTTGAGGCATTCCTTTACTCCACAGTCCAGATAATCGGACGGTGCTTTTACGAGGAGCGGTTGGTTCTTCTCCCACGAGAGAACTTGGCCATCGCCTGTTTCCACCAGGTTCTTGATTGTTCGCTCTTGTCCAGTCACAGGATCGTGGACGAGAGTTTCCCCTGCGATGGTTTTTCCAATTTTGCGCTTAGCGAAGACGACCGTGAGTTCGCCGGGCTGAAGACCGAGGCTCGCTGAGTCTGGTGTCGGCCACGGAGACGAAAGTCCAAGCAGACCACCGTCTGCGCTGGCAGCGCGGCTGTAAGCCGTCTTGAACTTCTCAACTGCGTCGCGCGAGTTGATCGAGAGTGGACTACCCAGACCCCAGGCGGTCTTCTGGTAGATGTCGAACAACTTGTCTCGCGTCTCGAACGGATCCTGACCGAACGTATCACCCTTGTAGAGCGGTGTAAGACTCTTGTGAAGCTGAGACGTGAGTTCTCGCTTGACGATCTTCTCTGTGATGAGGCCGATGTCGATAGGATCAACAGAAATCTCTGTGATCTGAATTCCTGTCTTGAGGTGAACCTCAGTCAGACTAGGAAGGCGATTAAGCTTCGCCAGTTCTTCCATGAGTTCCCAGACCGGTTTGGCCTCAGGAAACAAGCAATCGCCGGTAATGCCGGCGCGGCGCGCATCAAAATACCCTTGGATTCCGGCCTGATAGATAGCATGGATCAGTTGCTCATCAGGGGTAAGGAGTATTGCAGAAAGAGTCTGATTTGAAACCAAGGCCGTGACTGGTGGCGGAATTGAAGTCGGAGGCGGGACAGAGATCGGGACTGAGATCGGGATTGAGGTTGGATCCTGATCTTGCTCCATGAACGGCGGCGGTGGATTTTGCATAGCTACAGGATCGACCCGCTAGAGGGGTGAGACGGCGGGTCTTGTCGCCAATTGACACCGTTGATGTCACCCGTCTTAAAACTGAGCTTCACCATATCGCGTAGCCAATCAATCTTGCCCAATAGCTCAATGGACTCGTTAGAGGTGATGATAGTAGGAAGGCGCTCGTCGTATCGTCGTCGGACCACCGTCTCCAGCTTCCGAGAGCGCTCTCCATCCTCAACCTCTAGGTCATCGATGAGGAGGTAGTTAACATTCGTCAGAGCGATATCCAGCGGTGCGCCGTTCGGTGCGAACTGCGGCTTGAACGACATCAGACGATCCAACAGATCCGCGTAACGGAATGAAAGAGCCCTACCGCCCTTAGCGAGACAGTACTTGAGAATCAGGCTCCCAAGAGCGGTCTTGCCTGTTCCGAAGCCGCCGTAGAGAACCCAACCGATCCCCATAGGTTCCCATTGCTCCAGTGTTCGGCAGTAGTCGTACAGCCGCTTTTTGTAAGTCCGACCTTGTTTGTCTAAGGGAAGATCGTCCGGAATCATATCGAACGAAGTGTCCCAGTGATTTCGGCCGATCCTGGCTCGACGCCGCACCTTATCAGTGAGAATCCTCTCGTTTACCTCTTTCGTCAACGGAAGTCGCTGGTACCACATGTTTCTCACTGTCGCACCACCGCGAAGACGCAGAAGCTCTTGATCTCACTCTTATCATCTTGCTCGCGCAAGATAGTCGGCGTCATCTCAGTCCCCACCTCAAGGCGAACGTCATTACCACGCGTACGACCAAGAGTCTGAAGCATGAAGTCTGGGTTGACCGTGAGCTTGTGATCGTCGTCATCCCAAGCGTGCTCGTATTCGACCTCAGTCTCCCCTGCACCTTCGGCGAAGGATGAGAACACCATACGATCCTTGAGGATCTTAAGTGCGACGAAGCAGGTCGTAGGGCTCTTGATCGCGACTGTTTGCCGAAGAATCTCGAAGATCCCCTTTCGATCGAGCGTGATCTCCTTGAGATCGTCTGGGATCCCACGGGTGTAGACGGGATAGTTACCGGCTAATGCTCGAATGCTGACCTCGCCCAAGTTAGAGCGCACATTGATGAAGTTCTTCATCCACTGGATATCGACCGTTTCGACATCGTCGTTGACGATCTGCTTGAAGGTGTCAGCAGCGTCAGCAGGGATGACCAATTCAGCAATGAATGGTGTGTTTGGGTCAGACTGCTGCTCGAACGAAAGTGACGACACAGCGAGGCGCTGACCGTTAGTAGCGACCATACGCAGTTCGTTCTTTTGCGCCTGCATCAGCATGCCGTGCATCAACTGGAAGCTCGCCTCGCCGCTCGCACAGTAGGCCGTGCGAGCCACCAACTTGGGGAGGAGTCCCGCCTTGATCGTGATGTAAGGCTTTCTAGAAGAGAAGCGCGCGATCCTAGGGAAATCGTTTGCGTCCTCGATATTCAGCTTAAAGCGTGAACCTGACGCGCGGACCTGAAAATTCCGCTCGGCCCCAACCAAGGTTACGTCCTTGTGGACGACGGTGTTCACAAGACGCTGAAGGTTCTCAGCGTTGACGACAGCACGACCAGGCTTATCGATCTTCACCATCTCACTGGCTGGTAGATGAAGCCATAGGCTGGTAATCGTATCGGTGGCTGTAATTTCAAGACCATCCGGAGTGGCGACCAAAAAGAGGTTGCGAAGGATCTGTCGATCGTCTGTCGTCTTGACGACGGCCATTCCCGCCTTCACAGCGTCTCGAAGCATCCGACCAGGAAGTGTTACTTTCATAGCGACGCGCCTCTCAACCTTGTGCCATTCTCGCGATGATTTCCATGGCAGTCAGAGGCTCTGCTGGAATCCAGAAGAGTGATAGCAGGAACTCGCGGTTGGCATCTGCAAGTTCTGGCCAGGGGGTGAAATTCCACTGCCTTACCATCTTCTTTCTGGCGGCCCAGCGCGTCGAGTCTTCTTGAACCTCTGCGATCCAATCCCTCTCACGGTCGGATATCACGAGAAGTTGTACCCCAGCCTTATTGATCTGTGCGATAGGGCGACCGGGGTTCTTACCCTCGCTCTCCCACTTCAGCCCGAAGCGGAGATGATCGTAACCGTGCGCCGTGCCGGTACGCGACATCATCATGGCGTCTTCAGGTAGCGCGTCCACAAAGTGTTCTGCGTCATGGAGTCCCTCAGACTGAAACACGTTGTCAAACTGGCTCATCAGACTCCCAAGCACACTCACATGCGATCTGCTCCAGCGCTGGCAGCAACTTAGCGATCTCGTCCGCGAGAGTGTCGTAAATGGCGAAAGAGTATTGATCGTCATCATCGAAGAGCGTGTCATGTGGGTCTAGGGTCACCCACGGACGCTCAGGCGCGAGCAGTGGAAGCACAGAGCGTCGGCAGACCATTGCTTCGATGGCGGCCTCCCTGAAGCGTGCCTTAAGGTCTACAAGATCGCGCAGGGGCGTCTCACCGAGCGCTTTAAGCGTATCTGACGCTGCGTCGATCTTGTCGACCAACGCTTGATCTTCCATATCCCTCTCGACATAGCCACGTTTTGCACCCTTGATGCTCTCCTCGATCACCTTGGCGAGGATGTCACAGTGCTCTCCACCACCAGAATCGATGTAGCCGTCGATGTGCGTGAAAACGCGATTGATATCGCCCATGCTTGCGCTCCGCGTGTCCGGTCTCTGCTCTAGGTCTCTTTACCCCTCAGCCGTCGTGATGATCGAGCCCGCGGGTGAGATTCATTCAGCACCAAATACAGTCGACTGCAATGGTTATGCCACCAGGCACTTGCGGTGTAGGATTAGGCCATGGACATCCAACGTACACCTCTCTTGATTGAGACCTCGGTTCCTGTCAACTGGCCCAAGAAGATTGGGCTTCCATCTCCTGGTGTCGTTCGTGCGACTGGCTACCCCGCGGGCTCTAGAAACGCGAAAAACAACGGTCCCGGGATCCCGGACTCGGATGGCGAGTATGAGTGCTCAGTAGACGGGAAGAAGCTCGCGAAGGCGCAGGCTTGGATGTTCCCATCGAAGCGGATCAAGGTCTGTGGTGAGATCTTGAAGCACTAGATCACCTCATAGATTTACCCCGGATAGTCACCACCAGGCCAGAACTTGTAAGCAACGCACTCGGGCAACTGGAAGCGGAGAAAGGCGGCACGGAGACGAGAGAGGATGGTCTCGGTAGCTTCGGTAGTGAAGTAAAGGGCCCTCGAATCCTTGTGGTTGTAAGCGCGAATGTCGACGTCAAATTTACGGCGCAGAATCCGTGTTGTATCAGCGATCTGCTCACCGTTAGGTCGATGCCAGCCGATCCTCATGCCGCTGCGCTTTGGGAGGCACCCATCATCCGCCACACAAAGCACGAGCCCAAGATCGTCTAAACGCTCTGTCCAATGAACACCCGGCCAGCCCTTTGTCCTGTGTCCCCAAGAGTTCTTACGGTCGTAGATCTCGTCATAAATGGTCTTGAACATCGGAAGACTGGCGGTGCTGACCCAGATGCGTGTTCCTCCATACTTATAAGGTGATGTGCGAGTGGTGGCGCCTAACTCATCCAGTTGTCTAGCCTTAAATGCGCCATAGTCGTACTGCTTGGCGCCGTGATTCACCGCGAATCGGTAGTAGACGTGACCTGTTACCGAAGTGCGTTTGATGCTGCCATCACAGTGCAACCCAGAGATGATGATCTGCTGGGCAATGGATGAAAGATCTTCTAGAGCAAGCGACGAATCAAGACCGTTGCGGACAGCCAAATAGTCTGCGCGGATGTTGAACTTCCGACGACATTGATTGACTGCGGATACAGAGCGCCCCGGTAGTAAGTCCGAGACCTCCTTGGCGGTCAGTGCGCGATTTTCCCTGACCGTCTTGATTTCCTCGTCACTCCAACGCCGACCTCCGCCCATAACGTCACCACCTGTTTCGCACTTCTTCTACCATCAGCGATTTGGGTTGCGGTAAGATCCTAAATTACTAGAGGTGCTCTCATGTTTTTGAGTCAAAGCGGATTGGAACTCACTGAGATCTGGGCACGACAAGTAGCATTGCTTGAATCAGACGAGCGTATTCGAAGTCTGGAGCGCGCCGCCTCTACTGGTGATCCGGAAGCTGTAGAACGACATCACCAAGCCCTGATTCGCACTGGTCGATCAGGAGATGTAATGGCGTATCACGTTCAAGCACACGCAAAAGCCAAGCGTGCTTACGATCAGGCACGGACCCAGAACAAGTGGATGCCTTCTCTATGGCCTGAAGAAATCACGGACGAATACGTCAAGTCTCGGCACGCGATCCGCAAGCATCACCAAGAGCATGGCGATCACCCGGCTGACTACGCTAAACGAGACAAGCACGAATCCCCTCGTGAGTTTGGTGATCGATTGGTCGACATGTCTCTAGCAAACGGTACCGTTCGCCCCGGCGGATCGTCCGAACACGATCATGGCACACTGAGCTACGAGAACCTTCACGACAAGGATAAGCAGGAGCACTATCGAAAGCGAGACGCCATGGCGCGTGCATGGAAGCGAGAGGTACCGGAGGGACACGTTTCACAAGGTGACCGTACCTACGGTGACGGTAAGGTGAAGGGCAGCTTCGTAAGCTTCAGAACGAGTCCGAAAGCGCAGTAGCTAGTGGTCGCCCGCACAATGGGGGCACCCACACTCTTTCTTCTTTCGCTTCTTCTCAGCCTTCTCGCATTTCCCACACGGCTTCGAGTCTTTCGGACAGCAATAACAGCCGTCTGCTCGCTTGGGGCGCTCAACAGCGACCCATTGCGCAAAGAACGTCTTGTATTCACGCGCGACCGCTAAGGCGCGCTCGCGAGTCCGAGCACGACCGCGGAATCGCTCTCCATTATTCCAGTCGCTTGCGTCTTCGTAGCCGATCCAGTCTTCGCACTGCTTAGAGGCCCGGCCCCATTCCCACTTGGAGCTTAGATTCCAACCCCCCTCTCTGTCGGCAGCAGGCTCCCCTGTCTTATCGATCTCAACGTCCCAATAACCTTGGATGTGATTGATCCCGTTGTTAAAGAGAACGAACTCGTAGATCGCCTGCGGCCCCCACTCAATCATTTCAAGGAACTGCTCGCAGGGCTCGCGATTTGGGAAGATCCCAATCAATTCCTTCTTGAGCCACTGGCGTGGTCTGCGGTAGTAGGTGTAATGTTCTGGTTCCTTCTCAAGTTCGCACTTCCAAAGCTTGAAGTAACCGCAGTGGTTCCGGGCAAGTGCGTCTTCCTTGAGCCGCGCGACCATATCCTCTGGGCTGACATCATGCGTTGTCATACTTACCAATCCATCTTTCCAAAGAGCCACCCGTAACTAACAGGTGCGAGGCACGGCTCTTCAAGAAGCTCGTCGCGCTCAACCCAGTAGGGGGTCGTTCCCTCCTCTACTTCCTTAGGCTCTTGATCGCCCAGGTTGGCGAGGAACTGATAGACCCGAAGTGGCTTCTCACGCCAGTTGAACTCAAAGTAGCCGATGTAGGTGAGATCAACTGGTTCGAGCCCGGTCTCTTCCTTCAATTCCCTGATCGCAGCCTCTCGTGGAATCTCGCCTTCGTCGACTTTCCCCCCAGGAGTGGTGAAGCCTCCGTAGCGCTTGTTGGTCACGACAAGGAAACGTCCGTCGTCGGGATGACGGATACAAATGTCTACGATCTGAACACGTTCGACGCCTAGCATCATTCGTCGTGACTCCCGCAGCATGCCTTGGCGCACTTGAAGTTGTAGACATGGGCTCCAACGAAGAAGAGCACGACAGTGACGATCACTATGTGTTCCAGCGACTCAGGTAGCACATCGGTGAGACGCCCCACGAGTAGCAGTGAGGCTCCGACCAGGAAGACGAGCGGGGGACCAACATGACGGTGCGTCTTCCACCCGCGGGCTAGAATCATCCCGCTCAGGAGGATCAGGAAGCCGCTCAGCCACTTCTCTGCCGTCTCGCCGACCAGGACGGGGGCAAGGGCCACCAGAAAGGGGGCGGCGAGGCAGTGGATCGCGCAGGCGATGGAGGCTGACGCCCCAATGGCGTCTTCCCATTTGGCTATGGCGGTGTTCATGAGCTACCTCATGTCGCATTGTTGGAGGGCTGGATCGTCGGTCAGAAGCATCATAAGCACGAACGCGTGCCCCATCTTCTGACTCGGGTCATTTAAGACCTGTGTGAGAGTTTTACCCGCGGGCAGGTGGTCGTAGCTGTCGAAATCCTGCAAAGCGAGAGCGTTGCACGTCTCGGCCAACTTCTTGAGCATCGCCCAGGCATTAGACTTCTGGACGGCCTCAGCATAGAGCGGCACATAAATCCGCTTGCGGGCGTCAATGTGGTTGAGTTGCTCTCCGTCCCAGAGAAAACAGATCGGCTTTCGCCTCTTGCCCATGGGATAGCGGTGAACACGTTGATCGTACCAGCCTTCCATTGCCCAGTCCCAATAGTCGTCGGTAGGCTCCAAATACTCGTCCGCGTAATCTTCGTAGAGCTTGGTGAACTGCCAAGCGTTCTCCATGTTCTTGGCGATCCGACCACCGTATAGCTCGCACGGCCCAAGAAAGAAGGGACTGAGCCCAGTCTCCCAGGTAATGCTTGATCGACTGGTTGTGTTAACGACGACCTCACCTGGATTGGCGCGGTCTCGCATGGAGATGGTGCGAACCTTCATTTTCCCCACCTCTTCTTGCAAATGGGACATCCCACTACAAGACCTTTACCTCCACAATAGAACCTCAGTGCGGACTTTCCCGATTTCATCCAGATCGCCAGCAGGCGCTCGCGAGTCTGTTTGTCGGTCATGCGCGCAAGTCTGCGACAAGCCTGGTCCACATATTGTGGTCGCATTGGTGACCCAGCAGGCGACCCTGGCGCTCGTAGATCTGTAGCTCAGTCTCAATCTCCTCAGCGATCTGTTCGATCTGCCGAGGTGACAAGTACTTCCGGTAGCGACGAATCCAATTAGAAACGTCGCTGGGCGAACTGGACGTCCGACCCATGGAGTAGCGCATGGAATAGAGAAGCAAACACCACATCGTGTTGGGATCAACGCTAGCGTTCTTGTTCATGCTCGGTATCGCTTTCCGTCGTAGGTGTTGAAGTCGAAGGCGCTGACGTCGAAGGGTATGTAGCGGTCATTAGGTAGAAGATCGGACGGGTCGAGAAGGCAATCGGGCTTCGACTCACCCTTCTACCACCAGACGGTCTCAGACGAACCAGCAGTCATGAATTCAAGATGGATCATGACCATTGGTCGCCCTTTGGGGGCGTTTCTGGAACAGGATCAGACGAACATCAGGCCGGCGTTACCTTCGTTTAGTGGGCTAGACCGGGGGCCCGGCCTTAGGTGCCGGAGATTGTTCCTCTGGTTGCTCCTCGGCAGCTTGCTTGTAGCTAACCGTGGTTGGGTCCTGCGTGCCTACTTCGAAGGCGAGATCATCCCTGATTTCGGGCGCCTTCTCGGCGAATAATGACGCATCACCAGCGTTAGAAAACTTGATTCCGCCGCCACTGAGCTTTCCGTTGTGCAGCAATGAAGCAATCATCGCAAGGTGATTGCGCCCACTGAGCCCTGTGGTCGCTGGATCGAAGATCATGAAGAACGGCTCGTCGATCCCCGAATCCTCGAACTTGGCTTGGAGTGATCTGAGCGAGGAGTTACGCCCGTAGTCGTCTTGATCTCGCGAACGAGAGACATGATAGATGATGTCGGCGTGCTTCCTACGGAATCCCGCAAGATCAGCGTCCTGGTCCTTGTTTCGGGCCTTATCGATCTTCTCATCGGGAGACTCAGGCTCCGGAGGCGGGGCTACCGCCTCGGGCGCTGCGGCTGGGTCCTGCCCCGCGGGCTGTTCTTCGCCCTGCTCGCGCAGAATCTTGTCGATGTCAATGAGTCCGTATCGGTTAAGCATGTCGCCGCCTAGAAGAGGTTGTAGTAACAACCGAGCCAATAAGCCTGGAGATAATCTAGATCAGACGAGTCTCCAAGTGCTTTCTTGTCTCAATCAGCCTCTCCGTCAGTATCCCATAGCTCCTTCTGCCACGTCGAATAGTCTTCTGGCTTACAAAGGTGAGGATGCCTCGTAGGCAGCAGGCGAGACATATAGGGACTCTACTGTCTTCGCCTTCTTGCCCAAGAGCGTTGCTTGGCTCGATTGACCCGCGTCAAGTTCGACGTGTTCGAGCTTAAGGGAACTTGGGAGCGGCTTCCCATATTGCTTGTCACCAGTGCGACCGTCGTAGCTGATGATGTACATTACGGAGCGGTTGTTTAGGCCCTCAAGTGCGGCGACAAACTCATCGAAATCTACGCCTTCGCAATAGCGACTATCTTTGGTGTTGGAGACGCCCTGGTACGGAGGATCCATGTAGACTAAGTCGTCGTTATCGAGGGCGTTGAAAACCTCCTGATAGTCCCTGCATGTGGTCTTGGTTCTAGGGCCGAGCAGCTTAGAAACCGCGATAAGATTTGCACGCATCTTATCAGGGCGCATTCCCTTTCTACGATGATCTGGGCTCTGATTGAATTGACCTTGGGCGTTGTATCGGATGGCGGCCTTGACGCAGCGTGCGACGAGGTAGAGCAGATCGGGAGCCTCCTGGGTCTCGTTGTAGCGTTCCCTGACTTCGTTGTAGAACGCTCGTTCCTTCCCAGTCTGGTCTTGCCAAAGCTGTTCATAGGCGCCTGCTAGGCCATCAGGGTCGGTCACGATGCTCTTCCACAGGGCGATGACCCCTGGGTTCGAATCGTTCAACCAGAATCGTCCTGCCCGCTGTTCGTCTGCGCACGCGAGGGAGATAGCCGCCGACCCCGCAAAGGGCTCGACAACGCGCTTGGTGCAGGTAGGTACGTAGGGCAAAATGGCTGGTGCGAGCTTCCGCTTGCTTCCCTGGTAGGGGAACGGGTGGGGTGCGGTCATCTTGATCTCTCTTAGCCTCTCAAGCACTAGTAGTTTATCGAACCAGATGGATAGACCTTGTTCTTCCCCTCGACCTTGATCGTTATGGTGAAGGGCTCGATTGCATCGTCTCCCAGGATCTTCTCGACGCAGCGAATCAAGCTCCTCTGGTCGGCCATAGACAGACGATAGAACCCTTCCCGGTCGCTAGGGTTGGCATCTTCTGGGTGCTTCTTCATGTGCGTTTCGAAGCGCCGCATGAACGCATCATCCCAGCCGAGGATTGTAATTTAACCACGCACGAAGTTGATCTCGACGTTCATGCTCTGGGCACCGGAATCCGATTGATCGTTCTTCTTCACAGGCTTCTCCCTTTGACGTCCGGTTTATCAAACCAGATCCTCGCACTGGTGTTGTCGCAGTGATGAACGAACGCAGCCAGCGGACCTTGGATCCGATCAGTCGGGTGATAGTCGTCACCCTCGCCGTGCGCGTAGTGAACCGCATTCCAGAGAGCATCGTCCATGGTGAAGTGATTGTTCAGTAAGTCGTTCTTGTCGATGTCCTGCTTGTGGACGGGATCAAGAGCGTGCTTCCAGATCTTCTCCACGTCATGAAGGAAGCACCCGACGAGTGCGCGACTGAGTGTAAAAGGGAGCGGTCGGAACTGGTCGAGCGCGGTCCAGGTGATACGAGCGATCTCCATGACCTCGGTGACGTGGTCACGATATCCGCCCGGCCAAGGCTGGTGTTTGACTGCTGATCCCTTGGACGTGTTAAAGAGATGCTCGTAGGTCCTGATGAAGCTGAGACACTCCTCGCGGTGTGGATCGATTACAGATCGGAGCATCTCCTCGATACGACCACTCAAAGTTCGCCCTCCGCAAAGGTGCCTGGAGGCGGCGGAACCGAACCAACCAACCCCTTGATCCACTCGATCCGATTCTTCTGGACGTCGGATGAAGCGATCTCCTCTTGGTGAAGCCTCTTGCAGCGTTCGATCCGCTGCTCAAGCCACTTGACATTCTTGGTGTGATACTCCACAGCCGTGCCAGGAAACACAGGCTTCTCGGGAAGATCGCAATCCCACTTGATCGTCTCGTCGAGTTTCTCAAGCAGGAATCCCTTAAACCCGTCATGGTCGGGCGAGGGTGTCACCCAGTCAACGACCTGTGAGCGAAGCCTCTGGACGCGGTCATAGATCGGCTTCCGCTTGGCGTATGTCTCCTTGTATTCCGCCCATTGCTTGGTCTTGTGCTCATCAAATTCAGTCTCGATCTCCTCAAAGGTCTTGACCAATTCGTCTTGAAGCTCTGATTCGCAACGGTAGATCTCAGCCAGACACTTGACGACCTTGTCGGGTGAGCCCTTCTTGACGAAGTCGCGCGCCGGCAGTCGCAGGGGGGCTCCCATAGGGTCGTCCATCATGTGATTGAACGCGTCCATGGCGCGCACAGCACCGTAGAGAAATTCCTCAAAGGATTGTTCACCGTCCACGATCTTGTAGGTGTATCCGCTAGGCATCTGGCTTCTCGGTCCTTGACGTCAATGCCTTATCAAATGGCTGATAGGCGGCGAGGAAGTGACTGGAAGGACCAGCACCGGGCGCCTCAAGGACCTGCTCGAAGAGGTAATCCCCATAGGTGACCCACTGCTTGCGCTTCACCGAGAAGACCCTCTCGAAGCACCCAAGTAGAAATGGATTGTGTGCGCTGACGATGATCTGACAGCCAAGCTTAGCCAGGCTTCGCAGCATCATGTGGAGCCTCGCAACGCTCGCAATACTCAGGGCGGCATCAGGTTCGTCGAGCATCACCAGCGTTGGTTTGACGCTACCCTTCTCTTGATACTCCTGCGTCAACTCGCCGAGCAGCATGTTGAGCGCCATCTTGTTGGCCTCACCGTGACTAATCCTGTTGCCGCGCAACAAGAAACCAACCGTATCGATAGGACCACCCCAATCAAACGCACCAGAGGTGCGCGCTGTGTCTTTTTCAAAGTCGAGAGCAAGTAGCCGAAGGGTCCTAAGCCCCTTGCCCTTGACGTCAAGAATCTCACGCACATCCTTACGGAAGAGCAACTTGTTCATGCGATCGGAGCCGATCTTATCGGGCTCCATCCAGGTGCGGATCAGTTCAATGAGCGTCGACTTACCGGACCCCTGATCGCCTACCAGTACGTTGATCCCCGGCTCGATCTTGACCTTGAGCCCCTTCTCAAAGACGTTCTCGTCTTTGGTCCAACCGAAAGCCTTCTTGAAAACGAGTTGGGAGATCATGCAATGAAGACCTGGTCGTCCCGCTCTAGAACAGGCGTGTGGTCGATGGCATGCTGGAGCAGCCCCATTGCCTCTTCTCGTGAAGCGCAGAGCCCTTGGAGCCCTCCATAAGGCTTCTTGGAAGTGCCGTCGAAGATCAACGTGACCCAAGCACCATTGAAGACGCTCTCTGGCTCCTTGTTCATGTATCGATCCTGGACGGTCATCATGACGCGCCCGCCGCCGCTCCCGAGCATGATCTTCGTCTTATCGGTCTCGCCTGAGAAGTGTTTCCAATCGTGCATCTCACAAAGCGGTTGCCTGACTCGTCGGTCAAAGTAGGGCTGCCAAGGGGTGAGGCTGTTCTCGTCCATGTAGAAGGGGACCCAGAGCGAGCGCAGGAAGTGTTGCCGCTCTTCTGGGGTGTTCTCCCAATCGAGGTTGTCCCACTCGTGTCGGAGATTGAGGAGAGCCGTCACATCCTCTGGAGCAAACCCCATCCAGTAAATGAACTCCCACTCCTTTCCCCTGCGGGTGATGTCGTTGACGTCCGTATTGACCTTGGCGTAAACGTGAATCCACTTCTGTTCGAACTTAGCTATCTCTGGCCTACAATTCTTTGGCCAGCCGTGTTTGGCGTTTCCCATTGCCGAACAGGCATCCATCATAATGAAGCTGCTGATATCACCGGAAGCCAAGTAGCGCTTGAGTGTCTCTTCCTTCTGCTTGAGATAGCTGTTCATGGCATTTCCTCGTCCTATGAACTCTTACCCTCCAGATAGCCCCATGTGCGCAGCGAATCGAGGCACTTGACGCAGTCAACGTCTGCTATGAGCGCCGCTCGTTTTTCCTCCGAGAGATCAGAGTGGATGCGCGGCGGTTCAGGAAAGAAAGCGTTTAGGCTTTCGCCGCACATGGTCGTGAAGGCATACATGCTGCCGCAGACTGGTCCGGTGTAATCCTTAGGCGGATAGAAGGAGACGTGCTTGTAGTCCTGAGCGCAATACTTCTTTTCGAGCGAGCAGCCTGCGTC
>Ga0326597_10003047_pt1 | contig 24495 bp, 18 predicted proteins | sample RVTome_12_FD_203789 | JGI IMG/M metagenome (GOLD analysis project Ga0326597, IMG submission 203789) | Soil microbial communities from uranium-contaminated site in the Upper Colorado River Basin, Wyoming, United States - RVT100D185 | ecosystem: Environmental > Terrestrial > Soil > Contaminated >... | reverse complement strand
GCGCCTTGGAGGGAATGTTCGTGCGGCCGTCGCGACCGGCGCCCTGCAGCAGGTGGAACAGACCGAAGCGGACGCTCTGGGTGGCGGCCGGATCGCCCTCGATCTCGACGTCCGCGTCCTCCCAAAAACCGTCCAGCCAGGCGCGCTGGGCGGCCAGCAGCCCGTCGATCCCGCCGTCGGCGGCGTAGGCGTCCAACTCGGCGTCCGCCAGGTCGTCCAGTGCGTCGGGAGCTTGCCCTGCGGCCAGTTCGCGTGCGTCGAGGTAGACGATCCGGACATCGAAGCGGGCGACCGTGCCGGCGGCGACCTGTGCGTTGACGGAGGTCTCCGCCAGCAGCGGCTCAGAACGAACCGTCAACTCTAGCGGGGCGGCCTCGCCGGTGCGGGCCGCATCCGAGTCGGCCGGCGCGACGCTCGCGTTGTGGTCGGCGGCGCAGATCAGCTCCATCCCGCTTCCGGGCGTGCGTTGCCGCAACGCCACCCGGCCGTCCGGCTCGTGCCGATGGTGCACCGGCAGCAGCACCTGCCCTTTGAGCGCCGTGCCTATGCGCGGGTCACCGGTCTCGACCTGATTCTCGACCCGCCCGTCGACCCGGTGCAGCACTGCCACCTCGACCTCGCGGTCGAGCGGCTGAATCTCGACGCGTTGCGCCACACGCGACCGATGGGTCAGCGACACCGCGCGCAGGTAGCGCAGCCGGGTGCGCGACCCGTCCGCCGCGGCCCACACGAAACTGCGCGTCAGGCAGCCCGCGCGCAGGTCCAACACCCGCCCCTCGTACTCGAGCCGGGCGCCGGCCATGCGGACCCGCTCACCGTCTAGCCGCACCTCGAGCCTCACGGCGGAGGTGACGTTCAGCATCGTCTGGCGCCAGTGCGCAAACCCGTAGGCGGCTTCGGGATAGGCGATCGCTTCGCGTTCGAAGAAGCCGTTCAGGTAACTGCCCGGCACGCTGGGTGCGCCTGTCGGTGCGCCCTCCTCTGGCGTGCCGCGAATCCCGATGTAGCCGTTTCCCAACGCGAACAGCGACTCGTCACGCGCGTTCTCTGCCGGGTCGTAGCGGTCCTCGCGCAACTGCCACAGATCGAGCGCAAAGCGCGGTGTGACGGTGCGATGGTCGCGGTGCTGGCTCACGCTTGAGGCTACCGCAGGCGCCGTACCCGGGCGCCCGCCAGGTCAGGTCGTTACTCCCTTGCCGCTCACCGGCAGGTCGGGTACCATGCACGTCGAACCCTCCCCCCGGGGGGAGGTTATCGGACCGGTCCTGCGTCGCACCGACGGCGCGGTCGACAACAGGCGCAAGGCGCCGAAGAAAGGATCCAACATGACCGACCTCACCGTAAGCGGCATGACCTGCGGACACTGCAAGAAAGCTGTCGAGGAGGCGCTCTCCTCGGTCGACGGGGTGACCTCCGTCGACGTCGACCTCGACGCCGGCCGCGCCAAGGTCGAAGGCGGAAACCTCGACGCCCTGCTCGCCGCCGTGGCGGAAGAGGGCTACACCGCCGCGCCGGCCTGATGGCTACGCCAGATGTCGACCGGGACGCCCGCGCGCCGGTCGAGCTCCCAGCCCCGAACGTGGCACGCGGCCCGGCCGGTGGCGTCCACGACTGCCTGCACCTTGACGAGGCGACCCGCAACGACGCCTCCCTCCGGCTCAAGACCGCACGCGGCCACCTCGATGGCATCGTCCGAATGCTCGAGGATCCCAGCGTCTACTGCGTCGACGTGCTCAAGCAGGTGAAAGCGGTACAGGGAGGCCTTACCGGCGTCTCCAGCGCCGTGCTGCGCGCACACGTCCGCGACCACGTCGCCACCGCTTCCGAACGGGGCGACACCGAAGCTGTCGTCGACGAGTTGATGGATGCGTTGAAGTACCGGGCATGAGCGACGCTGTCGCCACGCACGCCGGCGAACGCGAGCCGGTTTCCCTCACCTTCGGCGTGCAGGGAATGACCTGCGCCAACTGCTCCGCCCGGGTCGAGCGCACCCTAGCCAAGACCGCCGGGGTCGGCAGCGCCAACGTCAACCTCGCCACCGAGCGCGCCAGCATCGTCTTCGACCCGAACGTGGTCGACCTCGATCAGGTGCTAAGGCGCGTACGTGACGTCGGCTACGCCCCACAGGAACAGACGATCGATCTGCACCTCCCCGGCCTGGCCGCATCGGCCGGCGGCGAGCGGCTCGAACGCACGCTGCGTGCCCTGCCAGGCGTGCTCGAGGCCGACGCCAATCCCGCCACCGAGCAGGTGCGGGTACGTTGGCTACCCGACGCGACGCCGTACCCACGGCTGCTGGCTACGCTGCGAGCGGCCGGTTATCAGGTGCGTGACGACTCCGAGGCGGAAGGTGAGGACGCCCGTCGTCGCGACCGCCACGACAGCGAGGGCGCCGCCCTGCGTCGCGACGTGATCCTCGCCTCCGCATTCACGATCCCGCTGATGCTCCTGTCGATGGGACCGATGGCGATCCCAGGCGCCGAAGCGGCCCTGATGGCACGCTTCGGCCACCTGACGCTGTGGCTGGTCCAACTGGCGTTGGCGCTACCGGTGATGATCGGCCCCGCCCGCCGCTTCTACCGCCCCGGCTGGGCGGCGCTGCGCCACGGAAGTCCCGACATGAACAGCTTGGTGATGATCGGCGCCTCCGCCGCCTTCGGCTACAGCCTGGTCGCCACCTTCGTACCCGCCATCCTGCCTGCCGGCACGGTGCACGTCTACTACGAGGCGGCCGCCGCGATCGTCACCCTGATCCTGGTGGGCCGCTGGCTCGAACACCGCAGCAAAGGCCGCGCCAGCGACGCGATCCGGCGTCTGCTCACGCTCCAAGCCGACACCGCCCGCGTCGTCCGTGACGGCAGCGAGGTCGACCTGCCCACCGCCGAGGTGGTGCCAGGCGACCTGATCGCCGTCCGCCCCGGCGAGCGCATCCCCGTCGACGGTGCGGTCGCTAGCGGCTCGTCGTGGGTCGACGAGTCGATGCTCACCGGCGAGCCCGCCCCGGTCGCCAAACGCGAGGGTGACACCGTCACCGGCGGGACCGTCAACAGGACCGGCGCCTTCCGCTTCCGCGCGCAACGGGTCGGTGCCGACACCGCCCTGGCCCGGATCGTGCGGATGGTCGAGGAGGCCCAGGCTGGCAAGGCGCCGATCCAGGCGCTGGCCGACCGGGTCGTCGCGGTCTTCGTACCGGTCGTACTGGCCATCGCCGCGGTTACCTTCGCCACCTGGATGCTCGTAGGACCGGAGCCGCGCCTCAACTACGCGCTGGTGGCCGCCACGGCGGTGCTGCTGATCGCCTGCCCCTGCGCGATGGGCCTGGCCACGCCGGTCAGCATCATGGTCGGCAGCGGCCGCGGCGCCGAGATGGGCGTGCTGTTCCGCAGGGGTGAAGCGATCCAGACTCTGCAACGCTCCGAAGTCATCGCCCTCGACAAGACCGGCACCCTGACCGAGGGCCGGCCCGCCCTCACCGACCTCGAGCCGCACGGCGACTGGACCCGCGCCACGCTGCTGCCGCTGATCGCCGGCGCTGAAGCCCAAAGCGAACACCCCATCGCCGACGCCATCGTCAAGTCCGCCCGCGAGGAACTCGAACAGCTCCCTCGCGCCGAGACGTTCGAGGCTTTCCCGGGCCGCGGCGTGCTCGCCCGGGTAGACGGCCGCGAGGTACAGGTCGGCACGGGCCGCTGGCTCGAAGAGCGCGGCATCGAGCTGGGCAGCGCCCGCCAGCGTGCCGACACACTTGCCGACGACGGCCGCACGCCGCTGTTCGTAGCGATCGACGGGGTCATGGCCGGCCTGGCCGCCGTGTCCGACCCGGTCAAACCGGGCACGCCCGAAGCGATCCGTGCTCTGCACGCCCGTGGCCTGAGGGTCGCAATGATCACCGGCGATCAACGCCGCACCGCCGAAGCGATCGGGCGCCGGCTCGGCATCGACGAGGTCATCGCCGAGGTCCTGCCCGACGGCAAGGTCGCCGCGATCGAGCGGCTTCGTCAAGGGGAACGGGGCCGCTCCCGCCGGGTCGCATTCGTCGGCGATGGCATCAACGACGCGCCGGCACTGGCTGCGGCCGACGTGGGCGTCGCGATCGGCACCGGGACCCACATTGCCATCGAAGCGGGCGACGTGGTGCTGATGTCGGGCGACCTGAGGGCGGTCGTGAACGCACTCGAGTTGTCACGCCGCACCATGAACAACATCGGTCAGAACCTGTTCTGGGCGTTCGGTTACAACACCCTGCTGATCCCGGTCGCCGCCGGCGTGCTCTACCCCTGGCTCGGGGTGCTGCTATCGCCGATCCTGGCCGCTGCCGCGATGGGCCTTTCCGACGTGTTCGTGCTAGGCAATGCGCTGCGCCTCAAGCGGGTAGAGCCGGTCTTGGTCGGGCCGGTCACCGCGCCGACCGGTGCCGCCCCGCAGCCGGCCTGAGCGCTGCGGGGCGCGGAGCCGCATCACGAAATGATCGGCTCGGCGGTAGGCGCCTCGATGCGGACGCCGTCTACGTCGAAGAAATCGCTGTCTGGATCGAACACCACGTCGTCCGCCATCGCCACCACGCACAGCACCGTGTCGTCCGAAATCCAGGCGTGCAGCAGGGACCAGGCGGACCCCTGGTAACGAGCGTCGAGCAGCGCGCGGGCAGGTTCAGGAACGTCCATCGCGACCTCCGTTCCCCTTGAGCGTACCGAATCGCCGGCGCGGCTCCATGCCTCGCCCGGGCGGTCGGCGGAAGCCGCGGTAGCATCCCCCATGCGGCTCGAGGCCCTCTACCTGCACCCCGTCAAGTCCGCCCGCGGCGTTCGCGTCTCCGCAGCCGAAGTAGAGCCGCGCGGACTCCGTTACGACCGGCGTTGGATGATCGTGAACGCGGACGGACGCTTCCTGAGCCAGCGGCAGGATCCCCGCCTCGGTCGGATCGTCCCACAGCTCGAGGATGACCGCTTGCGGCTCACGCGCGACGGAGCCGCCGACCTGGAACTCCCGCTTGGCGATCCCGGCGCTGCGCGCCGGTCGGTGACGGTTTGGAACGACCGTGTGGAGGCGGCCGACCTCGGCGACGAGGCGTCAGTCTGGCTCGACGATCTGCTTGGCGCCGGCCACCGGCTGGTGCGACTGCCTGAAGACAAACATCGGCCGGTCGACCCCGCCTACGGCCGGCCCGGCGACCAGGTGTCCTTCGCCGACGGTTACCCGTTCCTGCTCACGAACGTCGCCTCGCTGAACGAGTTGAACCGGCGGGCCGGCCGCACCTTCGAGATCGAGCGCTTCCGGCCCAACCTGGTGATCAGCGGGGCGGAGGCGTTCGCAGAGGACGGCTGGGACGCGGTGACGGTCGGAGCGGTACGGTTCCGCGTGGCGAAGTCGTGCCTTCGCTGCTCCATCACCACGCTCGACCCTACCAGTGGCGCTCGCAGCCGCGAGCCGCTGCGCACACTGGCGACGTTTCGGCGGCAGCGCGGCGGCGTGGCGTTCGGCCAGCACCTGATAGCCGACGGGACCGGGCGCCTGCAGGTGGGCGAACCGGCCGTGGCAGAACTCCGGGACGAAGATGGCGCGGCGAGGTAGAATCGCCGTCACGCGCGCGGATACTGCGGCCCGCCCGCCCCGCCTGCAGACCCCAATCGACGCTACCAGGAGGTTCAGCATGATGCCCACGCCGAGCGGTTCGTCCTGGAACGGGACGACCGTCGACGCCGCCCAACGGTCGAAGGCGTGCACATGCTGATCGTCGTCCTGTCCGGTTTCGCGCTGGCCCTGCTCGCACCGCTGCTGACCGGACCGTTGGGCCACCGCGCCGGCTGGACCTTCGCCCTGGTACCAGGCGGCATCTCGGTCTGGCTGCTGAGTCGCCTCGGCGACGTCGCCAGCGGACAGGTGCTGTCGCAAGCGGTCCCCTGGGTGCCACGCATCGGCGTCGAGGCAGCGTTCCGACTCGACGGGCTATCCCTGACGTTCGCGCTGATGATCTCGCTGATCGGCACGGCCGTGATGGTGTATGCCGGCGGTTACCTGCGCGGCGACCGGCAGGCCCCCCGCTTCTTCCTGCTGCTCTCGTCGTTCATGGCGGCGATGCTGGGCGTCGTCCTGGCCGACGACCTGATCACCCTGTTCGTGTTCTGGGAACTGACCAGCCTCACCTCGTACTTCCTGATCGGCTATACGCACGAGGCGGAGACCAGCCGCGAAGGTGCGCTGCAAGGTTTGTTGATCACCGCTTCGGGCGGCCTGGCGATGCTGGCCGGGTTCCTGGTTTTGGGGGTTCAGGCCGGCACCTTCCGCATCTCCGAGATCCTGGCCGACCCCGCCGCACTGACCGCTTCGCCGGCCTACCTGCCGGCGCTGGCGCTGCTGGCGCTCGGCGCCTTCACGAAGTCGGCGCAGTTCCCCTTCCACGTGTGGTTGCCCAACGCGATGGCCGCGCCCACGCCCGTCTCCGCCTATTTGCACAGTGCCACCATGGTCAAGGCCGGCGTGTACCTGTTGGCGCGCGTCGCGCCCGGCATGGGCGGCACCCCGGCGTGGTTCTGGCTCCTCGCCGTCGCCGGCACCGCCACCATGGTCGCCGCGGCCGTCCTGGCGCTGCTGCAACGCGACGCCAAGCGGCTGCTGGCCTACTCGACACTGATCGCATTGGGGGCGTTGGTGACGCTACTCGGCGTGGGTGGCGAGTTCGGCGCCAAGGCCGCCCTGACGTTCATGGTGGCGCACGCGCTGTACAAGGCACCGCTGTTCATGGTCGCCGGCAACGTCGACCTGCAAGCCGGCACCCGCGACATAACCCGCCTTTCCGGCCTGGGCCGACGCATGCCGATCAGCTGGGCGATCGCCCTGGCCGCGGCGGTCAGCGCCGCGGGGCTGCCGCCGCTGCTGGGGTTCGTCGGCAAGGAGCTCGCCTACGAGGCGCTACTGGACGTGCGTTGGGCCCTGCTCGGGATGATCCTCGCCAGCGCAGCGTTGCTTACGATCGCTTGGCTGGTGGCCTGGAAGCCGTTCGCTGGACGCGAGCTGCAGGCGCCCCGGAACGGAGGCGAGGCGCCGCTGTCGATGTGGATCGGGCCAGCGCTGCTGGCTGCGGGTGGCCTGGCGTTCGGCCTGGCTCCCGACCTGCTCGCTCAGGCGTTGATCGTGCCGGGTGCGAGCGCCGTGACGGGCGCGCGGCAGGCGTTCGACCTGGCGCTATGGCACGGCTTCAACCTGCCGCTGGCGCTGTCGGCGGCGACGTTGGCGACCGGCGTGGCGCTCACCGTCGCCTGGCGACCACTGCACGAGTCGATGCGTCGCCGCTACGGCGGGCTGCGCTTCGGCCCGGCCGGGCTGTACCAAGCGTCGCTGGCCGGCCTGACCCGGTTCGCAGCGTGGCAGACGCGGCTGCTGCAACCTCACGACCTGCGTCGGCACGTCACCACCATCCTCGCCTTCGCCGTCGCGCTGATCGGCGTGACCGTGCTGGCGCGAGGCGAGCTGCGCTTCGACCCGCCACCGGTCGCGGGCACCATCTACGAGTACATGGTGCTGCTGCTAATCGCTGCAGCCGCGCTGACCACCGTGCGCGCCCACGCCCGCATGAGCGCGATCACCTCCCTCGGCGTGGTCGGTTTCGGTATCGCGCTGCTGTTCACCCTCTTCGCCGCGCCCGATCTGGCGATCACCCAGTTCCTGGTCGAGACGCTGATCGTGATCCTGGTCGCGCTGGTGCTGATGCGGCTGCCGGCCACACTGCTGCGTGAACCGGGACGTAGCAGCCTGCGCTACGTAGTCGGTCCTGTCGCCATTGTCGGTGGCGCGCTACTCAGCGTGCTGATGCTTGCGGTTCTCAGCAGACCACTGGACCGCACCATCACCGACTTCTACGACGCCGCCTCGTACCCGCAGGCGAACGGTCGCAACATCGTCAACGTCATCCTGGTCGACTTCAGAGCGCTCGATACCCTCGGCGAGATCACCGTCCTTGCGGTCGCCGCCACCGGCGCCTTCGCGCTGCTGCGCCGGACCGGCGGCCCGCGCCGCGAGCCGGAGCACGAGAGTGGAGCGCCGCGCGGCAGCGACTCCCCCAGCGGCGAGCCGGAACCGTCGACTACGGACGCACCAACCTCGCACGAGTCAAGCTCGCGCGGGGAGGCGCGAACGTGAACAGCCTGATCCTACGGACCGCAACGAGATTGCTCCTCACGGTCCTGCTGCTGTTCTCGCTGTTCCTGCTGCTGCGTGGTCACGACCTGCCCGGCGGCGGGTTCATCGGTGGCCTGGTAGCCGCCGCCGCGTTGGCCCTCTACGCCATCGCCTACGACTCAGATGCCGCGGCCCGGCTGCTGCGCATCTCGCCCCGTCGCCTGCTGGGCGTCGGACTGGCCAGCTCCGCCCTCGCCGGCCTGCTGGCTGGAGCCTTCGGATATGACTTCCTGACCGGCATGTGGTGGACCGTCGAGATAGCCGGAACCCGATTGAAACTCAGCACGCCGCTGCTCTTCGACATCGGCGTGTACCTGGTGGTGATCGGTGTGATCCTCACCATGCTCTTCGCACTGGAGGAGCACTGATGGAGGTCCCGGTCGCCATCACGGTCGGCATCGTCTTCGGCGCCGGCCTCTACCTGGTGATGCAGCGCAACCTGCTGCGCTTCGTGTTCGGGCTGATCCTGCTTTCCGGCTCGGTGAACATGGCGCTGTTCGTCTCCGGGCGCCTCACCCGAAACCTGGTCCCGCTGGTGCCCGAAGGGGCTCAGGTGCCGCCCGTCGGCGCGGCCAACGCCCTGCCGCAGGCGCTCATCCTCACAGCCATCGTTATCGGCTTCGGCCTCACCGTGTTCGCGCTGGTGCTGCTGCTCCGCACCTACGAGCGACTCGGCACCGTCGCGACCGACCAGCTCTCGCTTCGTCTCGACGACCCCCGTCCAGTCGACGGCTCCCACAACGATGCGCCGGCTGAAACTGCTGCGGGAGAAGCTGCGCCCGGCAAGGCCGAGCGATGAGCTGGCTGGTGGTGTCCCCCGTCGCCCTGCCCCTCGCCGCCGCCGCGCTGGCGTTCGCCTGGACCGGCAACCGTGCGGCGCAGCGAATCGTGTCGACCACCGCGTCGCTGGTCCTGGCGGGGCTGACGATCACCCTGCTCGTCTCCGTGTCGCAACACGGAACGCTGGTGATGCAGGCCGGAGGTTGGGCGGCGCCGTTCGGCATCACCTTCGTCGCTGACCACCTGGCCGCCATCATGGTCGCCATCAGTGGGCTGATGACCGCCGCCACCGCCGTGTACGCCCTCGCCGACATCGATCCAGCGCGCGAAGCGCTCGGTTACCACCCGCTGTTCCTGGTCCTCGTAGCCGGCATCAACGGCGCATTCCTCACCGGCGACCTGTTCAACATGTACGTCTGGTTCGAGGTGCTGCTCATCTCCAGTTTCGTGCTGCTCACGCTCGGCAACCGCCGGGCGCAGCTCGAGGGCGGCCTGAAGTACGTCACCATCAACTTGGTGTCGTCGCTGCTGTTCCTCGTTTCGATCGGCCTGACCTACGGCCTGACCGGCACCCTCAACATGGCCGACCTGGCGATCGCGCTCAAGGGCGCCCCGGCCGGCCTGGTTACGGTCCTAGCCATGCTGTTCCTGATCGCTTTCGGGATCAAAGCGGCGATCTTTCCCCTGTTCTTCTGGCTGCCCGCCTCGTACCACACCCCCCCGGTCGCCATCTCGGCCATCTTCGCGGGGATGCTCACCAAGGTCGGCGTCTACTCGCTGATTCGCGTGTTCACGCTACTGTTCATCCAGGACGTCGGCTGGACCCACCAGACGCTGCTGTGGCTCTCCGGTTTCACGATGGTGACCGGCGTGCTGGGCGCCGCTGCGCAGAGCGAGTTCCGCAAGATCCTGTCGTTCCACATAATCAGCCAGATCGGCTACATGATTCTGGGCCTGGCCCTCTACACCCAGCTTGCTCTGGCCGGCGCGGTGTTCTACCTGGTGCACCACATCATAGTCAAGGCGAATCTGTTCCTAGTGGCCGGCCTGGCACGCCGTGTTGGCGGCAGTTTCGAGCTCGCCGACCTGGGCGGGTTGTACCGCAAGCGGCCGCTGCTGGCGATCCTGTTCCTGGTGCCCGCCTTCAGCCTGGCCGGCTTTCCGCCCCTGTCGGGCTTCTGGGCCAAGTTGGTGGTCGTGCTCGCGGCGGTCGAGGCGCGTTCGTGGATCCTCGTCGCCGTCTCCCTCGGCGTGGGTCTGTTGACTATCTACTCGATGACGAAGATCTGGCAGGCCGCCTTCTGGTCGCCGCCGCCCTCAGGGCGCAGCGTGGGTCCCATGCCGTCCTGGCAGCTGGTCGCGCCGGTCGCGCTCCTAGCCGTGATCACCATCGTAATCGGCCTGTGGAGCGAGCCGTTCCTGGCGCTCGCCGAAGCGGCCGCCCGCGAGCTGATGGACCCAGCCGGCTACGTCCGCGCCGTGCTGGGCGACGGCGCCGCGCTCCGTTACGCGGAGGCGGGGCCGTGAGTCTGTTCGCGATCAACCTGTTGCTGGCCGTCACCTGGGCGCTGGCCACCGGCGCGCTGTCGGAGCGTAACCTGGCGTTGGGCTTCGTCATCGGCATGGCGATCCTGCAGGTCGTCGGCAGCGCGGTCGGTGACGGCCGTTACGTGCTGCGGCTGATCCGCATCGTCCTGCTGGTGCTGACCTTCCTCAAGGAGCTGACCCTGTCCAGCGTGCGGCTCGCGATCGACGTGCTCAGGCCGCACATGCGCATGCGTCCCGCCGTCATCGCCGTCCCCCTCGACCTGAAGAGTGACGTCGAGATCACCCTGCTGGCCAACCTGATCTCGCTCACCCCCGGCACGTTGACGATCGACGTCGCCAAGGACCGCAGCTGCCTCTACGTTCACGCCATGTACGGTGGCGATCCCGACCAGCTGTCCGCCGCGATCAAGGCCACCTTCGAGCGACGCATCGAGGAGGCGTTCAGGTGATCTTCGTCGGCGTCGAGCCCACCCTGCTTTCGGTCGTCGCGGCGATCTCGCTGACGCTGGTCGCCATCTCGATCGTGCTGGCGTTCTTCCGCGTCCTGCGGGGGCCGAGCCTGCCCGACCGGGTGATGGCGCTGGACATGATCGGCCTGATGTCGGTCTCGGTGATCGTGCTCACCGCGATCGTGAACGATGAGCCGGTAATGCTCGACGCCGCCATCGCCCTGGCGCTGATCTCGTTCTTGGGCACGCTGGCGTACGCCCGCTTCATCGAGCGACGGGAGAAGAGCGATGACGAGTGACCTGTTCGCCGCCGCGGCACTGCTGACCGGCACCTTCTTCGTGCTGGTCTCTGCCCTGGGCGCGCTACGTTTTCCCGACCTGTTCATGCGCATGCACGCCGCGACCAAAGCCGGCACGCTGGGCGCGGGCCTGATCCTGGCCGCCGCCGTGATCGTCTTCGGCACCACCGCCGTGACCACCAAGGCGGTACTGGTGTTCCTGTTCCTGCTGCTCACCATGCCGGTTGCTGCGCACGTGCTGGGACGCGTCGCCTACTACGACGGCGTGCCCCTTTGGGACCGCACCGAGGTGGATGCACTGGCTGGCAAGTACGACGTGCGCGACGCGTCGAGCTCCTCCTCGACCCCCAGGCCCGACGGACTCGAGGAAGGTGGCACAGCCGCGGGTCCTCCGAAGGGTTCGTGAGGACAGATGCGCGTCGGGTGCTGGACCTAGCGTCGCCCGGCACGGTCACAGGATCGTCGTCCGCGCTTCCCCCAGCCTCGGCCCGTCCCGCGACGAAACGGTAGCCACGCCCGCGTGAGGTCGCGACGAAGCGTGCACCGTAACCCCGGTCGTCCAGCCTGCGGCGTATCGACGCCACGCACACGTCCACTGCGCGACTGTCGGCATCCAAGCCGCCAATCCACACCGCTGCATGCAACTCTTCACGGCTCACGACCCGCTCGCGGCAGGCCGCCAGGTAGGCAAGCACGTCGCACTCGCGGGGGGTCAAGTGGACAATATGGCCGTCCTGGACCACCTCGCGTCGGGCGCGGCCGATCGTCAATGCGCCGTATTGGCTGCGCGCAGCGGCGCCGCTGCGGCGCAACGCCGCCCCGATTCGTGCCGCCAGCAGCGAAGGGTGCACCGGCTTGACCAGGTAGTCGTCGGCGCCGAGCTCGAGACCGCGCACGTCGTCCGCCGTCTCCTCGAGTCCGGACACGATCACCACCGGAAGTCCGGGCCGAGCCGACCGCACCGCCTGCAGAAGCGACCAGCCGTCGCGATTGGGCATCACCAGGTCGAGCACCAGCAGGTGGACCTGCTCGATCAAGCACGAGGCTTCGTCCCCGTCACCGGCCTCGAGCACCTCGTGACCGGCGCGCTCGAGCACGTGGCGCAGCAGGTCGCGGGAGGTGGGATCGTCGTCGACGACGAGGACGTGCCGTGCAGCCATCCTATCGACCGGTGCTACCAGAACCGGCCCAGGTGCGCATCGCCAGCGACCCGACCGTCCGAAACCTAACCGTCCGCGGACTCGTACGACTGCGCGAACAGGTGGATGGTGCGCGCCGAGGTACCTGCATCCTTGGCGCGGGTCGCGACCAGTTCCCACCCGTCCGCCCCGAGCACGTTCAGGAGGTGCACTTCGAAAAGCTCGCCCGACTCGGCCACGTACGCGTGCCCCAGCCGCTCCATCACCGTCGCCAGCGGGTCTGGATCGCTGGGCATCCCGACCACGATCCGGCCGGCCGGATCGGGCGGCGACCAGCGGATGCGGGTCGGACGCTCGTGTCCACGGGCGTAGCGGAACTCCAGTTCGGCGTAACGCCACCTGCTTCCCAGCGGGCTCACCTCGGTTCCTGCGGTCCTGGCTGGCGTCCTCGTCCGCGGCCGTACGTACCTTGCCGCATCATCGCAGATCCGACACGCGCAAGCCGTGCGACAGATGCGGAAGCGTGCGAAAGGGCGTTCCGAGCCGGGCTACACTACCTCCCATGCATCCGACCGGCCGCGCCGAGGCGCCGACGGGCAACGGCAGCGGCCCGGCCGTCTCTTGCTTCCGCGTCGTCCGCATGGCGCTGACGGTGTTCATCGCTGTCCTGCTGCTCACCGTCGCCCCGTTGCTGCTGGCCGGACGTACTCTCCTGAGCGAGCGTCTCGCCACCATCGAAGCGGACGAGCGGGGGCACGTCCAGCTGGCGATCCGCCTGCTCGACAAGGAGCTGTTCGAAATCGCGGGCGACCTGGCGGTAACCACAGGCTCTTCCGCCGTCGTCGGATTCGCGCTCGATCCGAGCCGGACGAGCCGTCGCGATGCTTCTGGCTATCTCGCACGCATCGCCCGCTCGTACGGGCGTTACCCGGTGATCCAGATCTTGGACGTTCACGGGCGCGAACTCTTCCGCTTCCACCATTCCGAATCCGCCTCTAAACTCGCGCCGGAAGGGGAGCTCGGCGACCTCTCGGACCAGCCGTTCGTCCAGGCCGCCCTGGCACTCCGAGCCGACCAGGTCCACCTGAGCGAACACCGGGGCGCGCTGACGCTGCTGCTCGGCGTGTTCTTCTCCTATTTCGCCACCGGATTTCTCGGTACCACGCCGGGCGGCTCGGGCTTCATCATGGCGTCCGGTGCAGGCGCCTACGTCGCGTCTGCACTGTCCGCAGGTTTGCTCGCAAAACGTTTCGGCGAGCTTTGCATCATGCTGGTCGGCGCAGCGGTCAGCGCCGTCGGCCTGGCGTCCACCGGAACCTTCGTCACAGAACCACGCCTGCTGGCGGTCTGCCTGACGGCGCTCGGCATCGGTTGGGCGATGCTGATGCTGCCCGGCTACCCGCTGATCACCAACCAGGGCGGCAAGGTCCGCATCGGCTTCTACACCGGCATGTACTACCTGTTCGCTGCGTCGGCCTCGGTCTTCTCGCCAGCGGTCGCCTGTCGGCAAGGCGTCGTTACCCGCCGAGCGCGACGCGGTAGCGCGCTCCAGCGACGGAGCTCGCCTACATTGGTCGGCTCGGGTACGCTCGGGGGAGTGCTGGCAGCCTTGGGAGCCGCGCCATGACCGACGCAACCGCCGCGAGTGGCGGTACGAACGCGACCGCCACCTCGACCCGGAAAAGGGACGGGACTGCCAGCCGGCCGTTCCACGTGCTGGTCAAGCCGAGCGGCGCGATCTGCAACCTGGCCTGCGACTATTGCTACTTCCTCGCCAAGGAGGAGCTCTACCCCGGCAGCGACTTCCGCATGTCGGACGAGGTGCGAGGTGCCTACGTCCGCCGCATCATCGACGCCCAGCCCGGTCCCGACGTGTCGTTCGCCTGGCAGGGCGGCGAGCCGACCCTGATGGGCGTCGACTTCTTCGCGCGCGCCGTCGAGCTGCAGCATCGCTACCGCCGCCCAGGGCAGCGCGTCCACAACGCCATTCAAACCAACGGCACTCGCTTGGACGACGCCTGGTGCCGGTTCTTGAAACGGCACGACTTCCTGGTCGGGGTCAGCCTCGACGGCCCCGAGGAGCTGCACGACCGCTATCGTCGCGATCGCGGCGGCGCCGGCACCTTCCACCGCGTCCTCCGCGGCATCGAGTTACTCAGGACGCACGGCGTGCCGTTCAACATCCTCACTACCGTTCACGCCGGCAATCAGGACCACCCGCTGAGCGTCTACCGCTTCCTGCGCGACGAGATCGGCGCCGAGCACATCCAGTTCATCCCCATCGTCGAGCGCGCCGACCCGCGCGGCTTTCAGGAAGGCCGCGAGCTCACCGACCGCACCGTCGACCCTGGCGCGTTCGGCGCGTTTCTCTACGCCGTGTTCGGCGAGTGGATCCACCGCGACGTGGGCCGGGTGTTCGTCCAGCTGTTCGAGGTCACCCTCGGCAAGTACCTCGGCCGTGGCGGCGGTCTCTGCGTGTTCGAGGAGACCTGCGGCACCGGCCTCGCCCTCGAGCACACCGGCGACGTCTACGCCTGCGATCACTACGTCCAGCCCGACCACCTGCTCGGCAACCTGGTCGAGCTGCCGATGGCCGACCTGGTCGATAGCGACGTTCAGCGCCGCTTCGGCGATGCCAAGCGCGACACCCTCCCCGCCGTCTGCCGCGAATGCGAGGTGCGCTGGCTCTGCCACGGCGGCTGCCCCAAGGACCGGGTGGTCGCGACCGGCGAGGAGGGCCGAGACCTGAACCACCTCTGCCGCGGCTACTACGCCTTCTTCACCAACTCGCGCGCCGGCCTTCAGCTGCTGGCGGACCGGATCGCATCCGGCCTGCCGGCGATCCCGCTCCCGGCGGACGGTGGCAGCGACGGTGGCGCGTCGAGGCCCCAACAGCGCCGCCCCACGGGACCGAAGGCGGTCCCGCGCAACGCGCCCTGTCCGTGCGGCAGCGGCCGCAAGTACAAGCACTGCTGCGGAGGAGGTCGGACGCGTCGCAGCTAGGGCAGCGTGGCGCCTTGTCAGCCAAGCGCCACGTCGAGACTCAGCATCACCGCCAAACCCACCATCGTCCCGAGCGTCGAGACTCGCTCGTGCCCGCGGGCGTGCGTCTCGGGAACGATCTCGTCGCTGATGACGTACAACATCGCGCCCGCGGCGAACCCCATGGCGTAAGGCAGTATCGGCTCAGCGACGCTGACCGCCCAAGCACCGAGGACCGCCAAGGGGATCTCGACCAGGCCGGCCCGAGCACCCACGAAGGCTGCGTACCACGACCCGCCCATACCGACGCCGACCGCCAGGCCCTCCGGCATGTTGTGCAGGGTGATGGCGACGATGAACAGAAACGCCGACGAGAAACCATCGCGACCCCGGACGCCATCCCTAGCGATACCGGAACTAGTCCGCCGAGCTCGATGCCGGGCAGGATGAGCGACGTGAAGCTCGCAGCCAGCATCACACCGGCGGCGAAGCCCAGCGCAGCGTCCATCTGACGGACGCTCGGATCCCTCCACGGCACAATGGTCAAGGCGCCGATCAGGTTCAACAGCGTGATGACGGTCCCGCCGACCATGCCCAACATCAGCGGGTTGGTACCGAACGTGGCGACAATCCAGTTCTCGAGACCGGTCACGCTGAAACGGCGTCCCGATCCGTGCACTCCATCCACGCGTTGGCGATCGTCAGTCTCGCCACCTTGACGTTCGGCTTGGCGCCGCTCCTGCTCGGTTACCGCAGTCGCCGCCACGTCGCTCGGCACGGGATTTTCATGTCGTGGTCGTAGGTCGGACTCGTTGCCGCCAGGCTCGCCCAGTTTGCCGATAGCGTGTACGGAGGCGGCGCCGTGCTGTTCGTGTCGCTCGGGGTCATCGCCGTGGGCGTCGTTACCGTCCACCTCGTCGGCCCACGCATCGAGCAAGCTTCCGTGGCAGCCACTCGCCTACGCGCCGGGTCTGCACGAAGTACCAGCTGGCCCAACGCCGTTCACTCAGGTTTGCAAGGTGGCGTGGTTGGCCGTGGCTGGGGTGTGCCGTGGCCTGCTCGTCCTACCAAGGCAACCGTCTCAAGGGCGCTCTCCACGTAGCATGGGTCAACGGGCATCTTCGTCGACGGGTAAGGCCGATAATGGTCTTCTCGATCGTACGCCTTATCAAAGTAGGCCGGCGCGACGCCAGGCGCCACATGGGCGATCCGAAGTGGAGTGACATCATGTTCTCGCACATCCTGGTACCGCTGGACGGGTCGACGCTCGCGGAGTGCGTCCTTCCTCACGTGAGCGCCTTCGCCCGGCTCAACGACGCCCGCGTCACCCTCGCCCACGTTCTCGAACCGCCCACCCTGGCGGGGAAGCGGGAGCCGACGGATCCCGTCCGGTGGCAGCTCGCGGCGAACGAGGCCGAGCAATACCTCGCGGAGGTTTGCCACCGCCTCGGGTCTGGGGTCTCCTCGGCGGAGTGCCGGATGTTCGAGGGGCAGACGACGGCCAACGTCGTCGAGTACGCGCAGGCCGAAGGGGTCGACCTGATCGCGCTCAGTAGTCACGGTCAGAGCGGCATGATGGGCTGGAATCTGGGCTCGGACGTGCACAAGCTGGCGTTGCACGTCCGTACCAGCGTGCTGATCGTGCGCGCATTCGCCGCCCCGCCGAGCACGGTCGAACCGCTGAGGTATAGACGGCTGCTGCTGCCTCTCGATGGCTCTAGGCGCGCCGAAATCGTCCTGCCGAACGCTAGCCACGTCGCCGACGAGCACGGGGCACAACTCATGCTGGCCCACATCATCCAACGTGCGCCGACAACTAGCCGCTTGCCCCTCCCCGAGAGCGAAGCGGATCTGGAGGAGCGTTTCCTTACGATGCGACGGCGTCACGCCGAGCGGTATCTGGCCACGGTCCGCGACGAGCTGGCCAGCGTCGGCCGTCAGGTGGACGTGCACGTGTACGTCGACATCGACGCGGTGGCCCGACTCCACGACCTGGCGGACGCCAGCGGCACCGACCTGGTCGTCGTCAGCGCCCACGGTGCATCGGGATACAACAAGTGGCCGTTTGGTACCACGGTGCTTAACCTCCTCGTTTACGGCACCAAGCCCCTCCTCGTGATCCAGGATCTGCCCCGGGACGAGCTGAAGCCCAGCGCCGCCGAGCTAGCGGCACAGCAACGGCGCGGCCACGGATGATCCAGCAGGACCCGTCGACGTCCAGGGACGATGCGCCCGCCAACTCCGGCACGGCGGTAGGCAGCGGGACCAATAGTAACGACGAGCCTCCCGAGGACGCCGGGCGCGCGCTGGCGGCAGAACACGATGTCGCGTTGCGGCCGGCTCGGGCGCGCCGCATCGAGCCGCGGTTGAAGCTCCTGCGCGAGCGGGTCCGAACCGTGTTCGACGGGCTGCCGGTCGAGGCGGCGGCCGTGTCGTCGCGGACGCAGTGGCTGCTGGACAACGACTACCTGATCTTCCAGTCCCTGCGGCAGGCCGAGAACGACATGCCTCAGGCGTACTACGCGACCCTGCCTAGCCTGTCGAACGGTGCGATCTGCGTCGAGGCCCTTGCACGCAAGATCCTGACCTGGAGCGGAGATCGGCTCGACTTCACCCAGGTGCACCGCTTCGTCGACGGGTACCAGGACGTGGTGCCCCTCACTTTGGGCGAGTTGTGGGCGCTGCCGACCTTCCTTCGGATCGTCGCGCTCGAGTCGCTCGTCGCAGCGGCCCCCGACGCGAAAGAGGCAGCGCGCGTGGAGTTCGAGCGAGACGAGAGGGTGCCGGCGACGATCCTGTCGCTGCACGCGCTCGACAAGCAGGACTGGACCGAGTTCGTGGAGTCCCTGAGCCTCATCGAACGGCGCCTCCGGGAGGATCCGGCGGGGGTGTACACCCGCATGGACGAAGAGACGCGCGACTGTTACCGCAGGACCATCGAAGACCTCGCGCGGCGTTCGAACCTCAGCGAGGGCGAGGTCGCCGCGGAGGCCGTCGCATTGGCTCGGTCGGCCGCCGCGACGCCGGACGGCCGTGACGAACGAGCCCACGTGGGGTCGTACCTGGTCGGGATTGCCGTGCGAGATCTCGAGCGGAGCATCGGCGCGCAACCGACGCTTCGCATTCGCCTCGAGAGAGGTGCCCGCAGCTGGGCGGCGCCCCTCTACATGTCGGCCACGGCGGTCGCCGCGACCGTGACGGTCGCGGCGGCGACGGCCGTGGCCCTACGGTGGGGCGCCGGCTCCGAGGTTCTGGCCCTCGTCGCAACCATGGCGATTCCCGCTTGGGTCGCTGCGGAAGCGTTGATGCGCAACATGGTGACGCGCCTGCTCCCTTCCACGCGCCTGCCGAAGCTGGATCTTAGCAGCGGCGTGCCGTCCGACGCCCGCACGCTGGTCACGATCCCAGCGCTGTTTCCGAGCGAAGAGGGTGTCGCCGACCTGTTCGCGAGGATCGAGAGGCACTACCTCGGGCACCGCGATCCCCATCTCGCCTTCGCAGTCCTGGGCGACCTCCCCGATGCGCACGAGCGGGTCGTGCCCGGCGACGCCGCGCTTCTAAGGCGGGCCGAGGCCGAGCTGGCCGCGCTGCGGACCCGGCATCCGGACGGTCGATTCCTGCTCTCGACCCGGGTGAGGCGCTGGAACGAGTCGGAAGGCAGCTGGATGGGTTGGGAGCGCAAGCGCGGCAAGCTGACCGAGCTGAACCGCCTGATCGGCCGCGGCGAGCGCGGCAGCTTCGTCTTCCATGGCGACGGCCCCGAAGCGTTCACCGGGTTCGAATTCGTGATCACGTTGGATTCGGACACGGTGCTCCCCCCGGGGAGCGCGTTCCGCCTGATCGGCACGCTAGCGCACCCCCTGAACCGGGCTTCGTTCGACGCGGATGGTCGCCTGCGGCACGGGTTCACCATCCTGCAGCCACGGATCGAGGCGCATCCCGACGGCGCCGAACGGACCCGCTTCGCCAGGCTCTTCTCGCACGGCCACAGCGTCGACCTGTACGCGCACGCCGTGTCCGAACCGTACATGGACCTGTTCGGAGAAGGGATCTACGCCGGAAAGGGGATCTACGACGTCGCAGCCTTCGAGCGCACCGTCGGCGACGTCCCCCCTGAGAACGCCGTCTTGAGCCACGATCTGTTCGAGGGAGGCCTGGGAAGGGCCGGTCTGGTCAACGACGTGGTAGTTCTCGAGACCCAGCCCCAGCACTACCTCGCGCATGCGCGACGGCTGCACCGGTGGATTCGCGGTGACTGGCAGCTGCTTCCCTGGTCAGGCCCACAGGTGTCCGGCCCCACAGGGCGCGTCCCCAACCCGTTGAGCTGGCTATCGCGCTGGGTGCTCGTGCAGAACCTGCTCCGTAGCCTCCATCCCGCATCGCTCGTGGCGCTATTCCTCGTGGGCTGGACCCTGCTGCCGGGCGGAGCGTTGGCCTGGACCCTCTTCGCTCTGGCCCTGTCGGCTGCGCCAGTGCTGCGCTTCTCGCGGGACATCGTACGGCTGGCGCGGCCCCGCAGGGAGGCCCGGCGGCCACAGGTCGCCGATCACCCCGTGCTCCGCTGGACAGTCGACCTCGCCTTCATGGCCCATTCCGCTTGGGTCGCCGTGTCCGCCGTGGCGACCACGCTGTGGCGCCTGCGGGTCACGCGGCGTCATCTGCTGCGGTGGACGGAGTCCTCGCGCGACGCGCTGGAGACCTCGCGCCAGCGGAGCGCCCTCGCCCGTTGGCACGCCATGCTAGCCGCTCCCGTCACGAGCGTGATCCTAGTCGCGCTGCTCCTCGGATTCCGCCGCGAAGCCGTGCCGGTCGCGCTGCCGTTCCTGCTCGCATGGGCGCTTTCACCCCAGCTGGCGCTTGCGCTCGATCGGCCCATAGCGAGGCCGGATCGACCGCTGACACCGGCTCAGGAACGTTGGCTGACGTCGATCGCGAGGCGGACCTGGCTCTACTTCGAACGGTTCGTAGGTCCGGACGATCATTGGTTGCCACCCGACCACTTCCAGGAGGCGCCGCGTGGCGAGATCGCCCATCGCACCTCCCCCACGAACATCGGCCTGCTCCTCGCGACCACCGTGGGGGCCCACGACTCGGGCTTCCTCAGCACGCGCGATCTGCTGCAACGCCTCGGCAACACCTTCTCTACGTTGGACCGGCTGGAGCGTCACCGCGGCCACTTCCTCAACTGGTACGACACCCGCACGCTCCGGCCACTGCATCCGAAGTACGTCTCGACGGTCGACAGTGGCAACCTCCTCGGCCTCCTGGTGGTGGTGCGTCAAGCGTGCCTCGAGGTGCCCGAGGGTGTGGTGTTGCGCTGGCACCGGCTGGAGGGCCTGATGGTCCTCCTGGATCTCCTGAAGGAGAGCGCGGTGGCGCTGGAGAACGGCGACGGCCTGTCGCGAGGGATCCTCGCTTTCCGAGAGCGCATCGAACAGACCGAAGGTCGGCCGGAGCTGTGGTCGCCGCTCATCGACGAGCTCTTGTCGGACGACCTGCCCGAGTTGGAACGCACCCTCTTGGCGCGCGTACGCACGGCGGCTGGGGGCGTCGGGCACGAGCAGCTCGCCGACCTGGGCACCTGGCTGGGACGCGCGCGACAGCAACTGGACGCGATGCAAGACGGGCGCGACACCCTGCTGCCGTGGCTCCGGACCGACGCCCGTGTGACCGGCCTCGCGCCGCTTCTGGACGAGCTACCGACGCACCTCGCCTTCCGCGACCTCCCCGCGGCCTACCGACGGCTCCGCGGCGCGCTGAACGAGCTGGGGCCGTCGGACGCCGAGGAGACGGCGCGGCGCGCGCGACTGCGCTCAGCCCTGGACGCCGCCGACGAGGTCGTCGTCACGCTGCAGAGCGACGCCGACAGGATCGCTTCTCAAGCCGAGCGATACCTGCAGGAGGCGCGTTTCGACTTCCTGTTCGAAGAGACACGGAGGCTCTTCCACATCGGCTACCACGTGGACGACGACCGTCAGGACGTGCACTCCTACGACCTGCTCGCCTCCGAGGCACGCATCGGCTCCTTCATGGCGATCGCACTCGGCCGTGTGACGCCCACCCATTGGCTCCACCTCGGCCGGCCGACCGCCGTGGTGGACGGCACGCAGGTGCTGATGTCCTGGAGCGGCACCATGTTCGAGTACCTGATGCCGACGCTGCTCATGCGCACTCCCGAGGGCAGCCTGCTGGCGCACGCCTGCCGTACGGCGATCGAGCGGCACATCGCCTTCGGGCGGGCGCACGACGTGCCGTGGGGGGTGTCGGAATCCGGCTATGCGCGTACGGACGCCCAACAGAACTACCAGTACCGCGCCTTCGGCGTGCCCGACCTGGCCCTGTCCCACGAGGCGACCGGCCGCCTGGTCGTAGCGCCCTACGCCACGCTGATGGCGCTGCCCTGGACCCCGCTAGAGGCGGTCCTGAACCTGGAACGACTCGCCGCGGCCGGCGCGCTGGGGCGGTACGGCTTCTACGAATCGCTGGACTACTCGCCCGTCCACCTCGCGCCCGGGGAGAGCTACACCGTGGTGCGATCGTTCATGGTCCACCATCACGGAATGGCGTTCCTGGCTATCTGCAACGTCCTCCAGAACGGCCGGTTCATCGAGCGCTTCCACGCGGACGCACGGGTTCGGACTAACGAGATCCTGCTGCACGAGGGACTCGCACCCGTGACGCCGCTCGAACGGATCCAGCCGGACGACCGCGTGGAGGACCTTCGCCCCCGCTTCCAGACGCCACCGGTCGAGCCGTGGGAGGTGCCGGTCCGCACCCGCAGTCCCCAGGTCCACGCCCTCTCCAACGGGCGGTACACCCTGTTCATGAGCAACGCCGGTGGAGGCGCCAGCCGCTGGGAGGGACTGGACCTGACGCGCTGGCGCAGCGACCCTACGTGCGACGCATGGGGACAGTGGGCCTACGTCCAGGACCTCGACCTCGACCAGACGTGGTCGGCCACGCCACAACCGCTGGGCGCGCCAGGGCAGGACGAGCGGGTGACCTTCCATCCCCACCAGATCACCTTCCACCGGCGGGACGGCGACGTGACCACCCGCCTCGAGGTGGTCGTGCCGCCGAGGGACGACCTCGAGATTCGCCGCATCACGTTGATCAACCACGGAGACGCGCCACGCCGACTTGCCGTGACCAGCTACGGCGAGGTCGCCCTCGCCCCCCACGGAGCCGACGCCCGCCACCCCGCGTTCGCGAAGCTGTTCGTCGAGAGCTCGTGGCGCGCCGAGGTGAACGGGCTCCTGTTCCAACGCCGCCCACGCAGCGCGGACGGCACGCCCGCCTACCTCGTCCACCGCCTGGTGCACGAAGACGTCGATCATCCGGCGCCCGAGATCGAGAGCGACCGTGGCCGTTTCCTCGGGCGTCACGGCCACGCCGGCGATCCCGCGGGTCTGCGCGCTCCACGCCTCTCCGGCACGCACGGTTCGACGCTCGATCCGGTGTTCGCCCTGCGCACGCGCGTCGAGATCGCCCCTCACGCCACCGTGCGACTGTCGTTCGTGACGGTGGCCGGCTCGTCGGCACGCAACGTGCTCGAGGTGGCGCGGAGGTACGGACAACGCGACCGGATCGAAGCCGCCTTCCTCGATGCCGGCGCCAGACAGACGCGGGTCGCGGTACAGCTGGGCTTGAACGCGGCCCAGCTGGCGAGCGCGGACCGGCTGCTGTCGCGTCTGCTGTATCCGGATCGTGCCGTACGTGCCGACGCCGAGGACCTGCGACAAAATCGGTCCGGCCCGTCTGGACTGTGGGCGCACGGCATCTCGGGCGATCATCCGATCCTTTTGCTACGCATCGGATCGGGCGAAGGCGTCGATCTCGTGCGTACGCTTTTGAAGGTCCACCGCCTTTGGCGCGATCAGCGCTTCGTCGTGGACCTGGTGCTCCTCAACGAGTTGGACAGCGGGTACGTCCAGACCACGCGCGCCGCCATTCGGCGTCTAGTCGCTGCGGCCGGCGACGAGGTCTGGCAGGACCGGCCCGGCGGCATCTTCGTCGTGTCGGCGGCGCAACTGGACGAGCCTGGCGGGGTCCTACTCCGTGCAGCGGCCAGCGTGGTCGTGAGCGGCGACGCCGGGCCTGACCTGGTGCCGCTGCCAGCCGCGCCCGAGGAGGGTCTGCCAGCCGTCGCACCCTCCCATCTCCACCCGTACGACGGACCGGACACCCCACCCCTTCCGCGTCCCACCGACCTTCGCTTCGACAACGGCTGGGGCGGCTTCAGCGCGGACGGTCGCGAGTACGTCACGTACCTGCAGGAGCAGGCGACGCCCGCCCCGTGGATCAACGTATTGAGCAACCCCGACTTCGGCTGCCTGATCAGCGAAGCCGGATCCAGCACGACCTGGTCGGTCAACAGCGGCGAGAACCGTCTTTCACCGTGGTCCAACGATCCGGTAGAGGACGCGAGTGGCGAGGTGCTCTATCTCCGAGACGAGGAGACGACCTACCTGTGGACGCCGACGCCGCGCCCGATTCCCGCAGGCTTGCCGTACCGCGTCCGCCACGGGCACGGCTACACCACCTTCGATCACCGTAGCCACGGCCTGGACCAGTGCATGGAGGTGTTCGTCCTCGAAGACGCCCCGGTCAAGGTGGTCCGACTGCGACTCACGAACCTGCTGGCGTCACCACGCCGCCTGACGGCCACCTACTACCTGGAGTGGGTGCTGGGCCACACGCGCGAGAGCAGCCAGGCCTTCGTGATTTCCGAGTACGATGCCGACCTGGGCGCACTTCTGGCTCGCAATCCGTTCCGCGACGCCTTTTCGGGCCAGGTCGCCTTCGTGGCCGGGAACCGTACGCCGCACGGCCTCACCACCGATCGTCGGGAGTTCCTGGGGCGCAACGGCAGTACGCGACGACCGGCGGCACTCGATCGGATCGGCCTGTCGGGCCGTGTCGAGGCCGGGAGCGATCCCTGTGCCGCGCTGCAACTTCACATCGACCTGCCCGCCGGTGCAAGCGACGAGGTCGTGTTCCTGATCGGGGTGGGGGAGGACCGGGAGGCCGCGCAAGAGCTCGTGCGCCGCCATCGCGACTCGCGAACCGTGGCGCTTGGCCGCGAACGGGTCGCGAAGGCGTGGGAGGACCGCCTTGGGACGG
>Ga0326597_10003046_pt1 | contig 24501 bp, 23 predicted proteins | sample RVTome_12_FD_203789 | JGI IMG/M metagenome (GOLD analysis project Ga0326597, IMG submission 203789) | Soil microbial communities from uranium-contaminated site in the Upper Colorado River Basin, Wyoming, United States - RVT100D185 | ecosystem: Environmental > Terrestrial > Soil > Contaminated >... | reverse complement strand
CGGGCGTTAGGATGTGCCAAGAGAGTGCTCCTTTCGACTGCAGGCGTTGAACACCCACAGCCGACTCGAGCACTCTCTTTGTGTCAACAACCTACGTGGGAACTACAACTAGTCCCTTGTCAAGTCCACCTGTTGAAATTGTGCATTGTGGGTAAAATAGAGCTTTCTCTAGGCCATCAAACCGATGCCAGGAGATGGGGTGCGCGTCGGACCTGGGAAGGAGGTGACTCTACCCAGCGACACATCCTGTCTCTGAATATCCCATACGGCACGTACTTCCCCGCCGAAAGGATGGCCAATGCGCACCCAACTACTTACCGCACTCGGCGCCCTCGGGGTGGCCGCCGTGATCGGCCTTACCGTGATCACGGCGAGCTCGTCCGGCGGCACCGCCGTTGCCACAGAGCCAACTGGCACGGCGCCCGCAGGCACCAGCACCGCAGGCGTCACGGGGACGGTCGCTGTCACCAGGACCGTCGTCATCACGCAGACGCCGCCGATCACGGCGACACCGCCGCGATTTGAAGGCTGCACACCGGGCTACTGGAAGGTGCGTGTGCACCACGACTCGTGGGTCGCGGCGGGCTACGCGACCAATCAGACGCTCGAGAGCGTCTTCGACGTCCCCAACGAGTACGGTGTTGACAATGAGACGCTCCTCGCGGCGATGCGCTTCAGCGGCGGACCAACCGCGACCGACGCGGCCAAGCTGCTGCTGCACCACGCCGTGGCGGCGCTGCTGAACTCCGCACACCCGAGCGTCGATTACCCGCTGACATCGGCCCAGGTGATCGCGCAGGTCAACGCCGCCCTGGCGACCGGCGATCGCGACACGATGCTCGCGCTGAAGTCGACGCTGGACGGATACAACAACGCCGGCTGTCCCTTGAACTAGGCTTAGGCGGATGGGAACCAGGGAGGTGGCGAAGGACTCGCCCCTCCTGTTCCTTAGCCTGTTCCAGCCGGTCCAGTCGGCGGCACGCTGCGACGGCGGGATGGTTTCTCGCTAAGCTAGATCGATCGTTTCGCCAGACTCGCCCGGAACAGGAGCACCCGTGCGCAAGATCTTCGACATCCACATGCACTTCCCCCGCAACTGGGAGAAGCCCGACTCCGATCCAAAGCCCCTCGTCGACAACCTCTACCGCCGCGCGAAGAGAGCCGGCGTCACGAAGGCGAACCTCCTGTGCGGCGGCCGTTTCGGCATCTCCCATGAGGACTCGATCAAGCACGCGCATCGCCACCCCGACCTCTTCATCCCCACCGCGATGATCGATCCCGAAACGATCGCGCCCGAGCGGCTCGCCGAGCTGCGCGACATGGGATATCGCGGCCTCAAGATGATCGGCGTGCGCCGCGACTACGACTGTGAGGACTACTTCCCGGTGTACGAGGCCGCCCAGAAGTACGGCTGGCCGGTCCTGCTCCACATGGGGGTCATCGGCGGCGGCATCGACTATCAGCGGACCCACCCGCGCCGCGATCCTGACGCGGCAGCCGGATACCAGCGCTGGATGAAGATCTGGCGCCAGGCTTCGCGCAACGTCTCCGCCACGCGCATGCGGCCGTTCCACCTCGACACGCTCGCCAACAACTTCCCCGACCTCAAGCTCATAGGCGCACACCTCGGCGGCACCGGCAACTACGACGAAGCCGCGTCGGTCGCCCGCTGGCGTCACAACGTCTACTTCGACTTCTCCGGTGGCACGACGATCGAGCGCCACGCGGTGGAGCGGCACCTCATTGGCCACGAGATAGGCTATGAGAAGTTGATCTTCGGCTCCGATACCTCGCCTGAGAAGATCGGCGACCACATCCGGCGGTGGGATACCATCTTCGACCTCCTGGACGTGCCCGAAGACGCTCGCGAGCGCCTGTGGTGGTACAACGGCGCCGAGCTGTACGGCGAAGAGCGCATCGGGTGGCTGAAACAGCCGCGCAAAGGAAGGGAGACCGCAATCGCGGTGCATGCTCCATCGAGGAATGGTGCCCGCGCCTCCCGCAACGGGACGAAACCCGCCGGGAAAGTGGCAAAGAAGGCGACCTCGAAGCGCTAACGACCGTTACATTTGGCCGGCTATCGACTATCCCGTTGTCAGCAATCCACTCATTTGACACCCCCGGAGACGCAGGGCTAAGATCGGCGAGTCCTGCTGGGGCGGCCGCCGCGCTCCCACGGCGCCGCCACCGAGGCATCTTCTATGGCTACTTCTCCCCTGCTGGAACGCAAGCTGCCGCCCCTCGACGACGGCCCGCTGGCATCCCGCATCCGGGGTCCGGCCCGCACAGGCCTCATCCCGCTCCTCGCGGTCCTCTTCGCCGTCGGCCTAGCGCTGTTCGTGGCGGTGAACCCGCCGCGTCCATGGGTGCTGCTGACGCTCACCGCGCTCGTCGGCCTGGGCGCCGATGGCATCATCCGGGGCCATCCCCGCGGTCAATTCGCCTCCATCGCGGATACGGCGCCGCACCTCTTCGTGCCTGTGCTCTTCTGCCTCTCGGCCGGGCTGTTTCTGGAGGACGTCGTCCTCGGCTACTGGGCCGCGCCCGCCGTCATCGGCGCCGGCGCGCTGATGGCGGGCGCTCTCTACGCGGAGCACATCTCCGTCGACGTCGAGGATCCGTCGTTCCCGGCGGCGCGATTCGTCCTCAACCTCGTGACCTATCTCGCGGCCTTCGGCTTCTATTCGGTCGTCTACGGCTTCGACGTCTCGCTCATGCCCGCGGCCGTCTCGCTTGGCCTCGTCAGCACCCTGCTCGCGGTCGAGATCTTTCGCGACGCGGAGGCCGACCCCGTCCGCGCGCTGGTTTTCGCCGCCGTCATCGGCTTGATCGCCGGAGAGGCGCGCTGGGTGCTCTACTTCATCCCGCTCGACGGCTTCCTGGCCGCGGTGTTCCTGCTGCTCGTCTTCTACCTCACAACCGGCGTCATCTCGCACTACCTCACCGACCACCTCAACGCATCGGTGCTCCTCGAGTTCGCCCTCGTCACCGCCGCCGGCCTCACCATCGTCATCGGCGGGCGCATCCTCGACTGACGGACCGCCGATCCGCAGCCCGCATCCCTGCGCTACACTCCAATTCTCACTTCCAGACGAATACAAGGAGCGCACGCCATGGCCATTGCCTTTGCCGACACCATCTCGACGATAGAGCAACTGCGTACCGTCATGGCGATGCCTTCCGAGCCCGCCCTCCGCAAGGAGATGTCACGACTTGATGACGGGTGCCGCTGGTTCATCGAGCGTGCGCCCTTTGTTTTCATCGCCACGTCCGGCGCCGACGGCCGATGCGACGTCTCGCCGAAGGGCGACGTCCCCGGCTTCGTGCAGGTCCTCGACGACGAGACGCTCGTCCTGCCCGATCGCCCCGGCAACAACCGGGCCGACTCCATCAGCAACATCCTGCAGAACCCGCACATCGGCATGATCTTCGTCGTACCGGGCGCCGACTGGACGCTCCGCGTGAACGGACGCGCCACCATCGTGCGCGACGACGCCGTGCTCGAGCGCTGCGCCGTGAACGGAAAGCGACCCGCCCTCGGCATCGCCGTGCACGTCGAGGAGGCCTACATGCACTGCCCCAAGTGCATCATCCGCTCGAAGCTGTGGGACCCAGAGACGCAGCTCGCCACGGACGATCTGCCGTCATTCGCCCTCATGGCGCGAGACCAAGCCGGGTACCAGCAGGTGCCGGCCGAAGTTGTCGAACGCATGAATGCCGAATCCAACAAGGGGCTGTACTAGCGCCGTGTAGGGACGGTTCGGCCTGCTGGCTCCCAACACAGACTCAACGCGGGAGCGGCCACTCAAGGCCTGGCACTTGGCCTTCGAAGCGACCTTGCGTTGACCGTCCAGTGCGAAGTCTCGCGCCGGTGGGAAGTCCTACGCCGGACCCACCGCATACGACTCCGGTGTCACCTCGATCATCCCCGTATCCGGGCGCTCGCGGGTGTACTGGGATCTGGTCGACATGCGGGGCAGGTTGCGGAGCCAAAACCACAGCGCGCGCGGGCGAAGGACGTACTTCGGCAGCGACGCGCGCGTCACCCGCCGCCTCGTCGCCTCGTCGCGTAGGTAGCGCGCCGTTCCGCGCACCCTCACCACCCCGCCATCGCGAGCCTGGAGCAAAACGAGCACCTGCGGGTGCACGACGATATTGTGGGCGGTCGGCGATGTGGCGGCGTTGTTCATGTAGATACGCCCGTCGAGCACCATGACGTACAGCGGCATGATCAGCGGTCCTCCACCGGGCGATACGGTAGCGATCCGCGCGATCATGGCACTGCGAAGGGCCCCGCGCACGGGGGAATCGGCGGCCGTGGCCGTGGCGGCGGACGGCACGGTCATGACGCCCTCCTTCGCATCGAGCCGTATTCCCAGGTGATGATCTTCCCGGGCACGACCTCCCGCTTGCCATCACCGGCGTCACGCAACGTTCCGCGAACGCGTACGCCGCGCAGCTCGAAGTAGAACTCGCCGCCGTCGATTAGCAGCACGACGCGTGCGCCGTCGGGGATCGAGACACCCGGCGGGAGTGTGACAAGCCAGCGCCCCGCGTCACGCCGAGCGTCAACGCGGACCGCTTCGGGCGCACCGTCCACCACGTAGGCCAGGTATGCGCTCGGCGGAGCCTCGACCAGGGCGCTCAGGTCCTCCAGTGCGACGGCGCGGGTGATCTGCTTCACCCGTGCATGCTTCCGCATGTCCGGAGTAGCGGCCAGTGCCATATCGCCCCGCGCGTGCACGGACCCGGTTCCACAAGATCTGTCGCGCCGTCGTCCGGCTGTCAGGTGGGCGCTTCGACGTGATAAGATCAGGCGGTTCGGGGCGTGGCGCAGCCCGGTAGCGCACCTGACTGGGGGCTAACGCCGCGCTAACGCTATGGTCGTGTATCTGCGATCCGAAGCCAAAACCACCAAGTTATCTGCTGTTCACGCGATTCTCAAACGGAAGCCTGACGGCATTTCAGAAATTCGGCATCTGCCTGCACGGAGATGAGGCAACGGCGTGGAGATCACGCGCGACACATCGCTCGAAAAACGTTTGAACGAAGAGACCCGCAAGCTCACCGCGGCGGACGCAGCGACCCGCGACTCGGCAATCGCGTTGCTCGACGAACCGGATGAAGTGATCCGCCGTTTTTCAATCGCGGGCACCCAACTCGATCACGCGCTCCTCGCGCGATGGGGACTTCCGGCCGCCGCTGTGTTCTGGGGGTACATGTCAATCGACAACGCGATGCACGGCGCACTGCTAGCCGCCGGCGAGCGACCCCGCTTTGTCCATCCGGAGAAGATAAAGGCCTTCCGCGCGAAGTTCGCAGTCGCCGATGCACGCTGGCCCAACAAGGAGCTTGAGGAGGCGGGCGAAGTCTGGAGCACGTCGCGGTATGACCGCTCCCGTGTGTCCTCACTAACGGCCCGCGGGATACTAAACCTGGCGGTAGAGGTGTATGCGTTCTGCATCGACGCTGCAGCGACTGCACGGGGAGTAACCCCAAGCGAATTCCCGGTTAGCGTTGACGCCGCACGTGACCGCGCACGAACGCTGCGCGTTATCCGATTGCCGGAGCTCGCTGCTCATTTGGACAACACAAACGAGATGCGCGAAATCGACATCCAGCGCTCGGGGACAAGCTCGTTAGCGGCGCAGATGATGAATCCCGGCAGAGACATCGAGGTCGCAATCGCCGCCGACCGACCTTGGATCGCTGATCTCCTTCGGACCGACGAATTCACCGACATGCTTCGTAACCTGCACGAGAGCTATGACCGGCTCGTCATGGAACTGCTTGCGGCTCGTCTGGAAAACTTGGCAGCGGTATCGGAGTCCGTCCTCAACGAGGAGCTGAGGGACGAAGTTCTCCAGGCATCGATCGTCGTTGTGCTCACCTATGAAGGTCGCGCCGTCGCAGACCTGATGGACCGTGGCGTCAAGGCATTCGCCACGGCGTGGAGCTCGCTCGGCGACAACCCTACTTCCGACTAGCTCTCGCTTCGTTAGTCATTCGTTGCGGCGCCGTCTGTCCGGCAGACAAAATGGACCTTGCGAACGGCTGTTCGATTCCGCTATGCTCGCTGCAATCGAATAGGATGCGTACCTCGACGGCCGGATTGGCAATGCTAAGCGACGGGGCGCGTCCCACCGCATAGCCGGTCGCTGCGGACGACAAGCACAGGTGCTTTGTGTCGTCCGCGTCTCCTAACCTTCGATCTCTGCGAGCACGTATCGCCGCGAACGCAAAATGGGCTTTCGTTGGTGACCGCGCGGCCGCGACTGCAGCCGCACGCGCTGCAGCCGAGAGTCGCTTCGAACGCCAGGTGGACCCGGACGGCACGCTGCCGCCCGCAGAGCGGGCACAGCGTGCCGAGTCCGCCCGCAAGGCGTTCTATGCGACTCTCGCCTACCGCTCAGCCAAAGCGCGAGCAAAGCGGAAGCAACGCACCAGGAAGCCGGTTCGAGGCTTGCCTTGATACCGGTAGAACAACTCCACAGGGGGTTAGGTGACTGCGCGCGGCTATGTCCGACGCCGACGAGGATGCGGAGAGTTCTGGACGTGAGACAGAATCGGAAAGCGATGTCGTTGTCTGCGACGTATCGAGTGGCGGTGAAGATGCGAGAGGTCGGCGCGGGGGTGGGCGAGACGCTTGAGTTGCCGTGCAAGCGACGTCGGTGTCCACACTGCGGACCGCATCATTGGCTGCCGCGAGCTAAGGCATCTATGTTGGCCGGTCTCAAGGCTCGGCCGAGCGAGGTGCTTTTCGTGACACTCACGGCACCTGGCTTGGCCGGAGGACTGACTACGGCGGAAGCCATTGAGCACTGGAACGCGGGAGCGGCTAGACGTTGGAACCACTTCATCACGATTCTTCGGCGGAGCTTCCCGGGAGCGCAAATCGAGTTCTTTCGGGTGGGCGAGCTGCAGGAGCGCGGCGCAATCCATTACCACAACGCGATTGCCGGTCTGCAGTGGCTGCCAAAGAACGTCCTTCGACGGCTGGCAGTACGCGCAGGATTCGGCCCAATCGTCGATGTGCGGACGTTACGCAGCGTTGGCGGCGGCTGCGCCTACTTCGCAAAATACATGCTGAAGGACACCGACAGATGGCCACCCGGCCAGCGGGTCTGGTCGTGCTCGGCGAAGTGGCGAGATGGCGGGCGATGGAGACCATTCGTTGGCCGGTTTCCGCCTGGAACGTATGTAGTGCGGACCGCGACGGGGAAGGGTGTGAACGGAGCCGCATACGTGTCTGTGTCGCCGTGGGAGTACGCCGGCTGTGGTGCGATCATGGACATTGAAGAGAAAGCCCAACCAGCTTGGCGAGAGTTCGACGATTGGGTGAGGCGGCGCATAAGCGGGAGTCGGCGGCTGGAGGCAATGTGATGTTCGTCGTCGGGGTTAAGTCAGCTCCCTGCCTTGAGGCATCACCGCACGCAGTACCGGGCGCACCGAAGCACGCTTGGGATCCGCTTTCGAAGGAAGACGCGGCGCGGGTAATAGAGCACCTCGCGCGGAACTACTTCCTGCTCCCCGAGACGAAGTTATTCGTACTGCGCTGTCGGCGTTGCTTGTCTTGCCGCATCACGAGCAACGGGCCCGGTCGCCGTCGTACGTACCCAGCGCATTTTGATATGGTCGTGCGAATCGGCGAGGATCGGGGAGCGTCGGCCAATACCGATGCTGCGAACCGTGACGGTGTCTAGCTGTCAAGGGGAGGGTTTGTTACGGCGGGGCGGGGTCTTGCTGGGAGGGGTGGAGCGCCGTAACGGATACCCCTTGACAGCGGGTATCAGCGACCGACCCTGGCCCTTCAGGGTTGCGCGTTCTTCGCGCAACCCTCAAACACCCACTGCTCGTTCTAAGTCCTGTAACAATGTCCCGAGATCGGTCCCTTCTACGTCTTCTAGTGACATATGTCGCGCCGCCTTCCAGTTGGAACGTTTTGGCCACGAGGTTGAACGAGGGTCTTCAAACTCGGTTAGCGCTCTGGCAGAAGGACCAAATGCTAACTTCACGGCAAGGTCAGTCAAGTAGTTCTCCAACGCGCGGCGGGTAGTAACACGACAATCAATACCGAGCCTCCTGCACGCGGCTGCGAACGCGACGCGGCGATCATCGAGGGGTTCCGCTTCCTGTGTCTTCTCACTGTCAATAATGGCGAATATCTTGTCCGAGAGCCGACAAAGTTCACGGAGTTCATCCTCAGCTGATCCGTGGATCATTTCGCCGCCACCCAGCGGGACGACAACGACCTTGTGATCGAGCTTCCGAAGGCGCAAGAACTGTTGGATTGTCTTGACGTCTGTTCGGCCCTCAATGAGCAATACAACGTCGTAGCCGAGAGCTCGATATCCGGCAAAGTTGAGTTCACCGAGTGTCTCGGAAAGGCTGCTATCGCTATCGTACGGCCTGACGATACTCACCCCTGATTCCAATCTACACGTATAGATTCGATCGGCCGAGCTTCGCGCAAGACCTATATTGTGCGTGGCAAACAAGACGCCAGCCTTCGCGTACGCGCCGATGGTTGTGAGGAAGTCCGTCTGCAAACTCGGATGGAGATTCAGTTCTGGCTCGTCGATAAGTACGAACGAGGGACGAGCGACTGCGACAGAGGTAAGCGCCATGATGAACTGAGCAAGGCCTGAGCCAAGTTCAGGTAGTTTCAAGGGCTGATTGCAGGCTCTTGAAGCGGTTGTTCGCGGTCGCGGGCTTCCACTTCTCGACGAGCTCGATGATGTACGCCTCGACGTGCTCGCGATGGATGTTCGCCACATCCGTAGGCATCCCGCGCTCGGTGAGGAACCGCGCCAGTTGGTTCACCGCCTCCATGTACGTTTCGATAGTGCGCGGCGACCTGGCCCGCGCCCGAAGGTGACGCCGGAAGGACACGATGTTGTCGTGGATATCGCCCTGTGTTCTAATGGGCTCTGAAACGGCACGTGCCACGGCTCGACCTCCCTGTCTCGCCCCCAGCGGGACACACAAAGTTATATGGGATTCGGGCCCTGTGCTACAAGAGATTTGAGGTTAGGTGCTGTTTCCAGATTCAAATGTCGGGGCGTGGCGCAGCCCGGTAGCGCACCTGACTGGGGGTCAGGAGGTCGCTGGTTCGAATCCAGTCGCCCCGACCATATCCCCCCCACCACAGAGATCCGCAATCGCGATCAGGCCCAGGTAGTCCCGTCGCGGCGTCACGCGACGGATGCCCTGCTCGTCGAGCAGGATCTCCTCGAACACCTCGTCGACAAACTCCTTGCGCCGTTCGTCGCTGACACCCTTGTGAAGCCAGAGCGCACCGACGTCACGCAGGAGTAGTGCAGCACGGTGTAGATTGGGCTGTCGCACGGGCTCATGGTGCGCAGTCAGCGCCTGTAGCTGGCTCTCGAACTCGCGCTGCTTGTGCAGGTACTCGGGCCGGTCGATATGCCCCCACGCGTACATCTCCTGGAGTCTAGCGAGGGCGTTCCGCATCCGCTTCTCAGCCAGTTCGTCGCGCCCACCGACGGGACTCCGCGGCTGGCAGAGGAGCTTGGTATAGCGTGCCTGCCAGTCGGCGGGCAGCGTAAAGCGGCTGGACAGCAGCCCGCTGAACTGGAACTCAAGCTGGTCGGCGGCGAAGGAGTGTCGGTTCTCGCACACCATCGAGATCGCGTGCCGAAGCCGCCTCTTGCCTCTACGCCCTCCCGTGTCGCCCGCGAAGGACGCGCGGCAGTAAAAGCATCGGCAGGGCCCAGAGAGAGGATAGGCGCGCGATCTTGGGCGCCTGCCGGAGCGGGTCGTCCTGCGCCGCCGCAGTTCCTGGATCGCGTCCCACTCGGCCTCGGTGATGATCGGCTCGTGGATGCCCTTGCGGACTTCTTCCTCGTCCGTCCCCGGCCGCCACACGGCCAGGCCCACATAGGTCCGGTTGCGGAGGATCTCCTCGACGCTCCCCTTGGTGAGCGGCTCGCCCAGGCGCGTCGCGTGGAGCCGGGCGCCGTTCTTGTCGCGCTGTTGGTTGAGACGAACCGCGATCGCGGCCGCTGACAGGTCCTCCTGGAGGTACAACTCGACAATCGCCCGCACGGTGGCCTTGCCGCTCGGTTCGATGACGAGGCCGCCGTTTCGCGGATCGCCGTCTTCGCCCTTAAAGCGCCGGTAGCCAAGAGGCGGTACGCCGTTGACGCCACCCTTTTCGAACTTCTGGCGGAGGCCGTCCGCGATGAAGCCTCCCATGGTGGCGCTCTGATTCTCGTCGAGCAGCTCGTTGACGCCCTCGACGAGCATGGTCTTCGGGTCGCCGGAGATGATGCCCTGTTGGGTGAAGACCAACGTCACGCCGGCGTCACAGAGCCGGCGTTTGTAGATTGCCGAGTCGTGCCGGTTCCGGAAACCGCGGGACGTGTGGTACGCGAGGAGGACGTCGTACTCCCCGGCCTCTGCGTCGGCGATTGCCCGCAGCAACTCCGTGCGTCCTGACACGCGGCGGCCGGACCTGGCGTCGAAGTACTCTTGTTGAACCTCGCCCAAGCCCCACTGTTCGCAAAACCGCCCGATGCCTGCCCGTTGGATATCCGGACCGTAGCGGTCGGCCTCGGCCTGGCGGCGCGTTGACTCGCGCAGGTAGCCGCGAACTCGGAGGCCGCGCAGGCCCTCGAAGGACAGCACCTTCCGCTGACGTACGGAACGTCGGGTCACGTCGATTTCTCCTGCGACTGGAGCCCCTGCTCAAACTGAAGGGCCTCTCGCAACATCGCAACCACGATCCTCTCCAACCGATGGCCCGATCGGTGGTCGTCACATACACGCTCCACACCGGCCTGTTGGTCAAGTCGCCTGATTTTCGACATCTCGAGCCGAGGGTAACGACCCCAGTGGTGAAAGAAGGGTGTGTTTTTGGGTGAATTTCGGGTGGATCAGAAATTCAGCTGATATAGCCCTCGGCCAGTAGCGACGATGATGGTCTTCCACAGGCGCGAGCCGCGGAACACCTGCAGTAGTGTCTTACTCCCTATGTCGAGCCTCTCCAGGATGAAGTCCTGGCTGAGGACCGGGTTCCCCGCGTCCTTCTGCTCGTGCATGAGTTGGATGACGCGGGCTTGATTCACGGTGGCCTGGTATTCCTCGCCACGGAACGTGATGACTCGATAGTCGGGACTCGGCCTGAAGACCGCACTCGGCTCCGCTGTTGCGGTTGGCGCCCCCTGTGCCGCAGCGAGTGTGACGAGACAGTCGAGCGGGAGTGTCCCACGCGCCAGCCTGCCGCTCGCCGCTTTGATCATCTCGTCCATCACGCGCACGTTCGTCTCGCCGTGACGGCGCAGCATCGCGACCAGCGAAGTCGCGACTGTGACCTGGTCGTCAGCGGCTGGATCCACGCAGTCGCCGAGCTGGGGGAAGCGGCTGAAGAACTCGTCGTCGACCAACTCCGTTAGCTCGCGGCAGTGCCGGTAGTACGAGAACACCATGAGACGCGCGGTGCGTTCGTCTGGAATGCTGTCGTGGAAGATGTCCAGGGCATATCGATCGGCTGGATCGTATTCATCAAGACCGGCAGCGATGGTCGCGAAACGCCGGTCAACGCACTGACTGCACACACCGCAAAACGGCTGCATGGCGGGCCTTCCATGTGGATGCGCGCAGGAGTTCGTCCCCTCCAAGAGGGGAACGGCGTCGGCCTCCTGCAGAAGGCCGAGCGCCTCTCGACGCGTGTGATTCCAAAGAGGATTCGAGACCTGGGGTCCGCCCGGGAACACCACTTGAAGCAGAGCATTGAACAACCGCAGAAACTTCGGGTGCGTGGACCGCGTCGCCATCGCGCCTATGACCTGGTCGTTGAGAGGTAAGTTCAGGCTAACGACGCCGTTGTCTGCGAGCTGCACGTCGTGAAGCCTGAGCGCCGATGCGACCACGGCTCCGAGTGTCGCATAGAGGAAGGATCGCGTCCGCTGGCTCGTCTCAGGAGCATCGGATCCCATACGGTGTACAGCACCGCTCACATACGGGAAGTGCCAACCATGGAAGTGCTCCTTGAGCGAGTTCCTCAGCGCCCGTTGGCGAGCGCCGATGTGAAACGCCGGCGAATGGCCAACAAGCAGAGGTTTTCGTTTTCGAAGGGCGAATTGGTCGACTACGGAACAGAGGCTGTCCAGGCCACCTGAAAGGAGGCAGACGACGTCGGGCTCGCGGAGTAGCTCGTTCGCGTCGACGCCAAGGGGGATGGCGTGCTCTTCCAGGCGCCGCGCGGGGACGAAGCGGAACGTCCAACGGTCCTCTGAGGCGAATAACAGCGTCGCCGTGAGACGCGACGATACGTCTGGTGTCGACCAAAATCGCGGATCGCTGACGGGCACGACCAGGGTGAACGAGCGCCGCCAGTCATCGCCATACGCGTCCGCCAAGCCTCCTCGGCGCACCTGTTGGTCCGCGCCGAAGGCGTAAGCTGCGATCGCAAGCAGGTCGGCCGCGCGACCGGTGAGCGAATTGAAATCGGCTCTTGGCGCCTGGATGCTTAGATTCAGGTTGGCCGACGCGCCACGGTGCCGGATCTCCTCGGTGCGGTCCCACTCCTCGCCAGCAAGATCTCGTGGCAGTGCGACACCGTCGCAGCGCACGAGCACGCGAATCATCGGTCGGCCCCCAGCAGCACCTCGCTCCGTAGCTTTCGCATGGCGACGGTGAGGAACCGCTGTGCTTCCTCTTGAGAAACCTGGCCGCGCGATTCCCAGTTGTGCTTGGAGTACCATCCGCCTGCGAAATCCTCGACGATCGCCGACGATTGCCAGACGTGCCTGTCCAACTCCCGCAGAAACTCCGTCGACGCACCGATCGTCGACGCGATGCCTTCTGCGCCGATGTGGTTTGCGAGTTCGCGATCGACGAACGCGCGAATCGTTCGCGAGAGAAAGGCGGAGAAGAACCGTCGCGCAAGCTCTCCATACCGGGCGCGGGTCGCGTAGCTGCTGAAGGCGCGCCGTGCATCGTCGGCGTCCGCGCCAAAGAGGCTCGGCCCCTCCCGACCGATCGTTTCGGTGAGCGCCTGTCGGAACGCAAGGACGCCGATTTCACCGAAGTGGTCAGGGACGGGCAGCAACCCCGTGGCATCTCGCACGTGGTCGCCAAGCGCGCTCACGAGACCGAGCGCCGGAACGTTGTCTGGCGCCGTGACGCCCAGACCGCGCAGTTCGTCGAGGAACCGATCCGACTTGGCGGCCCACGTGATCCGGGTGAGGAACCAGACGGCGTACGTGAGCGCCGCATCGTCCTTGAGATGGCGAAGGCGTCGCTCAGCCGCAAGAACCACCGCACCTGCGACTTCGTCCGCCGTGGAGTCGGACGCGCCGAGGAGCCCGATGACCTCGCGCCATCGCAGCGTTTTCGCGAGCCGGCCGAGCCGCGTTTGTCCCATGGCTCCCTCGTGTGGTGAGAGCCACGATTGTACGAGAAAGAGGAATCACAGACGATGGCCGATCTCGGGCCCCGTCAAGCAGTCGCGACGCCGATCGCCTCCGCCACCTTCCCCCAGCTCCGGTCCTCCTGGCCCTCCAGGCGGCGCAGGTAGGTCGTTGTGACCGCGAGCGAGCTGTGGTCGAGGAACCGGCTCACGTCCTCGATGCTCTCGCCGGCGTCCCGCCGGAGCTTGGCGGCCGAGTGCCGGAAGATGTGGACGCCCGCCGCAGGCAGGGCGGCGTCGCGGAAGTACCGCTGGAGGTTGGCGTAGAACGTCCCCGACGTGAGAGCCGCAGGCACCCCGGGTCGAACCGCCCCGTTGCGGCCGCTGGCGGGCCACAGGGGCGCGTCGGGCGGTAGGGTGGCCATGTCGTGCCCGAACGCCGCCAGGGCGGCCACGATCGCCGTGTAAGCGGGTTGGGGCAGCTCTCGCTTGCCGGTCTTCCCGCCCTTGCCCCGATACCGGTACCAGACCTTCCCGTCCTCGACGGTGAGGTCGCTGGCGGTCATGTTCAGCACTTCCGAACGACGCCTGCCGGTGAGGGTGAGCGTGAGGACGATGGCGCGGTCGCGGAGGCCGACCGGGGTCTGCGGGATCACGGCGAGCACGCGCCGGATGTCGTCAGCGGTCAGGCCTCTTGGGGGTGACGGCGAGACCTTCGGGCGTTCGAGAGCATCGCAGGGGTTGGAGGCCATGGCGTCCATCCGGATCAGGAAGCGGTAGAAGCTTGAGAGACAGGCGAGCCGGGCGCCGATCGTGACCGACGACGGCTGCTTGCCGGAGAGGCCGACGCCGTAGCCCCAGGCGAAGACCTCGGCGCTCGTCACGCGGTCGGGCGGCTTGCCGATGGTGCCGAAGAAGTGCTGCAGCATGCGGCTGTAGCCCTCGACGGTGCGTCGGCTGCCGCTGCGTCGTTCCTTCTCAGCGAGGAAGGCGTAGAGGCTGCGCTCCCAGCCCTCGGCGGTGTTGTCGAACGTCGTGATTGTCTGCATGGTGGCGCCCCCTCCTCGAAGGCGTCACCATATTGCCTCTCACGGGCACACTATCAAGTCCGCCGGAGAGCAAGGATGTATCTTGCGGCGCAGGAGGCAACGTACGAGATGAGCGGACGACCCAAGTCGGCGGGCATCGCCTCGGGCAGTCGAGTGACCATACGAGAGGGAGCGTTCGGCGATTCGCGACAGCACCTGCTCGCACATGCGATGCGGGCGGACGTCGGCACCGTCCTTGAGGGGCGCCACGCCGGCTGGCCGGGTTGGATTCGCGTGAGGTTTGACGGCTGTTCAATGGTCCATCGGCTCGCGGAAAGCGAGATCTCATTGAGTCAGCGGGCGAAGAAATAGCAGCCCGTCTTGGCTGCGCGGCCCTCGGCGGGCGCACACTAAGATTGCGTTGTGTGTGACGAAGTCAAGCCCCCACGCAATCACAACCATAGCGGTCGAGTTCCGAAGCAGTCGAGTCTGCAACGCTCCGTCCGGTCGGCGTCCGAAGCTACGCGAACTTCCTATCGCGAGTCACGATGACCGCGTGCGCGACAATACTTGTCGCACGTATGTGGTTATGATGCTTCCTAACCTCTTAGCGAAGGCTGCCTGTGTGGAACAGCATCATCTTCTCCTACCGGCGAAGTTCGGCGACGTCGCGGGCATGTACGGCTTTCACCCGCTCATCTGCCACATGCTCGACACCGCGGCCGTCGCGTGCGCGATCTGGGACGACGTCCTACCACTGCCACCGGCACGTCGCCGTGGCGACAGGCGCGACGCGCGCTCTTCGACGAGCTGGCCGCGCGATTGCGGCTGGGGGACGCGGAAGCGCCGAGCGCGCTGTCGAACGAAGCCGCCGTCGTGCTCGCCGGCCTGATCAGCGTTGCCGACTGGATCGCCTCCGACGAGCATCACTTCCCCTACCTCGTGCCCGACCTGCGCTCTCCGCCCGATCTAAGCGCCCTCAGCGCGTACCCCGACGCGGCGCAGACGCAGGCACAACGCGCGCTCGCACTCCTGCATTGGCACGCGCCGCCACCCATCGAAGGGCCGCGCAGCTTTGGCGAATTGTTCGCGGGCCGTGCGCCCCATGATGTCCAGCTCCGGGCATCCGAGGTGGCCAAGGTCCTGCAGACGCCCTCCCTCGTCGTGATCGAGGCGCCCACGGGCGAAGGAAAGACCGAGGCCGCACTCGAGATCGCCTACCGATCGCTCGCTGCGGGCGCCGTCCGCGGCCTCTACGTGGCGCTCCCCACGCAGGCAACGAGCGACCAACTGTACGGCCGCACGCGGGACTTCCTGTCTAACGCCTATCCCGGAGACGCTGTCCTCTTGCAGCTCCTGCACGGACACGCGTCGTTGTCGGCCGAGTTCGACCAAAGCCTCCAGCGCGGACGGCAGCTGCGCCCGACTGAAGTCGATATCGAAAGCGGCGACGGCGCGATCATCGCCGGCGATTGGTTCACCTACCGGAAGCGCGGACTGCTCGCACCGTTCGGCGTCGGCACCGTCGACCAGGCGCTGATGGCGGCGCTCCAGACCAAGCACGTGTTCGTCCGCCTCTTCGGACTCGCGCACAAGATAGTGGTCATCGATGAAGTGCACGCATACGACACCTACATGTCGGAACTCATCGAACGTCTACTCGAGTGGCTCGGCGCCATGAGGTCTCCCGTCGTGCTCCTGTCGGCCACGCTGCCCGCCGGACGCAGCCTCAGCATGTTGGAGGCCTACGCCCGCGGACGAGGCGATAGCGAAACGCCTGCGATCGCGCTGGCGCCGTACCCACGCATCAGCTGGACCTCAGCCACAAAAGCGGGAAGCCTGCATACCGAGACTTCCGAGACATCGAGCCACACCCTACGGATCGAGCAGATCGAGAACACCGAGGACGCGGCGTCCGCCGATGCGTTCGCTCCGCTGACCGAGTTGCTGCGGCGGCTCCTGGCGCAGGGCGGTTGCGCCGCGGTGATCTGCAACACCGTCGACCGTTCGCAGGCGGTCTATCGCGCGTTGCGGCCACACTTCGGCGCCCGCGCGGACGACGGCCAGGCGGAGATCGAGCTGCTCCATGCACGGTTCCCGTTCGATGAACGCCATGCGCGCGAGGTCCGCTGTTGTTCCCGCTTCGGGCCCGAACCCGCGCGGCGGCCGGTGCGGTCGGTGTTCGTGGCGACCCAGATCATCGAGCAAAGCCTCGATGTCGATTTCGACGTGATCATCACGGACTTCGCGCCGGCGGACCTACTGCTTCAGCGTGCGGGCCGTCTGCACCGCCATGCGCGCAAGCAGCCGCGCCCGCCGCTCCTCGCCGAACCCGCGCTGCATGTGTGGATGCCCCGCGTCGACTTGGATGGTGTCCCCACATTCGAACGTGGCGACGCCGCCGTGTACGAAAAACACGTGCTCCTCCGCACCTGGCTCGCGCTGCGCGGACGCGACACAATCGACGTTCCCGGCGACGTCGAGCGACTCATCGAAGAGGTCTACTCTCCCGGCGATGCACCTCCCGCCGGCGCTAGCGATGCGCTCGCACGGAAATGGGACACCACCGCGGGTCGGCTGCGCAAGCAGCGCCAGCATGACGAGCAAGAAGCGCACGACCGTTGGGTGAAGCCCCCGTTCTTCCGCGGCGATTTGCACGAACTGACGGCCGACCCGCGAGACGAGGATGCGCCGGAGTTGCACCAGGCGCACCAGGCGCTCACTCGCCTCGGCGACCCGAGCGTCCAGGTGATCTGTCTCTCGGGCGCTTCCGGCACACCAACGTTGCCGGACGGCACACGGGTCGACCCGACGATGCGTCCGGACGCAACGATGGCGCGTAACTTGCTGAGGCGGGCGATACCCATATCGAAGCGGGGCCTCGTGCAGGCGCTACTCGCGCTGCCGCAACCCCCAGGATGGCGTACCGCGCCGCTGTTGCGACACCATCGGCTCCTCGTCTTCGATGAAGGCAGCGTGTCTCGTGTCGAAACATGGACACTGCGTCTCGATCAGGATGTTGGTCTGGAAATTACCCGCGAAGGAGGAGCGCAATGAGGAGGAGCAAATGACGTACTCGTTCAATCTTGTGGATCAGCCATGGATCCCGTGCCTCGCGTTGGACGCCGGAACGCCGCGGGACGTCAGTCTGCGCGACGCGCTGGTAAACGCGCATGAACTCCGGGAGATCGCCGGCGCCTCGCCGCTGGTGACGCTCTCGCTGCACCGGTTGCTCCTCGCGGTGCTGCACCGCGTCTTCGGCCCGGCCGATGCCGTCGCGTGGAACGCACTCTGGGCGGCGGGCCACTTTGATCCGATCCGCATCGACGCCTACCTGGACCGGTGGCGCGACCGCTTCGACCTCTTCGATACCAGCCACCCCTTCTATCAAGCGGCATCCATCGTCCCAGTGACCTGGCACTCCGCCGCGAAACTGGCACATGAACTCAGCTCCGGGAACAACGCTGTGCTGTTCGATCACCACGTTGATAGCAAGCGGACTGTCCTTTCCCCGGCGGAGGCTGCCCGATGCCTCGTCGCGTACCAGACGGTGTCATTCGGTGGCACCATCAGTCTGCAGAGCACTGAGGCTTCGAGCTTCAAGCATGCGAAGGATGCGCCTATCGCCCGGTCGATCGTCTTCCTTGTCCATGGCGACAGCCTTGAACAGACACTCCTACTGAATCTGCACCAATATCATGAGCCGAGCGAAGCACCATTCAAAGGCCAAGGAGCGGATGCTCCAGCGTGGGAACGCGAGTCCGAGACGTCGGCCGATTCCCGCTACCCATCCGGTTACCTCGACATACTCACGTGGCAGAGCCGCCGCATCCGTCTTCTCCCGGCGCAGGACGAGGTCGGGCCGGTGACCGTGTCCGAGGTCTCAGTGATGAAAGGTGAATCGTTCCCGGAGGGCTACGATCTCCATGGCAAGGATCCCATGCTCGCGTTTCGAAAACACGAGAAGACGAACGCCACGTGGCCTTGGTCGCCCCTCACGTTTCGAGCTGACCGCCTTCTCTGGCGAGATAGCGCGGTCTTCCTTCAGGTCTCGGGCAGTCTCCACGCGCGTCCACGCATGCTCACGTGGCTGGCGGAGGTCGACAGACGATCCTCATCTCCCCTTAACCTGCACGCTCTCGCACTTGTAGCAAAGAGCGGGCACAACAAGCCGGAGTTCTGGAGGCACGAACGTCTGCCGTTACCGCAGGCGTACCTGCACGATGACAAAGCGCTCTTTGATGAACTTCGCGCGGCTGTGGACGTGGCCGAGGACGCCGGGAGGCTGCTTGGTGCCGGCGGCCCGTTCGCGCGATGTGCCGAGGACCTGGGGATTATCAAGCCCAAGCCTAACGGAGCGTTGAATAGTCAAGACCGCGACAGACTGAAGGACTTTGTGTGTGGGCGTGGCGCGGGCCGCCACTACTGGGCGGCGATCGACCTGCCGTTTCGCAGCCTCATGGAGCAACTCCCCGGCGACGCCACCACAGACGCGTATGGCGATCCGACCTACGGCGCAACGCAGCGGCCCGTCTGGGCCGGCGCCGTGCGCCAGGCGGCATGGACTGCGTTCCATACAGGGGTCGATGGGCTGTACGCATCCCCTCGTGGCATCAAGGCCGTCGCGATCGCCGAGAGCGACTTTACCTGGCGGCTCAGCAAGATCATCGGCGCATACACAGCGCAGGAGAAGGAGGTCACCGCATGACAGAACCGTCCCCATTCATCGGATCGTTGCTGAGGCTCGCAGCCCAGGAGGACCGCGCCGCACTTGCCGCTTTGCGGAGGGGACTCGGGCGCGCGCCCGGCACCGTGGCGGCGATGTACCCCTTCGTCGAACCGTACCTGCGTGCCGAATCAGCCCGCCCACGGAGCGACGCCGCCTACATCGTTGCCGCGCTCTTCGCCAGCCATCCACTGAATTGGCGCCAGGACAATGACGCTCACCCGTCATCGAACTTTGGTGCGTCGTTCGCCGTCCTACGCGGACGGATGACGAGCAGCGAAGGGCCAGAACGCCGGTTCACGGCGCTACTCGGCGCCCACCGCGACGATCTCGAACACCACCTACGCAGCGCCGTATCACTGCTCAAATCGCACGATGTGCCCGTCGACTGGGAGCAGCTGCTGCGGGATATCCGGTGGTGGGGCGGCGACGCCCGACGCGTCGAACGGTCGTGGGCCAGCGCCTACTGGGGCAGGTCCGAGAAGCAAGACCCCCTGGGCGGGGGACCAGCAACCAGCAACGGCACGAACACATCAGCTACGGAGGAATGATGCTCGTCGAACTTCACATCCTGCAGAACTTCGCCCCCTCGAACCTCAACCGCGACGATACCGGCAGCCCCAAGGATTGCGAGTTCGGTGGCTACCGCCGCGCCCGCATCTCCAGCCAGTGCTTCAAGCGCGCCATCCGCATGGACTTCCGCGAACGCAGCCTGATGGCGCCGGACGCACTCGCGAGACGTACCAAGCGGCTCGTCGAAGCTGTCGGCAAGCAGCTCGTCGCTCGCGGACGTGATGCCAAGAACTCGCGCGCCGTTATCGAATCTGCCCTCGGAGGGCTCGGAATCAAGCTCGACGACGACGGGCATACAGAGTACCTGCTGTTTCTCGGCGAACGCGAAATCGAAGCGGTAGCGGTCGTATGCGACGAGTACTGGGACAAGATCCCGGCCGGTGCGGCCGCTCCGGCGAGCGAGGCCGACACCTCCGCCCGCGCGCGGAAGAAGGTCGCTAAGGAATCCGTGCCGTCTGACGTGAAGACCGCGCTCCGCGACGCGCTGAACGGTCGCCGCGCCGCGGATCTTGCGCTCTTCGGGCGCATGCTCGCCGATGTGCCCGACCTGAATGTTGACGCCGCCTGTCAGGTCGCCCACGCGATCTCCACCAACCGCGTCAGCATGGAGTTCGATTACTTTACGGCCGTCGACGACCTGCAGCCGAAAGAGAACACGGGCGCCGGCATGATCGGCACCGTCGAGTTCAACTCCGCCTGCTTCTACCGCTACGCAAACGTTGACATGGCGCTGCTCACCCTCAATCTCAACGACGATGCCAGCCTCGCCGTGGCCACGCTCGAAGCGTTCATTCGGGCGTCCGTGAGCGCCATCCCCAGCGGCAAACAGAACAGCATGGCGGCGCAGAACCCCCCAGCGCTGGTGTTCGCGGTTGTCCGCGAGCACGGCCTACAGTCGCTCGCGAACGCGTTCCTCCAGCCGGTGTTCCCCGCCGAAGGAAAAGATCTGGTCACGCGATCCGTGATAGCGCTCGATACGCACTGGCGCCAACTCACCCGCATGTATGGCACCGATGGCATCGGGAAGACGCCGGTCGCAACATACGTCGATGAGGCGCTCGACGCCCTCAAAGGCAGTCGCGTCGGTGGAGTTGAGACGCTCGTCGCCGACGTGCTGGAGGCGGTGCGGTGACCACACTTCTCCTCCGGCTCGCCGGTCCGATGCAGTCCTGGGGCACGCAGGACCGCTTCGGCCACCGCTTCACCGAGCGGGAGCCATCGAAGAGCGGCGTTATCGGCCTGCTCTGCGCCGCGCTTGGCCGGGGACGCGACGTGCCCGTCGGCAACCTCGCCGACCTACGCATGGGCGTCCGCGCGGATCGCGACGGCCGCGTTGAACAGGACTACCAGACGGTGGGCGGCACCCATCGTCCGGACCAGGTTTATGGCATCCGCCTCGCGAGCGGTGACCTCTCCAAGGAAGCCGTCGTTTCCTGGCGGTACTACGTCGCGGGCGCCGACTTTCTCGTCGGTCTCGAAGGCCCGGACGAGCTGCTGGCCCGCCTCGAGCAGGCCGTGCGCCGGCCGGTCTGGCAGCTCGCCCTCGGCCGCAAGGCGTTCCCGCCCGGCGTCCCCGTGCACCTGCCGGATCCCGGCGGCCTGCGCCCTGGCGTCAGCCTCGAAGAGGCGCTTGAGCGCGAACCGTGGCCCGGCCCCCACGTGTTCACCATGCCGGAAGAGCGCGACCGCCCCACCCAACTGCGCTTCGTCATCGAATGTACCCCCGGCGCGAGCAACGAAGTACGCACCGACCAACCGATCGGCGCCGCGTTCGCAACGCGCATCTTCGCGCCGCGCTACGTCCAGACCCTGTTTCGGGACCTCGGCACCCACGTCCCGCTACGAGAGGAGAGCCATGTACCTGTCACGACTGATCCTTGATCCCATCCACCGCAACGCGCGCCGCGATTTGGCCGACTGCCAAGAGCTCCACCGCACCGTCCTCGCCGCGTTCCCCCAGACCAGCGGCGACGCCCCCGCGCGCGAGCAGTTCGGCGTGCTCCATCGCATCGATGAGCTGCCACGCACCGGCCTGCTGCTGCTCCTCGTCCAGTCGCAGGTGCCACCGGACTGGAGCACACTTCCGCCCGGCTACCTGCGCCGCTCCGCTGCCGAAGCAGAGAACCCCGACTGCAAGGACCTGCGCCCGCTGTACGACGCGATCGCGTCCGGCGACCAGTTGCGCTTCCGCCTCCGCGCCAACGCCACGGAAAAGACCGGCACGTCGCTCAAGTCCGAACGCCTCGCTGGCGACCGCCGCAACGGCCGCCGCCGCGGCCTGCACGAGGAAGAGCTACTCCCCTGGCTCGCCCGCAAGGCCGAGGCCGGCGGCTTCCGCATCATCGTCGTCCGCGGTACCGACGTGCCCGCGGCACAGGCGGCCCGCCCCCCGCAGACGTACGGCCGCCGTACCGATGACCACGGTGAACGGAAACGCCGGCTGACGTTCGCGCCCGCCCTCTTTGAAGGCGTGCTCGAAGTCACGGACGCTGCCTGCTTCCGCGAGACCTTGGCCCACGGCATCGGCCCGGCCAAAGCGTACGGCTTCGGGCTGCTCTCGGTCGCCCGTATGCCATAGCACCGGGCTTCCGAGCCCAACACGACGAGGTGGGACATAAAGGACCTGCACATTCTCCCCAAGGTGCGCGACGGCTGGAGCTTCCTCTACGTCGACAAGTGCCGCATCGAGCAGGACGACAAGGCCATCGCCCTCCATACGGTGCACGGCAAGACGCCGGTGCCCTGCGCCATGCTCACGACGCTGATGCTTGGCCCCGGCACCACCATCACCCACGCCGCCGCCAGGGTGCTCGCCGACCACGGCTGCCTCGTCACCTGGTGCGGCGAGGAGGGCATACGCTTCTACGCCACGGGCATGGGCGAGACCCGGAGCGCCGACAATCTCCTCCACCAGGCGCGCTGCTGGAGCGACCCCGCCCGCCACCTCGAAATCGTCCGTCGGATGTACGAGATGCGCTTCCGCGACGAGTTGTCGCCGTCGCTGACGCTCCAACAGATCCGCGGCAAGGAAGGCATGCGTGTCCGCGGCGTCTACGCCGAAGCGAGCCGCCTCACCGGCGTCCCCTGGTCTGGCCGCTCCTACAAGAAGGACAACTGGTACCGCTCCGACTCCGTCAACCGCGCCCTCTCCGCCGCCAATGCCTGCCTCTACGGCGTCTGCCAGGCGGCCATCGTCAGTGCCGGCTTCTCCACCGCCATCGGATTCATCCACACCGGGAAGATGCTCTCCTTCGTCTACGACATCGCCGACCTCTACAAGACCGAGACGTCGATCCCGATTGCCTTCCACGCCGCCGCCGGGCCGCCTATCGGCGTGGAACGCCGGGTACGGACGCTCTGCCGCGAAGTCTTCACCGAACGCCGGCTGCTTGCCCGGCTCGTCCCCGACATCCAGTTCGCGCTCGGACTTTCGCGCCAGGACCGCGAACGCGACCCGCGCTTTGATGGCGCGCTCTCTGGTGCCGCCGGCCTCTGGGACGGCGACGGCGCCGTCCGCGGCGGCGTCAACTACGCCATCGAACCGCCAGACGTCGCCATGCTCTACGATGCCTCCCAGCGCCGCGACGAGCAGCGCGACGACGAGCCCCAGGACGATGACGGACTGGTGGCGCCCGGACCCGGCGACGACGGCTGGGCCGATCACCTGCCCGAGGACGGGTCATGATGGTGCTCGTGCTCGAACGCGTGCGTCCGTCGCTGCGAGGCGAGATTACCCGCTGGATGCTCGAAGTGCACGCTGGCGTCTTCGTCGGCAGCCCGCCCGCGTCCGTGCGTGAGCGGCTCTGGGCGAAAGTGTGTGAGGAAGCCGGCCAAGGCGGATGCGTCCTGGCGTACCGGGCTGATTGCGAACAAGCGTTCGCGGTGCGGACATGGGGACCGACGCGGCGGGCGGTCGAAGACTGGGACGGGTTGTTGCTCGTACGGCAGTAGGGCAATCGAATCTGGACGCCGCGTGGTGGCGTCGTACAATCCAGTGTCGTCCCCACGCGCGTGGGGGTGAACCGTGAACTGGCGCGTGACCTACCGAAAGCACGACGTCGTCCCCACGCGCGTGGGGGTGAACCGTAGCGGCCGACCCCGACCTGAACTGGATCATCGTCGTCCCCACGCGCGTGGGGGTGAACCGCCATCACGGTCGCCGGGGCGGCGATCGGACTGGTCGTCCCCACGCGCGTGGGGGTGAACCGGCTACAGCGTTGACTCCTTCATCTCCGACGACGTCGTCCCCACGCGCGTGGGGGTGAACCGGTCATGGCGTTGCGCACGAGCCTTCCCAGCGCGTCGTCCCCACGCGCGTGGGGGTGAACCGGTGGCCTGCTACCTCTGCGACCAGACCGCCGCGTCGTCCCCACGCGCGTGGGGGTGAACCGTCGATGTCCGGCTCGTTGTCGTAGTACGCCGACGTCGTCCCCACGCGCGTGGGGGTGAACCGCTGGTGGTGCTCAAGCCGGAAGGCATCTTCACGTCGTCCCCACGCGCGTGGGGGTGAACCGAAGCAGCGGCAGGCCGAGGTGGGGACGTTCTTCGTCGTCCCCACGCGCGTGGGGGTGAACCGTTGCGCTCTGTCCCGCACCAGCAGCGCCCGGCCGTCGTCCCCACGCGCGTGGGGGTGAACCGAAGACATCGAGGTCATGCGTGTGGCCTTCAAGCGTCGTCCCCACGCGCGTGGGGGTGAACCGTGCTGACGCAGAACTCGTCGAACTACATGCACGTCGTCCCCACGCGCGTGGGGGTGAACCGGAAGTCGCCGACCGGGCGGCTGCCGACGCGCTTGTCGT
>Ga0326597_10003045_pt1 | contig 24504 bp, 19 predicted proteins | sample RVTome_12_FD_203789 | JGI IMG/M metagenome (GOLD analysis project Ga0326597, IMG submission 203789) | Soil microbial communities from uranium-contaminated site in the Upper Colorado River Basin, Wyoming, United States - RVT100D185 | ecosystem: Environmental > Terrestrial > Soil > Contaminated >... | reverse complement strand
ACCTGCGGAACCACCGGAAACTGCTGATCGCGGACGGACGGAAAGCATTCACGGGAGGGATGAACATCGGGAAGAAGTACATGGGGCCGAGAACTTCGAAGGAGCAGTGGAAGGACATCGCCGCGGAAATCGAGGGGCCCGCCCTGCGCGATCTGCAGACGCTGTTCCTCGACGACTGGGCATTCGCGACGGAGGAGACGCTCCCCACGGGGGATCTGTTCCCGCCGTCGGTCCGGCTCGAGGGAAGCGCGCGCCCCCTGTGCGTCCTCCAGATCTCCGCCTCCGGGCCGGACAGGAAAACGCGCCCCATCTACGAAGGGGTCTTCGCCGCGTTCGCGGCGGCCCGGCGACGCCTCTGGATCGAAACACCTTACTTCGTCCCGGACGACGGCATCGGCGCGGCCCTTCGCAACGCCGCCTTGCGGGGGGTGGACGTCCGCCTGATCGTCCCGGAGTCGTCCGACCTGCGGATCGTCTCTCTGGCCGGACGGTCGTACTTCGACGAAATGATGGCGTCCGGCGTCCGGATCCATCTCTACCGCCCGACGAACCTGCACTCCAAGGTGCTCGTGGTGGACGACGACGTCGGGGTGATCGGATCACCCAACGTCGACATGCGCAGCTTCTTCCTGAATTTCGAGCTCGGGGTGTTTCTCTACGATCGTCCGCAGATCGAGGCGCTGGCGGACGGGTTCCTCAGGGACCTCGAGAACTCGGAGACGGTCGATCCCGTCCGGTTCGCGCGGCGGCCGCGTTCCCTGCAACTGCTCGAGGACACCTGCCGGATCTTCTCCCCCCTGTTCTGATCCCGCGGTCATCGGGAAGGCGCAGAACGCCGCGAACGGAAGAAGGACGTGAGGAGAGCGGCGCACTCCTCCGCGAGGACTCCGGACGTGACGGCGGCGCGGTGAGTCAGGCGCGGGTCCGACGCGATGCGATAGAGGGTGGAGACGGCGCCCCCTTTCGGGTCGGGCGTGCCGTAGATGATCTCCGCCACCCGCCCGACCACCGCGGCGCCGGCGCACATCGGGCACGGTTCGAGCGTAACGACGAGGCGGCATCCGATCAGGCGGTAGTTGCCGATCTTGCGCGCCGCGCCGCGCAGGGCGAGGATCTCGGCGTGGGCGGTGGGGTCGCTCGCGGTGACGGACCGGTTGTGCGCGCGTGCGAGGATCTTCCCTTCCGGAGAGATCACGACCGCGCCCACGGGGATTTCGCCGGCGGCGGCTCCCTTCTCCGCTTCGCGGAGCGCGGCGCGCATCCACGCTTCCCTCGCTAGAACGGCCAAAAGCGCGCCTCCTCCCAGAACATCTCCCGCATCTGGTCGTATTGCCGCGTCAGGACGTCCAGGTGGTCCCGCTCCCAGGCGATGAGATCCGAGAAAACCTTTTCCGCCCGTGCGTCGCCGGCGACGGTTTTCCGCAGAGCGGTGAACTGGGCGATCGCCCGTTTCTCCAGCGTCATCCCGATGGAGAGCGCCGCCACCTCCCCTTCCACCTGCCGGCCCTCCTTCACGAGGTCGTCGGTGAACAGCGGGCTTTTGAACTTCGCGAGCGCCTTCCTTGCGGACGCGCTCCGCCCGAAGTTCATCCCTTTCCCCTCGGACAACCGCTGCATCTGGTTCACGATCGCCTCGCGGTGGCGCTCCTCCTCCTCCATCAGGAACCGGAACATCTGGCGGACCGCGTCGCGTCGCGCGCTTCCCACCGCCATCCGGTAGAACTCCGCGCCGTCGATCTCGTTGCGCAGCGCCTGCCTCAGTCCCTTCATGACGGCGCTCTCCTTCGCCCGCGACGTACCCTTTTTCATTTGGGGGGTTCCTCCTCCTGCATTAAGATGGATGCATTATGCAGGATATCATCCGCGACCTCCTGATCAAGATCGGCGAGGACCCCGACCGGGAGGGGCTAAAGAATACCCCGGAGCGGTTCGAGAAATCGATCACGTTCCTGACGCAGGGGTACCAGCAGGACCCGCGGGAGGTGCTGCGGAGCGCCATCTTCCACGAGCAGTACGACGAGATGGTGACCGTCAAGGACATCGACATCTTCTCGATGTGCGAGCACCACATGCTCCCGTTCTTCGGGAAGTGCCACGTGGCGTACATGCCCCGCAAGCACATCGTGGGCCTGTCCAAGATCGCACGCGTCGTCGAGCTCTACGCCCGCCGGCTGCAGGTCCAGGAGCGGCTGACGCAGGAGATCGCGACCGCCCTCATGGACACGCTCCATCCGCACGGCGTGGCGGTGGTCGTCGAGGCGTTTCACCTTTGCATGATGATGCGCGGCGTGGAGAAGCAGAACGCCAAGGCGGTTACCTCGGCGATGCTGGGGGTGTTCCGCACCCGGGAATCGACGCGGATGGAGTTCCTCGAGCTGATCAAGCCGAATCTCAACATCGTGAGATGACCGGCGCACGGCCGGGGGTCAGCACCGGGGGCCTCAACCACCCCCCGGTCCTCCCCGCAGCAGAAACACGACGAACACCGCGGCGAACAGGATCAACGGCATCCAGTCACTCACTATCGTCACTCCTCATCGCCGGGCCCGGCGACCGCCGGGCGATCGATCACGCTCACCCGAACGGCGAACGGCGGGAGCCGACGCCGCAGGAGGAACCACCCCAGGGCGAGGTCCCTTTGGCGGTGAACAGGGAGATCCCCCTCTTCACCGCGCGGCCGCCGCATGCCGGGCACGCCTCTTCCTTCTTCTCTTCGGTCGGCCGCTTGTACGACTCGTACTGCTGACCGCACTTTTCGCACAGGTATTCGTAGAGCGGCATCGGTGATCCCCCTATCTCTCGGGCACACCCAATTTGATCAGGATCTTCTCCATCAGGCACCAGTTCGTCCACCCCGACTGGAACAGGTTGAGCCCAACGAAAACGGTGAACAGCAGGAACCAGGGGGAAACGTACCACCCAAGCCCGAGGCTCACCAGCACAAAGGTCCCCGCGATCACGCGGATCCAACGCTCGACGTTCATCGCATTCCCTCCGTCCCCCCCGATCGGATGTGGCGGGGGAGTCTTCCGTTGCGAAACGTAGCTGCATTTGTGGTGCCAACCGAAGGAAATGAACCGTATAACCGTAACATATCGAACGGGACAATAAATCAGTCACAAACCGGAATGGCATGATGTCGCAGGCTCCTTGAAGGACGCACGTTCCGTTTCACCGAATGCAACAATATGTGGATGGAGGGGGTCAGGAGATACCGAGCCGCTTCATCTTCCGCCAGAGGGTGGAGCGGTCGATCCCCAGCGCCGCCGCGGCGGCTCCCTTGTTCCACCGGTGCTCCTCGAGCGCCCGAAGCAGGAGACCCCTCTCCCCGGCCGGGGTGTCGTCCGTCGGCCGATGGGGGGCGTCTTCCCGGGTCGGGAGGAGGTCCGGGACGGGAACGCCTGCCGTCTCCTTCGGGCGGCCGCGGCCGTGCTCCCGCACCTCGTCCGCGATGTCCTCCACCCCGAGCACCGCGCCCCGGGAGCAGACGGCCCCGCGCTCCAGCACGTTCTCCAGCTCCCGCACGTTGCCTGGCCACGGGTACTCCATCAGGCGGCGCATCGCCTCGGGGGAGACGGCGCGCACCCGGTTGAGCCCGCGCTTGCGGAGGGCCTTCAGGATGTGATCCACCAGCAGGGGGATATCCTCCCGGCGCTCGCGCAGCGGCGGGACGGCGAGGGGGATCACGTTCAGGCGGTAGAAGAGATCCTCCCGGAACCGCCCGGCGCGCATCTCTTCCTTCAGCTCCCGGTTCGTGGCGGCGATCACGCGGACGTCCGCCCGCTGGGTCCTGCTGCTTCCGACGCGCTCGAACTCGTGGTCCTGGAGGACGCGAAGCAGCTTCACCTGGAGGGCCGGGGAGATCTCGCCGATCTCGTCGAGGAAGATCGTCCCGCGATCGGCCGCCTCGAACCGCCCCACCTTGTCCGCCACGGCGCCCGTGAAGGCTCCCTTGACGTGGCCGAACAGCTCGGACTCGAGCAGCGTCTCCGTGAGGGCCGCCGCGTTGACCTTGACGAACGGCTTCTCTCTCCGGGGCGACAGGTCGTGGATCGCGCGTGCGAACAGCCCTTTCCCGGTCCCGCTCTCCCCGGTGATCAGCACGGTCGAATCCGTGTCCTTCACCACCTCGACGAGGTCGAAGATCCGTTGAATCCGCGGCGTTTTCCCGACGATGTCGCCGAACGGAAATTTCGACTTTCGCGCTTCGGCGATCCGCTCGATCTCCTCGAAGCTGCGGAAAGAGATGACGAAGCCGTGCACCTCCCCCCTCTCGCTCGTGAAGAACGCCCAGCTCGCGGAGACGGGAACGATGCGGCCGTCCGCGCGGACGAGGGTGCCCTCGACGTCGACCCGGGGCCTTCCCCCTTCACCCAGCTCCCCCATCGGGCAGTCGTGCTGCGCGGGCCCGAACGAGGCGCGAAGGACCTCGCGGCAATCCTTCCCCAGCGCATCTCCCGCGGAAATCCCCACCAGGCGTTCCGCGGCGCGGTTGAATCCTGCGATGCGGTGGTTCCGGCCGACCGTGATCACCGCCTCGGACAGGCTGTTCAGGATCGCCGCGAGCATCCTCTCCCCGGCGAGGGGGGCCGCCGCCGCATCATGCAACAGATCGTCGCTTCCCATGCCACCGAGTGTACCAGAAGACCTTGACACAATGGCGGCCGATGGTTAACATTGACGTTGAGGTAAAGTACGGATGAAGCTGAAAACCAGCGAAGACCACCAGCAGATCGGGGAACTATCCCGCTCGCTCGGGGTGACCACCCGAACGCTGCGGCTCTACGAGCAGATGGGGCTGATCGACGCGCCGCAGCGGACCGAGGGAGGGATCCGGTATTACACGAAGGACGACATCCGGCGGATCAAGTTCGTCCTGAAATTGAAAGAGCTGGGGCTGTCGCTCCAGCAGATGCAGGAGCTCGCGGAGATCTACAGCGAATCGAAGATGCCGGACAAGATCATGCCGCGACTGATCGAGCTCCTCGACTCCCACACGGACGCGATCCACCGGAGAATCGGGAAGCTGTCGTCCCTGGCGAGGGACATCTCGGAGTACCGGAAGCGGATCGTCGACTTCTACGGCATCCAGCGGTAGCATTCAGCGGTTTGTCATGTTGCCGCCATCCGGCCGTATCACCCGTTCCCGAGCATCCCCTTCTTCAACCCCGCGTCGGCCGGCCTCTCCCCGAACCAGATCAGCAGGACCGCCCGGGCCAGCGCCGGGTTCCGCATCGTTCCCAGCGTCTTCCCGTTTTGCGTGGCCGACACCGTGCCGTCGGCGGCAAGGGAGACGTCCACGGTGTCCCCCGCCATGAAATCGGAGGTGAACCAGGAGAGGAACGCCATCGCGTCGGCGGTCCCGGCGACGGCCGGGGAGTTCCTTGAAAACCCCTCGGCGAACGCCTCGACGATCTTCTCCTTCTCGACCTTCTTCATGACGAAGATCATCCGGAGGAGCTTGTCGCCCGGATCCTTCAGCAGTTCGTCGGTCGAGACGGACTTCTTTTCCGTGTAGAGCGCGCCGACGTACACCTTGACGAAGGAGTACGCCTTGCGGATTCCCGCGCCGTTGAGGGTGAGCGACTTCTGGTGGACGGAAACCGCCGGCGCGACGTTCACCCCGGCGACGTCCAGCGCAAACGCATGCGACGACAGCAGCAGGAACGACAGCGCGATGGCGAGCTTTCTCATCCGATACCCCCCGGTTGATCGTGTCAAACCAAACGACGAGCGATTGCGGACGCCGCAAAACACGCGGCGATCGTTCTCAGAACGGGTAGCGCTCCGATTCGAGCGCCGCAGCGGCGAGCTTGTGCTTCGCGTCGAGGAGGCCGGAGGCGTCGTACCGGGTCGCCCGCCGGATCCCGGAGAGGAGCATCTGCAGCGTGTTCCCCTCGCCGACATAGAACGCCGCGCGCCGCGCCGCGCTGACGGCCGCCTCGGCCGCCGGGAACGCGAACGTCTTGACGGCCGCGGCGGCGAGCTCCGCCCGGGAGGCGTTCCCGGAGGCGGCGATCTTTTCCGCCCGCAGCACCGCGCTTTCGATCGCGAAGACGCCGATCGCCACGTCCGCGAGGGCGATCAGCGTTTCCTGCTCGTCCTTGACCTTCCCTCCGAACCGCTGCACGGCCGCGCCCGCCAGCACGAGGAAGGCGTCCTTCAGGTTCCGCAGCAGCGCCTTCTCCGCGCCGAACGGCCCGGACGGCGCTTCCACCGCCGTGGCGGAGAGACGACCCACCGCCTTCATCACCTCTTCCTGCAGAAGAATCTCCCCCTTCATCGCCCGGCGCAGAAGCGTCCCGGGGATGAGCATCCGGTTGATCTCGTTCGTCCCCTCGAAGATCCGGTTGATCCGTTCGTCGCGGTAATAGCGCTCCGCGGGGTACTCCTGCGTGTAGCCGTACCCTCCGAAGATCTGGACGACCTCGTCGACCACCAGGGCGAGGACGTCGCTGCAGAAGACCTTCGCGACGGCGCACTCGATGGAGTAATCCTCGATCCCCTGCTGGTACGCCTCGTAGTAGTCGGGGATCCCCTTCGGAACGGCGGCCAGCCGGTCGTCGATCATCCCGGCCACGCGGTACGCCAGGGCTTCGGAGGCGAACAGCGCCGCGGCGGTGTCGGCGATCTTCTCCCGGATGGCGCCGAACGTCCCGATGGTGACGCCGAACTGCTTGCGCAGGTTCGCGTACCGCACCCCGTCCGCGAAGGCGAATTTCCCGGCGCCGGTCACGCAGGCGCCGAGCTTCAGGCGCCCGACGTTCAGCACGTTGAAGGCGATCTTGTGCCCCTTGCCGATCTCGCCGAGCACGTTTTCCACGGGGACGTTCGCGTCCTCGAGGATCAGCGAAGTCGTCGAGGAGCCGCGGATCCCGAGCTTCTTCTCCTCCGGCCCGGGCTTCACCCCCTCGAAGGAACGCTCGACCAGGAACGCGGTGAAATGCTGCCGGTCGATCTTGGCGAAAACCGTGTAGAGGTCGGCGAAGGACCCGTTCGTGATGAACTGCTTGGTGCCGTTCAGGAGATAGTGCTTTCCGTCCGGCGCGAGGACGGCGGTCGCCTTGGCGCCGAGGGCGTCGCTCCCGGAATCGGGCTCCGTGAGGCAGTAGGCGGCCATCCACTCCCCGGTGATGATCTTCCCGAGGTATCTCTCCTTCTGCTCCTTCGTCCCGTAGTAGACGAGGGGCAGGGTGCCGATCCCCGAGTGCGCGGTGTACGCCACGGAGAAGCCGCCGTAGATGGACGCCTTCTCCGCCGCCAGCATGCTCGTGGTTTTCGGGAGATCGAGACCCCCGTACTCCTCGGGGGCGTCGATCATCAGGAGGCCCAGCTCCCCGAACTGACGCAGGAGCTTGACCATCAGGTCGAAGTCGTGGTTCTCCAGCCTTTCCACGTGGGGGAGGACCTTTTCGCGGAGAAACTGGTCCGTGGTGTCGGCGAGCTGAAGCTGCTCGTCGCTGAAATCCTCGGGGGTGAACACGGTCCCCGCGGTTGCGTCCTCGATCAGGTACCCGCCGCCGTGCAGAATCTTCTCTCCGGTCGTCATCGGCTCACCTCGGTATAGCCCGCATTTCTCACCAGGCTTGTGCTTCCCCGGGATCCCGGGGCCCTTTGCTATTCATACTTCCACTTAACGTTAATGTCAAGTACGAATAAGCATCGATCCCCCCTGCACGCCGGAATGGAGAAGAGGAAGCCCGGGCCGCTCGCCGGGCTTCCTCTTGCCGTCTTCCGTTCACTGCGGTTACGCCTAGCGGCGGTTCCTCCCACCCCCCCGCTCCGTCCCGCCAGGGAGGTCGTCGCGCAAGATGTTATCGGGCGGGGCTTCCTTCGACTTCCCCTTCTCGGGTGGGGCCTCCCTCTTCTTGCCACTCTCCGCCGGGGCCACCTGCGGCGGCCTGCCCCGCTCGGCAGGAGCTGCCCGCGGCCTCTCCTTTTCGGCCGGCGCCGCCTGCGGCGGTCTGCCCCGCTCCGCCGGAGCCTCCTTCGGCTTCTCTTTGCCCGCCGGGGCCACCTGCGGCGGCCTCCCCCGCTCGGCAGGCGCTGCCCGCGGCCTCTCCTTTTCGGCCGGAGCCGCCTGCGGCGGCCTCCCCCGCTCGGCAGGCGCTGCCCGCGGCCTCTCCTTTTCGGCCGGCGCCGCCTGCGGCGGTCTGCCCCGCTCCGCCGGAGCCTCCTTCGGCTTCTCTTTCTCCGCCGGGGCCACCTGCGGCGGCCTGCCCCGCTCGGCAGGCGCTGCCCGCGGCCTCTCCTTTTCGGCCGGAGCCGTCTGCCGTCGCTCCCTTGTCCGCTCGCTCAAGGACCTCGGTTTCTCGACTTTTTTCACCTCCAGCGGGCGGGACGGCGCTTGCGGGCGTATGGCGGACCGTTCAGGTTCCTTGACCAGCGGACGGGATTGCCTCAGTTCCTTCACGTCGACCTTTCGGACCGCCGGCGGCGGACGCTTCGCCTCGGGAATCTGCCGTACCACCGGCGCGTAGCTCGTCTCGACGGGCTTGATCTGGGGCCTCCCCACCACAATGTTGCGGCGCCGCGCGAAGTCCTCCCTTACACTCACCGCCACGTTCCGGTCGACGGACGCCGGCCGACCCGTGACGAACGTCGTCTGGTTGACCACGGTGATGCTGTTGGTGACGTTGATGTTCCGGTACACGTTGGTCACGCGGACCTGGTTGATGTTCACGTTCGTGATATTCACGCTGTGCCGACCGAAGTATCCGTGCCCGTAATAGATTTCCTTCGGAGCGAGGGGCACCCACGCCACGTAATCCCCCGTCCTCACCCATCCCACGTATCCCGGGGCCCAGAATACATCCCCCCGGGAGGGCGGTACCCAGCACCAGCCGACGCGGGGAACGAATGCCCAGCGTCCGTAATGGTAGGGAGCCCATCCCCAGGGCTCGTAACCGACCCACACGTAGCCCCCACCCCTCCACACCCACCTTCCATGCCGGTACGGGGCCCAGTCGCCGATCACGACGACCGTCGGGGTCCAGACATATCCATATTCCGGAACGTTTACCCAGCGGCCGTTCTCCTCGAAGTCGCTGGAGTACACCCGGAGTTCGTCCGGCAGGTGCCGGTAGCCCTTTCCGCGCGAGAGAGCGAGCCGGTCCCGCCGCTCGTTCCACTCCTGCCACCCGTCGGGAGGGGGGAGCGGGGAGATCTCCGCGTAGCCGTCCGACCCCAGGATCAGCATGCTGCCCGCGCGGACCCTCGTCGACCCGCCCGCGTTCTCCGCCGTGACCGTTCCCCGGAACACCAGGACGTCCGTCTCCCCGTCCAGGACGTCGATCCCGAACGTCGATCGATTGAACGTCCGGATGGAGGCGTCGGGGGTGTCGAACTGAAGGACGCCGCGCCTCGGGGAGTTGTGCAACACGTACGCGCGCCCCTGGGGGAGATGGAACTGGAAGGAATTGCGATCCACCCGCACGACCTGGAGGGCCGTGTTCCCGTCGAGCCGGACGTGCGTCCCGTTGTTCGTCTGGATCGCCGAGAGGCTCCCTTCGGGGACCCACAGCTCATCCCCCTCGATAAGGGGCATGTTGACCGAGGCGGGCGCCCACTCACCCGTTTCGGCGATCTTCACCTGCACGTCGCCTTGGACGAGTCGCACTCTCATCGCCCCGAGAAGTTCCGCGCTGGATGCCGCAGGGAACAGGAGCAGCGCCGACACGATCAATGCCCATCCGAAGCCCTTCCCGAATGCATTCATCCGACCCTCCGATTTCCGGTACGGTCCGCCGATCCCCTGCGATGATTCCCCCGTTGATGCCGCCTTTCCAGGCTCCCTGGAAATCGTCCTCCTTGATTTTACGATGGATGTCGCGTATTTATTCGTTCCCCTCTGCAATTTGAGCGAACTCCCCGTCTGTCCGGAACCATTTCACGAGGTGGCGATTCGCATGGACCGTGGCGTCAGCTCGACCGCAGCGCCTGATCGAGGTCCGCGATGATGTCATCGACGTTTTCGATCCCGACCGAGAGGCGGACGAAGTCGTCCGTGACGCCGGTGGCGAGCTGCTCCGCCGGGGTGAGCTGCTGGTGCGTCGTGGACGCCGGGTGGATCACGAGGCTCTTCGCATCGCCGATGTTCGCCAGGTGGGAGAAGAGCTTGAGGCTCTCGATGAATTTCTTTCCCGCCGCGACGCCGCCCTTGATGCCGAACCCGAGGATCGCTCCGTACAGCCCGCGGTAATGGTACCTCTTCGCGAGGTCGTGCGAGGGGTGGGTCGGCAGTCCCGGGTAATTGACCCAGGAGACGTTGGGATGCTTCTCGAGGAACTTCCCCACGGCCAGGGCGTTCGCGCTGTGCCGCTCCATCCGAAGGTGGAGCGTCTCCAGCCCCAACAGGAACTGGAAAGCGTTGAAGGGCGACAGCGCCGGCCCGAGATCGCGCAGCAGCTGGACCCGCAGCTTGATGATGAACGCGACGTTCCCGAGGCCCGGGAAATTCCCGAAGACCTCCCAATACTTCAACCCGTGGTACGACGGGTCGGGCGCGGTGAACTCGGGGAAGTTCCCGTTCCCCCAGTCGAACTTCCCGGAGTCGACGACGATGCCGCCGATCGAGGTCCCGTGGCCGCCGATGAACTTGGTGGCGGAGTGGATCACGATGTCCGCCCCGTGGTCGAAGGGGCGCAGCAGGAAGGGGGTGGGCATCGTGTTGTCCACCACCAGCGGGATCCCCGCGCCGTGCGCGACTTTCGAGACCGCGGCGAAGTCAAGCGTGTCGAGCTTGGGGTTTCCCACGGTTTCCGCGAAGACCGCCTTCGTCTTCTTCGTGAGCGCCTTCCGGAAGTTCTCCGGGTCTTTCGGGTCGACGAATTTCACCTCGATCCCCATCTTCGGGAGAGTGTAGTGGAACAGGTTGTACGTCCCGCCGTAGAGGGAGGCCGACGAGAGGATCTCGTCCCCCGCGCGGGCGATGTTCAACAGGGTAAGGGTTTCCGCCGCCTGGCCGGAAGCCATCGCGAGCGCTCCGCTGCCCCCTTCCAGCTGCGCGACCCGCTGCTCGAACACGTCGGTCGTCGGGTTCATGATCCGGGTGTAGATGTTCCCGAACTCCTGCAGCCCGAAGAGCCTCGCCGCGTGCGCCGTGTCGTTGAAGACGTAGGAGGTGGTCTGGTAGATCGGCACCGCCCTTGCGTTGGTCGTCGGGTCGGGCTTCTGCCCCCCGTGAAGGGCGATCGTTTCCGGCTTGAACGTGGAGGACATCGTTGGTCTCCTTTCGATTCCGGTGTGGCGCCTCAATGACGATATAAGTTATAGGGTATATGGATAATGCAGGCGGGCGCAACGTGTCAACCGATTTATTCCCGGGCAGCCCGGTCCGGGTTACGCGCGCTCGAAGAGCCCCGCGGCGCCCATCCCGCCGCCGATGCACATGGAGACGAGACCCAGGGACGAGCTGCGGCGCTTCATCTCGTGGAGAAGCGTGGCGGTGAGCTTGGCGCCGGTGCACCCGAGCGGGTGGCCGAGGGCGATCGCGCCGCCGTTCACGTTCACCTTGTCGGGGTCGAGCGACAGCTCCCGGATCACGGGGAGGGATTGCGCGGCGAACGCCTCGTTCAGCTCGACCAGGTCGATCCGGTTGAGCTTCATCCGCAGCCGCTTCATGAGCTTCGGGATCGCCGCGATCGGGCCGATCCCCATCACCTCGGGGGCCACGCCGGCGACGGCGAACCCGAGGAAGCGCGCCATCGGCTCCGCGCCGAGTTCCTTCAAGCCTTTTTCCGAGACGACGATCGCGACGGCCGCGCCGTCGCTCATCTGGGAGGAGTTCCCCGCCGTCACCGTCCCCTTCGCGTCGAAGGCGGGCTTCAGCTTCGCCAGCGCCTCGACCGTCGTGTCGGCGCGCGGACCGTCGTCCGTGTCGCAGACGATCTCCTTTCGCAGGAGCGGTCCGCCGTCCTTCTGATGGAACAGCACCGTGCCCACCGGCACGATCTCCTCCCGGAACTTCCCGTCCCGGATCGCCTCGAGCGCCTTGCGGTGGCTGTGGTAGGCGAACTGGTCCTGGTCCTCCCGCGTCACCTTGTACCGGCGGGCGACCTCCTCCGCCGTCAGCCCCATCGGCAGGTACACCTCCGGTCGGTTATCGATCAGGTCCGGGTTGAAGGAAGGCTTGTTTCCGCCCATGGGGACCATCGTCATCGACTCGGTGCCGCCGGCCACCACCACGTCGGCGAACCCCGCGAGGATCCGTTCGGCCGCCATCGCGATCGACTGGAGCCCCGAGGAGCAGAACCGGTTGATCGTCATCGCGGGGACGCTGTCGGGCACCCCCGCCTTCAGGGCGCAGATGCGGGCGACGTTCATCCCCTGCTCCGCCTCCGGCATCGCGCAGCCGAGGATCACGTCGTCGATCCGCGCCGGGTCGAGGTTCGGCACGCGGTCCAGCGCCGCGCGGATCGCCGCCGCGCCGAGGTCGTCCGGGCGGGTGTCCTTCAGGCTTCCCTTGTACGCCCTCCCCACCGCCGTGCGCACCGACGCGATGATATATGCCTTCGCCATCGTCGTTCCTCCCGTATCCTAATTGCGGAGCGGCTTCCCCTTCATCAGCATGAACTGGATCCGCGCCTGGGTCTTCTCCTCGCCGCAGAGGGAGAGGAACGCCTCGCGCTCCAGGTCGAGCAGCTCCTGTTCGGTCCGTTTCGCCCCCGGGGGGATGTCCCCGCCCGTCAGCACGGAGGCGATCATCCGGCCGATCTTCTCGTCGTGCTCGCTGATCTGCCCCGCCGCCTTCATCGTGTACAGCCCGTAGGCGAACGTCGGGAAGGCCGACCGCCCGGGCAGGGCGACGCTGCGCGCCTCCGGCATCTCGTACCCTTCCCGGTTCATCGCAAGCACGGTGTTCTTCGCGTCATGGATCAGGAAGTCGCGCTGGAGGGTAATCCGGTCCGTGGACCGCAGGAAGCCGAGCTCCCGGGCCTCTTTCGCCGACGTGGAGACTTTCGCCATCCCGACCGTCTCGAACGCCTTGCGCAGGAACGGAAGCGGATCCGCGGCGACCCCGTCCGGGATCCCCTCGAGGTGGCGAATCGCCATCTCCTTCAGGCCCCCGCCGGCGGGCAGCAGCCCCACGCCCACCTCGACCAGCCCCATGTACGTCTCGGCCGACGCGCGGATCCGGTCGGCGCCAAGGCAAACCTCGGTGCCGCCGCCCAGCGCCATCCCCGCGGGGGCGGCGACGACCGGGAGGGAAGAGTACCGCAGCCGCATGCACGCGTCCTGGAACCCCTTGACCATCGTTTCGATGTTGTCGAACTGCTTGTTCTGCGCCTCGAGGAAGACGAGCATCAGGTTCGCCCCGGCGCAGAAATGCTCGGCGTGGTTGGCGATGACCAGGCCAGCGAACTCCTTCCCGGCGAGGTCGACGCCCTCCATCAGCATGGCGGCGATGTCGGCGTCGATCGTGTTCATCTTCGTGTGGAACTCGACGCACAGCACGCCGTCGCCGATGTCGTAGAGCGACGCCCCCGCGTTTTGGCGGACCACTTTCTTCCGTTCCGCAAGGGACGGGAGAAGGATGATGTTCGGGGAAAGAGGGGCCGGCGCATACCCGCCGGAAGCGAAATCGAAAAACTCGGGCGCGCCGTCCCGGCGGCGGTAGAAGGAGGACGCCCCCGAGGAGAGCATCTTCTCGACGTTCGCCGGGATCGCCTTCCCCTCGGCCTTCATCCTGGCCACCGCGTCGGACACCCCGATCGCGTCCCACGTCTCGAAGGGGCCGAGGCTCCAGTTGAACCCCCACTTCATCGCGTTGTCGACGTTGACCACGTCGTCGGCGATCTCCGGGATCCGCTTCGCGGCGTAGAGCAGCGTGTCGGAGAGCACCTTCCAGGCGTACTTCGCCGCCTTGTCGTCCCCGGAGATCACTTTCCGGATCCGCGTCCCCATGTCCTCCTCGCCCTTCGCCGCGTCGAGCGACGGGAAGGAGACCTTCTCCGCCGGGCGGTAATCGAGAACGTTGTAATCGAGAACGTATTTCCGCTTCGTCTCGCCCTTCCCTTCCATCTTGAAGAAGCCGGCGCCGGTCTTGCGGCCGAGCAGGCCGCGCTTCGCCATCTCCTTCACGAACGGGGGCGGGAGAAACCGTTCGCGGTCGGGATCGTCCTCGAGGTTCGCGTACACGTTGTCCGAGACGTGGAGGAGCGTGTCCAGCCCGACGAGATCGGCGGTGCCGAAGGCGGCCGATTTCGGGCGCCCCATCGCCGGCCCGAGGACCTTGTCCACCTCCTCGATGGTCAGCCCGTCCTCGATCATCGCGTGCATCGCGAGCATCATCGCGAAGACGCCGACCCGGTTCCCGACGAAATTCGGGGTGTCCTTCCCGTAGACGATCCCCTTCCCGAGGACCCGTTCGCCGAAGTCGGCCATCCCCGCGAAGATCGCGGCGTCGGTATCCTTCCCGGCGACCATCTCGAGCAGCTTCATGTACCGGACGGGGTTGAAGAAGTGGGTGACGAGGAAGTGGCGGCGGAACTCCTTCCCGCGCCCTTCCATCATCTGCGCGATCGAGATCCCCGAGGTGTTGGAGGAGACGACGATCCCCGGCTTCCAGAGCGATTCGATCTTCTGGTAAAGCGCCCGCTTGATCGCCAGGTTCTCGACCACCACCTCGACGATCCAGTCGCACTCCGCGATCTTCGCGAAGTCGTCGTCGAAATTACCGATCTCGATACGCGCCAGATCCTTGCGGGAATAGATCAGGGACGGGCGGCTCTTCCGGATCGCCTCCAGCCCTTTCAGGGCGAAGCGGTTCCGGAAGTCGGGGCTCATCTCCGTCACCCCCTTCTTCTTATCGTCGTCGAAGAGCGCCGGCGGAACGATGTCGAGCATCAGGCAGGAGATCCCGGCGTTGGCCAGGTGCGCCGCGATCCCGGAACCCATGACGCCCGCCCCGAGGACGGCCACCTTGCGGATTTTCGGAAACATCGGTTCCCACCTCCTGTCGGGTCATGATCGGACGGAGCGCGAAACTGAATGATGATTCACTTTACGCGGCGTGTCAAGGTCAGTGGAGCCCGCAATACCGACGCGCGGGCGTTGCCGATTGGACACGCTTGGCGGAGAATGGGGCGATGCGGGGAATCTACGTTCACGTTCCGTTCTGCGTCCGCAAGTGCGGGTATTGCGACTTCTACTCCGTCGCCGGCGGGGGGGAGGCGAGCGACGGGTTCCCCGCGCTCGTGGAGCGCGAGATGGACCTTCTTCTGCGGGCGTACCCCGGGGAGGCGGAGGTCCCGGCGGACACCGTGTACTTCGGGGGGGGGACGCCGACGGTCCTCGGGCCGGACCGGCTCAACCGGATGCTCGCGGCGATCCGGTCGCGCTTTCCCGTGGCGGAGGACGCCGAGATCACGACGGAGGCGAACCCGGGAACGGTGACCGGCGACGATTTCGCCCGGCTGCGGGAGGGCGGCTTCAACCGCGTGAGCCTCGGAGTCCAGTCGTTCCGGCCGGAAACCCTTGCCGCCCTCGGACGGGCTCACTCCGTGGAGGACGTCCGCGCGGCGTACCGGGACGCGCGCAGGGCGGGGTTCTCCTCCGTGGGGATCGACCTCATCTTCGGAAACCCCGGCCAGGACGGTGCGGATTGGCAGGAGGACCTTGACCTCGCCGTGACGTTCCTGCCCGACCACGTGTCGGCCTACGCGTTGACGCCGGAACCCGGCACGCCGATCCACGCGGCGATCGGAGGCGGCGGGATCGCCCTTCCCGACGACGACGCCGTCGCCCGGATGTACGCGGCGGCGCGGGAGACCTTGCAGGCCGCGGGGTACCGACACTACGAGATCTCCAACTTCGCCCGGCCGGGGAAGGAGTGCCGGCACAACCTGAAGTATTGGCGCAGGGACGGGTACCTCGGGCTCGGTCCCTCGGCACACGGGCTGCTGTTCCCGGGGAAATCCGCGCCGTTCGGTTTGCGGACGGCGAACCCGCCGTCGCTGCCCGACTACGTCCGGGAGCTTGGCGAAGGGCGCCCGCCGTGGGGGACGATCCGCGCATGCGGCAGGGAGGACGCGTGGAAGGAGTCGCTCATCTTCGGGCTGCGGATGGAGGAAGGGGTGTCGCCGCTATCCATCGAGGAAAGGAACGGCCCCCCGCCCGAACAGGTACGGGGGGCCGGGGAGAAACTGGTCGGATCCGGCCTGCTCCTCCGGGAGGGCGATCGGCTGCGGCTCCCGGAACGATACTGGTTCGTCTCGAACGAGGTGCTTCAGCGACTGGCCTAAGTGCTGCGTTTCATAATTACGCCTGCATTCGAGCGACGCTGCATCCGCCCCGGCTGCGTTGCGCTCCTTGCGCCGTACTTAACAGTACGCCTCAGTCGCGCGCCTTGCCGGACCGGCGCATCGCCGCTCTCGGTGCCGTGTCGAAAACAAATACGTCGCCGTAATTATGAAGCGCAGCACTAAGGGACCCACGAAGCCGTCAACGGCCGCGCCTTCCGCGATCCCCGCCGCGGTCGTCACCGCGGCCACCGTGCCTGTTGTCCCTCCTCCGTTCCTTTTCGTTCTGCCTCCACTCCCTCTCGCGCTCCTTTTCCCATCGCTTATGCGACTTCCGGTTCTCCCGGTCCCAACGGCCGCGATCCTTCTTCCATTGGCCGTACGGGATATGCCGCTCCCGCTGGTACCTCGCCCGGTAATCCCGCGGCATGTACACCACGGACCGGGGAACGCGGCCCCGCTCGATCACGCCCCACGGCCCGTTGTACGCCCGCGACCGGTACCACCGGTCGCCGCGCGGCGACCACCAGTACCCCCCGTAGAAGAAGACTTCGATGTGGGGGTCCGGGACGAAGTAGACCTGGGTCTGGGGGATCATCACAAGCGCCGGCGGCTCGGCGACCACGATGGGCGGCGGCCCGATATTGATGTTGACGCTCACCTCCGCCCGCGCGGGCTCCGAAAATCCGATCGCGGCGGCGATCGCCGCCCCCGCCAGCAGGCACCGGAAACCCTTTCCCGAATTCGTCATATGGCTCCTCCCTTCATGTCGTCGTGGGTAAGACAGCCCCGCGACCCCGTTTATTCAATCGCGAGAACATGGAACCCACGAACCGGTCCATTTCTCTTATAGTATTATGATTGCCATGGAAACCGAGGAAAAAGGGGCCGGGCCGGGGGGGATCGAACGGCGGGTCGGGGTGGGGATCCGCCTGAAACTGTTCGGGTTCCTGCTCCCCCTCGTCTTCCTCCTGATCGTCTCCGTGACCTGGATGGTCACTGAGTTCACCAATGCCACCCTGCGCCGCGACCTGATCCAGCGGGGCGCCGCGATCTCCCGCGTGGTGGCCCTCTCCGCGGGGCATTCCCTGACGGCGAACGATCCGGTGGGGCTGGACCGGCTGGTCTCGGAAACCAGGGCGAGCGATCCCGACATCGCTTTCGTCGCCATCCGGGACGCCTCCGACATCGTGGTGGCCCACGACCGGTTGGCGGAGAGGGGAAAACCGTTCCATCCCGTTCCGCCCCTTCTTCCGCTGGGGACCTTCGGCGACACCCGGGCGGACGAGGGCGTGCGCGACGGACGGCGTGTCATCGAATACACCACCCCGATCTCCTTCATGGATCGCCGCGTTGGGATCGCCACCCTCGGGCTCTCCATGGAGGGGCTCGCGGCCGCGCAGGGGACGATCCGTCGGCAGATCATCGCGGCGGCGGCGGTCATCCTGATCGTCGCCTTCTTCGGGACGCTGATCCTCTCGTCGTTCATCACCACCCCGGTGAAGCGGCTCCACCGGGGGGTTCTCTCCCTCGCGGGCAGCGAGACGTTCCATCCCGTCCCGGCGCGCTCCTCCGACGAACTGGGCGCTCTCACGCGGAACTTCAACCGGATGGCGGAGAGGATTCTCAGCCAGAAGACCACCCTGGAAAACCAGAGGACCGCCCTGCAGGAGAAGGCGCATCAGCTGGAGGAAGCGTACATCAGCATGGTCCGCGTCATCGCCGCGTCGCTGGACGCGAGGGACCCGTACACGAAGGGGCACTCCATCCGCGTGGCGCTGATGGCGTGCGCGCTTGGGCGCCGCCTAGGCATGGGCGAGGTGGAGCTATCCCACCTGGAGCGGGCGGCGATCTTCCACGACATCGGGAAGATTCAGACCCCCGACGACGTCCTCCTCAAGGGAGAGCGCCTGTCGCGCGCCGAGGAAGAGCAGATGAAAAGCCATCCCATCGACGGCACGGAGATCCTGCGGATGGCGCCGTTCCTCCAGCGTTACATCCCCGTGGTGCGCGCCCACCACGAGTGGTACAACGGAGAAGGGTACCCGGACGGAATCAGGGGGGACGATATCCCGCTCCACGCCCAGCTCATCGCGCTGGCCGACGCCTTCGACGCGATGACCACCGTACGGCCGTACCGGCAGGCGCTTTCGGAGGAAGAGGCGATCACCGAGATCCTGCGGTTCCGCGGAACGCAGTTCTCCCCGGAACTGGCGGGCACCTTCGCGAAGATGATGCGGGAGATGCCCCGGATGGATGAAACCACCTTGAAGAGCATGGCGCTTTGAGACGACGGGGCCTCCCGGGGGCGCTCCTCTTCCTGGCACTCTGGGCATCGACGCTCCCGGGGTGCGCGTGGCGCTCGAAACCTTCCCGCACGACTCCGCCCGCGAAGCCGCCCGCCGCTGCGCCCGCCACCATGCCGCCCGCCGCGCCCGCCGCCATGCCGCCCGCCGCGCCCGCCACCACGCCGCCCGCCGCCGCGCCCACCGCGAAACCGCCCGCGATCCCCGCGGCCGACAAACTGTTCGCCGAGGGGATGACGGCGCTGCAGGAAGGCGGGCACGAACGGGCCCTCGAACTCTTCTCGGCGGCCTGGAAGGAGCAGCCGGGCCACGCGGGGGTCGCCCGGGAGTTCGACGGCGCGCTGCTCGCCCTCAAGAAGAGCGGGGACGCGGCGTACGCCCAGAAAAAGTGGGGAGACGCCGGGAAGCGATGGATGGGGACGCTGCGGTTCATCACGCACCCCGCGGCGAACGGACGGAACTACCCCTTCACGCGGAGCGAGGTGCGGGCGAAGGTGGACAATCTCACCGCGGCGCTGACCGAGAAGGCGCTGACGGAGTATCGCCGGGAGGAGGTTCCGGCGGCGATCGCCGACTGGAAGACGATCCTTTCGTACGACCCCGGGCACGAGGAGGCGGCCCGCTCGCTCCAGACCGCCACGAAGCAGCTCGAGACGCTGAAGAAGATGCCCCCGGGGAGGTAGGGAGAGGGTCCCCCCCTATTCGGGGATGCGGGACGCGTGACGTTGCTTCCGGCTCTCGCTCAAGAAGTATAGGATCGGCACGGTCATCCGCGACAGGAGGAGCGACGCCACCTCCCCCGCCATCAGGGAGATCGCCAGCCCCTGGAAGATCGGGTCGAACAGGATCACCGAGGCGCCGACGATCACCGCCGCGGCCGTCAACATCATGGGGCGGAACCGGACCGCCCCCGCGTCGATCACCGCCTCGTCCAGCGGCATCCCCTGCTTCAGTCGCAGTTCCACGAAATCCACCAGGATGATCGAGTTGCGCACCACGATCCCGGCCCCCGCGATGAACCCGATCATCGAGGTGGCGGTGAAGAACGCGCCCATGAGCCCGTGGGCGGGAAGGATCCCCACGAGGGAGAAGGGGATGGCGGCCATGATGGTGAGCGGCGTCCGGAACGACTGGAACCACCCCACCACGAGGATGTAGATCAGCACCAGCACCGCGGCGAACGCTAGCCCCAGGTCGCGGAAGACCTCGTAGGTGATGTGCCACTCCCCGTCCCACTTCATGGCGAGCTTCCGGTCGCTGGCCGGCTGGCTCGCCACGTACCTCGCAAGCTTGTTCCCGCCGGGAATCCGCAGCTTGTCGAGGGCCTTGTTGATCGAGAGGATCGCGTAGACAGGGCTCTCCACCTTCCCCGCGACATCGGCGGTCACGTACACAACGGGCATCAGGTTCTTGTGGTAGATGCTCTTCTCGGCGATCTCCTCCTTCACCCGGACCAGCTCGCCGAGGGGCACGAGGTTCCCCTGCCGCCCCATCACCCGGACCTGCTTCAATCCGTCGAGCTTCGACCGCTCCGCCCTGGGGAGGCGCAGCACGATCGGGACATCCTCCTTCTCCAGCGACAGGTGAAGGAGCCCGACGTTCATCCCCTCGATCGCCAGGCGAAGCGTGGCGTCCACCTGCTCCGTCGAGACCCCGTTCGACGCCGCCTTTTCCTGGTCCACCTCGAACCGGTACCGGGGCTGATCGTCCTCCACGTACCAGTCCACGTCCACCACCCCTTCGGCCTTCTCGAAGATCCCCCTGATCTTCCGCGCCACTTCGATCTGCCCGGGGTAGTCGGGACCGTACACCTCGGCGACCAGGGTCTGGAGGACCGGCGGCCCGGGGGGAACCTCGGCGACCTTGACGTTGGCGCCGTACCGGGCCGCCACCGCCTGGATCGCCGGGCGCACCCGCCTGGCGATGTCGTGGCTCTGGGGCTTCCGCTCCCCCTTCGGCACCAGGTTCACCTGCAGGTCCGCCTGGTTCGCCCCCCGCCGCAGGAAGTAGTGCCGCACGAGGCCGTTGAAGTTGTACGGGGAGGAGGTGCCAACGTACATCTGGTAGTTCATCACCTCGGGCACGGCGGCCACGACGATGCCGACCTCCCGCGTGGCGGCCGCGGTTTCCTCGAGCGTCGATCCTTCCGGCATGTCGACCACCACCTGGAACTCGCTCTTGTTGTCGAACGGGAGCATCTTCACCTTCACCCACCCGAGCGCGACGAGCGAGGCCGATCCCAGCAGGAGCAAAACGACGAGGAGCAGGAAACCGTAGCGCCAGACGGGACGGTGCAGGAGGCGGCCCATGAATGTCCGGTACAGCCGCGTCGAAACCCCTTCCCCGACGTGCCCGTGCCCGCCGTCGACCTCCATGCGGAGGAGCCGGACCCCCGTCCACGGGGTGACGATGAACGCCACCAGGAGCGAGAAGAGCATCGCCGCCGTCGCCCCCACCGGGATGGGCCGCATGTAGGGACCCATCAGGCCCCGGACGAAGGCCATCGGGAGGATCGCGGCGATGACGGCGAAGGTGGCCAGGATCGTGGGATTCCCCACCTCGTCCACCGCCTCGATCGCGATGTCGGTCACGGAGCGTCCGCGGTTTGCCGGAAGCCTGTAGTGGCGGACGATGTTCTCGACCACGACGATCGCGTCGTCCACGAGAATCCCGATGGAGAAGATGAGCGCGAAGAGCGTCACCCGGTTCAGCGTGTAGCCGGTGAGGTAGAAGACGGTGAGGGTCAAGGCGAGGGTGACGGGGATGGCGGTGGCCACGATCCCGGCCTCCCTGAGCCCCAGGGTGATCCAGATGAGGACCGACACAGAGACGACGGCGATCAGCATGTGCAGGAGGAGCTCGTTCGACTTCTCCGCGGCCGTCTCGCCGTAGTTCCTCGTGACCGTCAGCGTGACGTCGCCCGGCAGGAAGGTCCCCTTGAGCCCTTCCACCTTCGCGAGCACCTTGTCCGCGACCTCGATCGCGTTGGTGCCTTTCCGCTTCGCGACCGACAGCGTCACGGCGGAAGACAAGCCCGGTCCGCCCGCGCGCGCCGCCGGCCCCAGGCCGAAGAAGACGTATTCGACGGGTTCCTCCGGGCCGTCCACGATCCCCGCGACGTCGCGGAGGTAGACGGGCCGTCCCTCGAAAACGCCCGCCACAACGGCGCCGACATCCTCCGCGTTCCGGAGAAATCCGCCGGTGGAAACGAGAAACTCCCGGTTCCCGGAGGAGAAGCTTCCCGCCTGGAGCTGGCGGTTGGCCTGCCCGAGACGCTGGGCGAGAAGAATGGGAGCGACGCCGCGCGCGGTCATCCGTCCCGGGTCGAGGATCACCCGGAGCTGCCGGCGCTGCCCCCCGATCACCTTCACTTCCGAAACGTCGGGGACCGTCTTGATCCGCTCCTGGAGCAGGGAAGCGATCCTCCGCAGGGTGAACGGGTCGTGCCTGCCGGAGGACAGCGTGAGCGCGAGAATGGGGACGTCGTCGATGGAGCGGGGCTTCACCAGCGGCGGGGTCGCGCCCGGCGGGATCAGGTCGAAGTTCGCGTACAGCTTCTGGTTGAGGCGGACGATGCTCTTCTCCTCGTCCTCGCCCACCTTGAACCGGACGATCGCCATCGACTCTCCGGGCGATGTGGTGGAGTAGACGTACTCCACCCCCGGGATCTCCCAAAGAAGCCTCTCCATCGGCCCGGTCACCCGGTTCTCCACCTCGGTCGCCGAGGCCCCCGGCATCCGGACGAAGACGTCGACCATCGGCACCACGATTTGCGGCTCCTCCTCCCGCGGGAGAAGAAGCACGGCGCCGATGCCGAGCAGGACCGACGCGATGATCACCAGGGGCGTGAGGCGTGATCCGATGAAGGCGGCCGCGATCCGCCCGGCGATCCCGGGGTGGCGCGGCGGCTCCGGCGCGTTCACCGGCGGACCTCCACCCGCGCGCCGTCGGTGAGCCTGTCGATCTGCGACAGGGCGACCCGCGCGCCGTCGGTGAGGCCGGAGAGGACTTCCACCCGGTCGTCGAACTCCGCGCCGAGCGTGATCATCGTGAGGCGGGCCACGTTGTCCGTGGCGCCGACCGTGAACACGCCGTCGGAGCCGCCGGCGCGGGTGATCGCCCGTTTCGGGACCGCGAGGACCGTCCCCTCCCCGGCGGCGAAGCGAACCTTGCCGGACTGGCCGGAACGTGCGCGGCCCGCCGGAAGATCCGCCTTCACCGTGAAGGTGCGGCTCGCCGGGTCGATCGCGGGATCGATCTCCGTGACGACGGCCGAAAACGGCTTCCCGGGGCCGGCGTCCAGGATCACCTGGACCGGCGTCCCCTTCCGGAGGAGCGGGTGATACGCCTCGGAGACGAATGCCTCGATGCGGTGACGGCGCCGATCCTCCAGGACGAAGAGGGGAACGCCGGGGACGGCCATGGACCCCGCGTCGGCACGCTTCTCGACGATCACCCCCGCGAAGGGGGCGGTCACCCGGGTCCAGGCGAGCATCGCCCTCGCCGCGTCGGCCTGGCCTTTCGCCTGGGCGATCTTCGCGCTCACCTGTGCCCTCTTCCGATGCGCCCGCTCGAGTTCCTTCACCGCCACGGTGCGCCGCGCCTCGACCTCGTCGTACTCCTGCTGCGTGACCACCTTCTCCTCGCGCAGCTTCCGGAATCGCTCGAAGGTCTTCTCCGCGAGGGACTTCCCGGCCTCCGCCTGGGAGATGGCGCCGTCGACCTCCTCGCGCGCCGCCTCCGCTTCCGCGACCGCCCCTTCCGCCGAGGAGAGCTGCGCGCGGGCCGTCGCGTCGTCGATCGTCGCCAGGAGCGCCCCCGCCGCGACCGCGGAACCTTCCGACACCGCGACACCGGTCAGCCGCCCCATCACCTGCGGCGCCACCGCGGCGGTCGTCCGCGCCCGGACCGTCCCCATCGCTTCCGCGATCGTTTCCCGCGGGACCGGCCGGACGACGGCCACCTCCACGTCCTGCACCACGGGGCGGGATACCGCCGCCCCTTCCTTCCCCTTCTCCCCGCAGGCGGAAAGCCCGACGATGATCGAAAGGATCACTGTCACCGCGGCACGCGCCCCGAACGGAACCGTCCTCGCCGTCACGTTCACCGTATCCTCTCCTTCCCGTCTTCCGCGGTCGCCTCGACCAGGGAGAGCAACCCGCCCGAGGCGTACAGCCGTTGCGCGCGGGAGAGCCGCACGTCGTTCTCCGCCCGGATCCGCGCGGCGCGTGCGGCGTCGAGGGCCGTCTGCGCATCGAGGAGGTCCACCATCCGGCCAAGGTGGTTCTCGTACCGGGACGCGAGCAGCCGCACACCCTCTTCCGCCGACGCGAGCGCGGCCCTGGCGATCTCCCAGCGAAGCGTCGCTTCCCTGACGCCCAGGTCCGCCTGCGCCGCTTCGAACGCCGCCTGGTCCCGCATGCCGCGGTCGACCGCCTGCGCCCGGCGGAGCTCCGCTGCGGCCTTTCCAAGCTCCGCCTCGCGGCGCAACCCGTCGAAAATGTTCCAGGTGAGCCCCACGCCAACCCTCCAGGAGCGGTTGTCGGGAGAGAAGGGGGAATCCTCGGCGTCCACCTGGTATGCCGCGGCCAGCCCGACGTCGGGCAGATATCCCGACTGCCGGAGCCGGACGTAGCGAACCGCGTTCGCCACCCGAAGCGACGAGGCGCGCAGGTCGGCCCGGTCGATCGTTCCGATCTCCCTATCCCCTGCTGTCCCGGGATCGGGGAACTCGGGGGGCGGGCCCGTCACATCCACGGGGCGCCCCCCCGGCTCTCCCATCGCAAGGGCGAGCCTGCGACGCGCGATCTCCAGCCGGTTCTCCGCCGTAACCTTCGCGCTTTCCGCGGAGGCGACCGCCACCTTCGCCCGCAGAGCGTCGGAAGAAAGCCCCATCCCCGCTCCCTCGAGGGTCTCCGCGATCCGCAGGTGCTCCCGGGCGTCGGAGAGCCCCTGGC
>Ga0326597_10003044_pt1 | contig 24506 bp, 21 predicted proteins | sample RVTome_12_FD_203789 | JGI IMG/M metagenome (GOLD analysis project Ga0326597, IMG submission 203789) | Soil microbial communities from uranium-contaminated site in the Upper Colorado River Basin, Wyoming, United States - RVT100D185 | ecosystem: Environmental > Terrestrial > Soil > Contaminated >... | reverse complement strand
CGCCGATCGTCGCCACGTTTGCGATCTCCTTCTCGACCAGACCTCGGGTCGCCAGGACTCCGACTACCGGCCACTCGTTTCTACCGGGTGTGAACTGCTTCTGGGCTCCCGGTTCGCCCTGTTGCGCCCACAGTTCGCCGCGGCGCGGGTACACGCTCTGAAGCGGCGCCGCGAATGCTCGAAAATACGGCGAATTCTTGTCAGTTTTGGCGCCAGCGACCCGCGCAATATCTCCAGGATCGTTCTTGAAGGCATTGCCCTGTCCGGTATCGCCGCCGATGTGGATGTGGTGCTTGGGGCGGCTTCGCCCCATGGAGAAGATTTACGCAGCCTTGCCGATACCATGGCGCAGGTTGTCGAGTTTCATGCCCAGGTCACCGACATGGCCAACCTGATGATGCGCGCGGATCTTGCGATTGGCGCGGCCGGCACCTCGACTTGGGAGCGATGCTGCCTTGGTCTGCCAAGCCTGGTCGTGATCGCCGCCGGCAATCAGAATCTGACCGCCGAAGAGCTGGCGAGGGCTGGTGCCGCCCAACTCCTGGGGCGGAGCGATGCCTTGACGCCGGCTGCGGTGGCCCGAGCTGTCGACGATCTCGCCAGGAATGGTGGTGAGCTTCGCGGTATGGGGGAACGGGCGACTCAGCTATGTGACGGCCGGGGTACGCTCAGAGCAATCTGCGCGCTATTGCCTCCCGCGCCAGTCCGCGATGGAAAAATCGCGTCTCTGCGCTTGGCCTCGGCGGCGGATACCGACATCATGTTTCGCTGGCAGGCCGACGACCAGACCAGGCGCTATGCGCGCACGCCCCGATCGCCAACCAGAGATGAGCACATGGCCTGGGTGCAGGCCTCGTTGGGCGACCCTAACCGCGTCCTGTGCCTCGTTCTGCATGACCAGACACCCGCCGGCGTGCTGCGCTTGGACCGGATAGAAAATTCCAACAGCTACGAGGTCTCGGTCCTCGTCGATCCGGACAAATACGGCCTCGGCATCGCCACCGCCGCCTTGTCGCTGGGGCGCACACTCTTTCCCGGCGCTCGCCTTATCGCGGAAGTACTGCCCGGCAACGCGGCATCGCATAGACTGTTCAAGCGAGCCGGCTATCGTTCCTTGGACGCCAGCCATTACGTGAGCGAACCCCGGCCAATGCCATGAGAAACGAGACAGATAGGGCAATCACGATCAACGGCCGGCCGATCGGACCTAGCCATCCGCCCTACGTCATCGCCGAAATGTCGGGCAACCACAACGGCGATATCGAGCGCGCCTTCGCCCTTATGGACGCGGCGAAGATCGCAGGGGCCGATGCGGTCAAATTGCAAACCTATACCGCCGATACCATCACCATTGACCATGATGGACCTGACTTCCGCATCCAGGGCGGCCTCTGGGATGGCCGAACGCTTTATGAGCTGTACCAGGAGGCACATACACCCTGGGAATGGCACGATGCCCTTTTCACGAAAGGACGCGATCTGGGCATCACCGTGTTCAGCAGTCCCTTCGATGAGACGGCTGTCGATTTCCTGCAGTCTCTAGGTGCGCCAGCCTATAAGATCGCCTCATTCGAGGCCATCGACCACGCGCTCATCGCCAAGGCCGCGGCGACCGGGAAACCCTTGATTATTTCCACCGGCATGGCCGACGAGACGGAAATCGGTGAGGCCGTCCGGGTGGCGCGCGACGCTGGTTGCGCCGACATCGTCCTGTTGCATTGTGTCAGCGGCTACCCGGCCCCGCCGGAGGAATACAACCTCACGACAATCCCAGACATGACACAACGCTTCGGCACCCTGACCGGCCTCTCCGATCACACCCTCGGCACGGCGGTATCCGTAGCTGCCGTGGCGCTGGGCGCCTGTGTCAACGAGAAGCACTTCACTTTGTCCCGTGCCGACGGCGGGCCCGATGCCGCCTTCTCTCTGGAGCCGGAAGAATTGGCCGACCTCGTGCGTGATTGCCACACCGCCTGGGATGCGCTAGGCACGGCCGGTTACACAAGAAAGAAAAGCGAGCAACAGAACATGGTCTTTCGCCGCTCGCTGTATGTGGTCGAAGATATCGCGGCGGGGCAAGTGTTCACGGAGCGCAATGTCCGCTCCATCCGGCCTGGCTATGGCTTGGCGCCGAAACACCTGCGTGACGTTCTTGGCCGCCACGCGGCGCAGTCGCTCAAGCGCGGAACGGCACTGAAATTCGATTTTATCGACCGATGCGGCGACAAGTAGATTCGGACACGTGAGTGAACCGTCCAGCATTTCGCCGCGGCTCGGTGATCGGCTCCAAGTGCCGGCTTCACGGCAGGCCGATCGGCAAGGCCTATGGTCGTCGTCGCCGGTCTGGGGCAGCCGACCCGACATGAGCCGGATTCTGGCCAAGATCGCCAGCTCTGCGTCCTGGACTCAGGCCGGCACGCGGCTGGTGCGGCGGTGGCAGGGCGAGCGACAACGGCAACGGGTCAATCAACTCTACGACCGGCTCGGCCCCGTCACCCATGGCACTGGACCACAGACCATCGTGGCGGACGGCTTGTGGGACAATCCGAATCATTTCTTTCGATTGCGCCTTCTCCTTGAGGCCCTGCCCGGCATTGAGACTATGCGTCTGATCGGTATTCTTGGCCGCGTCGACGATCGAACCCGATCGTCGCTGGAAAGCTTGGGCTTTACCGAATTCATTGCCATCGAAGACCATCCGAGCCATCGTACCGGGGATTTTCGGGCCCGGGCCTGCGCCCTGCTTGCCGGGGTCCGTAGTCACGCGGACATTTTAGCCCTGCCACTACCCGGGGCGCTGCCCGCCTATACCTATTACGACACCGTGTTGAAGCTGGCGCGCCATCCGCAGCCGGCGCTGGATCACCCGTTATGGGAACAGACCTTGGCGGAGTGCCTGCGCAACTGCGCTATCTATCAGGAACTGCTGGAAACGGTGCCGGTCGCCCAGGTCATCTTGAGCCACCCCTGGAAGAGCGAGTTCGCCACCTTGATGTGGGCGGCCCTATCCCGCGGCGTGCCCGCACTTCACCTGACCGGATACTGCGAGGGAATTCGCATTCGTCGTTTTCTCGAGATCGCCGACTATGCAACCCCGGTCGAACACCTGAGCCCGCGCGAATTTGCGGCCTTGCCCGGATCCGTGCGGCAAAGGTTGTCCGAGGAAGGGGCTCGGTACCTGGAGCGGCGCGAGTCGGGCCAAGGCACGGACATCAACGTCCGCTATGCGTACCGCCCGCACTTTAAGGCGCCTTCGCGCGAGATAGCGCGCCGCACCCTTGGTGTGACCGGCGCACGCAAGCTGGCCATCATCTACGCGCATGTCTGGTTCGACTTTCCGCACACATTCGCCATGGGCAACTTCACGGATTTCTTCGACTGGATGCGCTTGACCATGGCGGAAGTGTGCGCCGCCCCGGATATCGACTGGGTCCTGAAGCCGCATCCGACAGAAAGCTGGTACGGCGGCTTTCGACTACAGGACATGGTGACTGACCTGCCGCCGCACGTGCGCCTCGCACCCCCGGGCACGGATGCACTGACCGCCCTGACCGCCGCCGATCTCGTCGTCACGGTGCATGGCACGGTCGGGCTCGAGGCTGCCGCGCATGGGCTGCCGGTGATCGCCGCCGACCGCAGCTTCTACAGCGATTGGGATTTTGTTCAGCAGGCCACATCGCGGGAGGACTACATTCGACTATTGCGGACGGCTGGCGACCTTCCGGCGCCGGATGAGGCCGGGCGCGGGCGCGCCCTGGCGCTGATCGCCCTTGCCCTGGCCCCAACGCCGGCCGACGCCGGACTGATGGAGATGCGTTGCGATTCCAGCGGACCGGTCCTCTACCAGGATATTCTGAACCGCTATAGCGAGAATGATCCGGCGTTGGCGCGCGAACGCGAATCCTTGCGCGCTTGGCTTGTCGAGCCATCGTCGAGCTATGCCGCGCAAATCAAGACCGGCTTTTTCCGGAACGCGAGCTGACACCCGATGTCCCTGACCATCCCGCAAAGAGTGGCGCGTCGACTGCGGCTAGGGCTGGAGTGGCTTCCCGACCGCATCTACGCCCACCGCCATCCAGGCCCAGTCGCGCGACGGTTGATCTTCGCGCTCGCACCGATCGTGACCCGGCTGACCCCAAACGATAAGTGGTCGCTCGGCGCCCATCTTCCGGCATGGCTGAGCGCTCTCGATGCGCCGCCCGCTTTCCCGTTACCGCGGCGCAAGCGTATTTTTCTGTTTTCCGCCTATCGGATCCAGTTCACCCACGACTTCATGGTCGCCATTCTTTTGGCTTGGCGCGGACACCGTGTCACCGTGGGCTACCTGCCGAAGCTACAAAGCCCCATCAAGCCGCCTCTCCAGGATCACCCGAGCGCGAAACCCTACCTGCACGAGGTTCTCGGTCGTGTCGAAGGAATGACCGGCGGAAGGATACGCTGCGTCGACCTCTCGGATACCCCGGTCGAGAACGTCTTCATCGACAAAGAGACTCTAAACGCGCAGGTGCTTAGCGACACGATCATGTACACCCGCCGCGAAACCATCGACATGACCGACCCGGACGTGCGGGCGGCTTGGACTTACTACGAGGCGCAGGCCCGCAAGACCCGGGCTATCGCCATGACGTACCTGTCCCGGCACCGGAATGACTTCGATCTGGTCCTGGTTCCCAATGGTGCCACCTTCGAGGCTGCGCAGTTTTGTCAGGCGGCCAAAACCCTGGGCCTGCCCGTGAATGCCTTCGAGAAGTTTGACTTCCGCGGCGTGAGAGTGCTCAACCATGGCGATCACTTCCTGGCTTTCAACGACGTGGATGCCGCCTGGCAGCACCGCAAGGAGCTTGGCTATCACGACGAGCCCTTTCTAAGCTTCGCCGTGAATCGCGCCCTGACGTTGCTTGACGAACGCCGCCGCGCCTCCACCGCCAACTGGGGTTGGGCCTTGCAGAAATCTCCCAATCAGACTGTCGAGGAAACATTGCGCGCCGCGGGCCTCCAGGATGGCCGTCGCTTCGTGCTGGTCTGCACCAACGTCCCCTACGATGCTGGCTACTCGACACTGCTGGGTCTCTTTCCCAGCATGAGAGAATGGCTGCTGCAAACGGTTCGCTTCTTGTTGACGCAAACCGACATTCATGTAGTTGTGCGGGCCCATCCCGGGGAAGCCGCCGCCTACGGTGGCAAAGAACGTAGCGAAGCGACCCTTGCGGATTTCCTCGGCCATGAGCGACTGGCCATGATTCCCGGTGATCAGTCCGCTAACACTTACAATCTTATCGAGAAATGCCATTTTGGCGTCGTCTTTTCTTCGACGACAGGAATGGAAATGGCGATGCTGGGTAAGTCAGCCGTGGTCGGTTCGACCGTCTATTACAGTCGGCGGGGATTTACCGTCGACAGTGAATCGGCTGACGCGTATTTCACGCACCTGCGCCGGCTCACCGCTTTGCGGGACGTGCCGCCACTCGATCCCGAGGCGGCGAAGGAAGCGGCCTTATTCCATTTTATTTTTCACTTCGTCATGCAGTGGCCGTTCCCCTACCACAAGCCGTCAAGCGTGCGGGAGCAACCTTTGCACAAGCTGGTTCGTTCCGCCCTGATGGAACGATACCTCCCATTCATCGACGCCTTGGCGTGTTCCGGCGATGAGTGGGTGACCCGTCAGGGAGAGTTCATCGCCGCGGACGGCAGCAATCACGTTCCCGTACCGAAGCAGACAACAGCCGGGACAATCGTAAATCTGCGGCCGCGCTGCAACCGGTTTGATACAGCTCGCTGTGCACGACAGGAAGACTAGTCAATGACGCCTCGTCGCCACTGCATCGCTGATCGGTTGACGAGCTATTACCGCCTCATCAAGGTGCTAGCCAAGGCGCGCAGCAGTTTTGACGTGGCGCTGCCGCTGTTGCCAATCCTGGCGAAGCTTGGCCTCGCGCTTCCCGCTGCGTATCTGATCCACAAAACGATCCGCCCACTGACCGGCGGTCCGGCGCCGTATCATGTTCTAGTGATCGAAAAAGCGGTATTTGTCGAGGACGTGCTGGAAGTCCTCTGCGACGCAAAGGATATTCAAGCGTTCGGGGTTCGGCGTGCGGTATTGAAGTCGCTGGCTCTGGGCATATTGCCGCGCGCCATTTGCGGCGACGATGCCTATATCACTGATGATCCTGCTGCCGCACGAGCGAAGCAACATTATCGCCGACTGTGGAAGAAGATCTGGCGTTATATGTCGATGGTGTCGAAGTACGATGCTGTCCTGACCGGAAACTGGTGCTATTGGGCGGAACGCGAACTTGCCAGTGAACTCGAAGCGATCGGGACGCCGTTCGTCGTGCTGCACAAGGAAGGCATCAAACCGCCTGAGAGAAGCAAGATGCTGCGGGAGTTATTTCGCAAGGAACGAGGGCAATTTACCGGGCGGCGGGTGCTCGTCTACCACGAGTCGGAGCGCGATCACCAGATCGAAGGGTATATCGCCCGCCCTGATCAGATCACCATAGTCGGCATGCCGCGCCTCGACCGCAATCACAAGTGGCGACGACTGGCCGCGGCGGGCAGTGTCCCCCTGCGGGCGCCACGGCCAACGGTATTGCTGCTGGCCTTTCTACCGAACAACTTCCTGCCTAGCTATTCCGGGATCGACAGTGACCTCGCGTGGGATGAACTCTGCCGCGGCACCTATCGTGCGGCCATCCTGCTGGCGGAAAAAAACCCGGGATACGACGTCATCGTTCGTCCACGCATCCACGAGCGTGACGAGGTCGAGGCCTTGCTCGATCGGGAGGCGAAGCGCCCCAAGAACCTCCGCATCGTCACCGACGGTGCGGTTGCGCCGCTGCTTGAAGCAAGCTGGGTAGTCTGTGGCCACAACACGACGGTTCTTTTGGAGGCGCTGGCGGTCAACAAGCCGGTCGTGGTACCGCATTTCGGGGAAGCCCTTGACCCTCGCTATCATGGGTTCAATGTGGAGCTTCACGACGCAGTAGAGCACGCGGGTTCGGTGCAGGACCTGGTAAACCGCATTGAGCGTCACTGCCAATCGCCAAGAGAAATCAGCGAGCAATTAGGCCCGGCCGCTCTTGACGCCCTTGCAAAATGGGCCGGGAACGCGGATGGAAAATCCGGTGAACGTGTCCGTCAAGCTCTAATGCAGGAGCTATCCAGCTTCGGACAACCATCGAGACCAGCCTGAAACGCCCGCACAATGACGCGAGTTATCGGTGCATGAAATTAACAAAAGAACCATTTTAGAAAGCGAGATACTGAAATGACCCAGAATGCGATTACCATTGGAGGCCGGCGCGTCGGTCCTGGCGAGCCTTGCTATCTCATCGGGGAAATAGGTATCAATCATAACGGCGACCTCGACATCGCCCGGCGTCTAATCGACAAGGCCGTCGAGTACAAGTTCAACGCCGTCAAGTTCCAGAAGCGCACCATCGATATCGTCTTCACGGCGGAAGATCTCGCGCGCCCACGCGAATCGCCGTTTGGGACGACAAATGGGGATCTCAAGCGTGGTTTGGAATTTGGCGCAGATGAGTATCGGAAGATCGACCGCTACTGCCGCGAAAAAGGGATCGCCTGGTTTTGCTCGCCCTGGGACGAGGCCAGCGTTGACTTTCTCGAACCCTTCGACCCGGTTTGTTACAAGATCGCATCCGCCTGCCTAACGGATGGCGGCCTATTGAAGCGGATCAAGGCGTCCGGCCGCCCGATCATTCTATCGACCGGCATGAGCACCGTTGACGAGATCGATCATGCGGTGGAACTGCTGCGCGGCACGGACCTGGTGCTAATGCACACAACTTCCACGTACCCATCGAAGGATCACGAGCTTAACCTTTCGGTGATCAACACGTTGCGCGAAAGATACGACCTTCCCCTCGGCTATAGCGGTCATGAGGTCGGGGTCATGCCGTCGCTCATGGCCGTGGCCGGATTCGGCGCCTGTGCGGTCGAACGGCATATCACCCTGGACCGGGCGATGTGGGGCAGCGACCAAGCGGCGAGCCTGGAGCCACGGGGCATGGAACTTTTGTCGAAGTACATCGCCATGTGGCCTGTCGTCCGTGGCGACGGCGTCAAACGCGTCTTAGCCGATGAGGTGCCGATCAAGAATAAACTGCGCCGGGTCGGGTGACATTGCCGACGACGGAAAGACGCGAAATGTCGGCCCGGACGTCCGCGCTGTCGTTGATTCACCTAGTCAACGGAAACAGCGCGAACGTCGGTAACGGCGCGCTAACCGAAGGGGCGGAGCGCGTTATCGATGAGGATTTCGAACGTCCCGTTGCTTGGTCCCGAGAACCTTGGGACGATTACACTTTCGGTCTCAAACAATTCGATCGGACATTCGTCTCTCTGATTAACGATCGATCGGATGGCATGCTTGTGGGCGGGGCCGTTGCCATCAACGGCCGGGAGTTCTATGGCGACTCCGGCATGCGCTTCAATCTGCCGAAGCCCTTGTGGTCGCAGATCGAAGCGCCTTTGGTATTCTATGGCATCTCCTACCGGCACTGGGATAATCAGCCGTATCATCATGCCGATAAATTACGCTGGACTCTCGATCACATTCTCGGGCGGCGGAACATGCTCTTGGCGCTCCGCAACGACGGCACACGAGAATGGCTCGCCTCGCGGTTCGGGATCTTCGCTGACAGCATTCACGTTATACCGGATCCCGGCGTTTTTCTGCCGGTGGAAGAAGATACGGAGTATCCGGAATTTGAGCGCGGTCGCCTGAATGTCTTGTTCGCATTCAATGATGAGGACGCAGAATTTCGTTATGGCACCCCCGAGCAACGGACGAAAATGTTGCGCGAGATCGTTGTCGCGGTCGAGCGGATGCTGGCGCATTGGGACGTCAATCTTATTCTCGTTCCCCACTATTTCGATGATTTACGGATGATTGCCGACTTCATCGACATGTGCAAACCGGCCCTGGCGCATCAACGGATGATCTCAACCGGCTTGGCCCGCATCGCCGGAAGTCGGCATTTCTATGGACGTTACCGCAAGGCCGATCTGGTCATCAGCATGCGCGTTCATTCAATGTCACCCAGCATTGGCCTCGGCACACCGATGATTCCGCTGACCACGCAAAACAGGATGACCGATTTCCTGGAAAACATTGGCGTTTCCGATCTGGCAGTCGATGCCTTTGCCGCCGACATGGCAGATCGCCTGACGGCCATGATCGATCGCGCGCTCATCGATCCCGACGAAATTCGCCGTCGCTTCGGTGTGGCGCGCGAGCACATGAGAGAGCAGGCCCGGCTATTCAATCGGACGGTCGAATCACTTTTCTGTGGGGAAGGGCGTTGATCTCAGGAATGGGCCGCATTGGTCGCTCCTCGATCGACCTGATTATCTTCGACTTTGACGGTGTGCTCACGAACAACCGCGTGATCGTTTTGGAAGATGGGCGCGAGGGCGTTGTATGCAACCGCGCCGACGGTCTCGGCTTCGACATGTTCCGTTTGGCGGGCATTCCTGTTATGATCATCTCCACGGAACGCAATGCGGTCGTTGCACGGCGTGCGGAGAAGCTGCGCACCCCGGTGCTGCAGAATGTCGGAGATAAGAAGCAAGCCTTGGCGCAACATTGCCAACAGTCCGGCATCGATCTCGGCCGGGTGATCTACGTGGGCAACGATCTGAATGACCTGGCCGCAATGGCATTGGTGGGTTTTCCCGTCGCGGTAGCCGATGCTCATCCGATGGTGTTGGCGGCCGCCCGTACGGTGCTGGCATCCAAAGGCGGAGGCGGCGCCGCGCGCGAATTGGCCGAGACCGTCTTGGGTCTGGTGTACGCCCCTGCTGATCCGAAAGAGCACGCCAGTTGACTGGATCGGACGAGGGCACCGGATTGGAAGTCTTGGCCTTGGTGCCGGCGCGCGGTGGATCGAAAAGCATGCCACGCAAGAATCTGCGCGAGGTTGGCGGCAGGCCGATGGTGGTCCACGCCATCGAGCATGCACGCCGCGCATCCTGCATTACCCGGGTCATTTTGACGACCGACGACTCGGAGATCGCCGAAGTCGGACGGGCTGCCGGCGCCGAGGTTCCGTTCCTTCGACCCAGCGAGTTCGCTCAGGACCTGAGCAGCGACTATGAGTTCGTCCACCACGCCTTGACCTGGTTGCGCGACAACGAAAGGTATACGCCCGATTTAGTCGTACAATTGCGCCCGACAACGCCGCTTCGCGATATCGGCCTGATTGATCGAGCGATCAGACAGATGGCCAAACGACCGGATGCGGATTCGCTGCGCGCCGTAACTGCTGCCTGCTTCTCACCCTACAAGATGTGGCGACTTTCGGACTCTGGCTTCCTCTCGGCCCTGCTCAGCATTCCGGGCATTGACGAACCCTACAACCAAGCTCGTCAAATGCTGCCGACCGTTTACCAGCAGGACGGATTTATCGACATCACCCGGCCGACGACGATTTTCGGGAAGAAGTCTCTGACCGGTGATACCATTCTACCTTTCTTTCTCGACAGCGAATCGATCGACATCGACTACGAGAGCGAGCTTGTCGAGGCAAACCGACGGATGCGTGGAGAGTAGCTGATGGCACGCGTGCTATTGCTAAACCCGAGTCGCTGGGGGCGAGGAATTACCCCCATCTGGATCGCCAGCCATACTGCCGTGCTGAAATCCCGCGGCCACGAGGTTGCCTTGTTCGATGCCACTTTCTTTCGCGGATGGGCGCAAAACGAAAACGCCTTCAACACGGCCAACCTTCAGTATCGCCCGTCCGCGTATGAAAGCCTGGTGAAGTTCAGCGACACACCGGTCACGACGGCGCTTCAGGCCAAGCTAGACGAGTTTGCGCCGGACATCGTTTTCTGGGCGGCGATATCCGCCCACATCCACGGCGAGGGCGAGTACGCCGCCATCCAATTCGGCCACGACTTGATGTCTCAAGTCTCGTGCCCTGCAATCAAGGTTTGCGGGGGCTTGCAACCGACGGCGTCCGCCGGCGAGACGGCAGCGCGCTTTTCCGGCGTCGACTATTTCATCGGCGGCGAATCCGAGTTTGCCCTGCGCGACTTTGTCGACGCTTGGCAATCGGGCGCGCCCCTAGACCGCATTGCCGGTCTGATCCGTCGCGACGGCACCGATATCATCGCGGGGCCGCGGCAACCGATCATCTCCGATCTCGATACTATCGGCGCTTACGACTATAGCCTGTTCGACGACCAGATATTCCTGCGCCCCTATTGCGGTGAGGTCGTTCGGGCGGTTGACTACGAGATGTCGCGGGGTTGCCCTTTCACATGCAGCTACTGCGTTGAGACGGTGATTCAGCGTTACTACGGATTTGAGGAGACGACGCCGCGCGGTGCATTGCGCGAATACAATCGCTATCTTCGGCACAAGAGCGCGAAACGCGTTTTTGATGAGATCACAACCTTGCATAACGACTATGGCGTGACGCTATTCCGGTGCCAGGACACGAACTTCCTGACGATTGAGCGGTCGACGTTGCTCGAACTGTCGGATCTCTTCGATGCGAATGAAATGCCGATCCGCCTTTACATCGAAACCCGGCCAGAAGGCATCAATCCGTCAACTATTCCGCTTTTGAAACGCCTGCAAGTCGATGGCGTCGGGATGGGTATCGAATTGGCCACTCAGGGATTCCGCGAAAATGTGTTGAACCGGTTCAGCAACCAAAGCGCCATCGTGCAGGCTTTCGTGCGGCTTCGCGAAGCGGGGATCCGGCGAACAGCGTACAATATCATCGGTCTCCCGGACCAAACCGAGGAGTCCATTCTGGAGACGATTGCCTTCAACCAGGCCTTGGATCCGGATAACGTGACGGTGGCATTCTTCTCGCCCTATCTTGGGACGGAACAGCAGCGTCAGGGGGCCAAGAAAGATTACTTCCTCGACTATGAATACGACCTCGACAGCCAGCTGCGCACCATGACGCACCACTCCATTCTCTCGGCTCGCGTCCTAGCCTACTACAAACAGAACTTCGTCCGCCTCGTACGTGAAGGACCAGACTCCCTATCGGCGTTCAAGCGGTCGGAGAGTTTGGCCTGAGCGGCATGCCTACACTGGCATTACCCGGCGATCCACCGCTTTCCACATGGCCGGACAAAGGCCTCATCGGAATTCTGGATCTCGAATATACCGCCTGGGAGGGATCGGCGCAGCGACAATGGAGCGAGCCCTGGGAGTGGCGTGAGATCGTTCAGGTGGGTCTATTGCTTGTTGACGCGGGACGGGCCTTCGCGGCCACGGATGGGATAGAGGTCTTGGTGCAACCAACCCGCAACCCGGTCCTGTCCAAGTACTTCGTGACCTTGACCGGAATCACGCAGAGCCATCTCGTCGCCAAAGCCCGGCCGTTCGCCGGGGCCATGGACGATCTCTCCGGCCTCTTGTCCGAGGCGGAGTTGGTCGTCTTCAACGGTTATGACGGCGCGATATTTCGGGAAAACTGCGAACTGAACGGCGTCGCGTTCCGATGGGGAGAAGATCGCTGGCGCGACTTCCGCCCCCTGCTTGCCCGAACCCTGAATGTGCCGCCGCACAAGCTCACGTCTTCGGACTTACCGGGCCTGGCGGGCATCAGTGTCCACGGGCGCGCTCATTCAGCCTTGCACGATTGCAAAGCAATCGCCGCGGCATTTTCGACTTGGCGCGCCAGCGGCCGCCTCTAGCCGCTAAACGAGTCCTTTCGCGAGCCACCCACCATCAACGACAATGTCTTGGCCGGTTACATATGCGGAAGCATCGGAGGCGAGGAAGATCGCGGCGCCGACAAGATCGGCCGGTTCACCCCATCTGCCCAGCATCGTATGCCGGTTTCTTTGATCGTGAGCAATGGGGTCGGCATTGGTCGTAGCCGTCATGTCCGTGGCGATGTAGCCCGGCACCAGATTGTTGACCCGAATACCGGCCGGACCAAGATCGTAGGCCAACGCTCGGGTCAGTTGGCTCAAGCCGCCCTTGGCCGCGATGTAACCGGGATTGTCGGGAAAGCCCCTGAAGGAAGCCAAGCTAGTGACATTAATAATCGAACCACGCCCCTTTTTCCGCATCACCGGGATAACGGCATGAACGCACCGATAGGGTCCGCGCAGATTGGTTGCCACTGTTTGGTCGAACGCATCGATTTCATAACCGGAAACACTGATGCCGGCGCAGTTGATCAGCACGTCGAGACGGCCGTTGCGCTCGATCACCGCATCTCGACATTTTTCGAATGCAGCGATATCGAGCACATCACAGGATCGATAAGCGACACCCACGGAGAAAAGCTTCGCCGGGCGCCCGGAGCGGGCCACAGCGACCACCGAGGCGCCGGCCCTGGCGAGGCCTTCCGCCAACGCCCACCCTATACCGCGCGAGGCTCCGGTCACGATGGCGCTTTGGCCATGCAGGGAAAACATCTGCGGGAATTCCATGGATGTCGGTTCTAATGTCATGAGAAAATCTTGAACGATTCTGGCGGAAAAGAAAAGCATGCCCCGGTAATGGTGGGCTTACCAGTGCGTTCTCACGTCGGCGTGGGGCGGGTAACTGTGCGTAGGGGTTTTGGCGGTTTGCAGCCACTTTTCTGGCTCACGGCTCCTGCGCATGGCTGATCTCTCGATCGGTCAACGGCTAGACCGCCGCGTCCTGCGAAAGGGATTTAACGCCGGGTGGCCCCTGCTCGCTCTCCAGCTCATCGAAGCCCGGCGAGTGGCCGCACAGCCGGCGGCATACCTCGCTGCCCGCCGCAACGCCAGGGAGCTTCTGGCCACCTCGTCCTGGTCCGCATTCATAACGCGGGACTCAGGATACAGGCTGTTTTCCGGCGATACATTTCCAGAAGCACCCACTATTGTCACCGCATGCCAGAACGTGTACGCGCGGCACGCGGACAAGATCGGTCGTATGCCAGTAAACAAACCCTATTTCTACAATATCTTAACCGAAGACGATCTGCGCGCGCATCCAATCCTTACCGAATTTGCGTTGAGTGCCGCCGTCACCGAAGCCGTAGCCGGATACCTTGGTCAGGTGCCGCGACTGCATTCGTTAGGGGTCTTCTATTCGGCGGTCAGCGGCTCCATCGATGGCAGCCAAATGTATCATGTCGATGGCGATGCCTTGAATCAGGTAAAATGCTTCATCAACGTCTGGGATGTGGGGCCGGGGGGCGGCGGCCTGACTTTTTTCCCCAAGACTCTGACGTCGCGGCCGCTTCGCCACGGCGGCTTGCTAAAGACGCTTAAGGACAGCGATGTCTACCGTACGATTCCGGAGACGCACGCCGTTGTTGCGAGCGGCCCGCCCGGCAGCGGCGCTTTTGTCGATACGAGCCGTTGTTTGCACCAAGGGAGTCGCGCGCCGGAGCGGCCTCGACTGGTCTTTCAGTTTCAGTATGTGCCTCGTCCGGATACATTGCCGGCATACGCGGTTAAGAGGGTGGTCCCGGGCGGGCACCTGCACGTCTCGCGCAGTTTGCTGAAAGGGTTCAAGTTCAGCAATCCGAGCGCCCTGATGTTCGTCGATTGAATCTGCCGGCACCGTTCGCCGTTTTCCGTTTCGGGGACGGGACGCCCCCGCTGACGCCAAGCGACCGCAGAAATTCTATCATGCATACATTTCCATGACTCCCTCGTCTGAAACATCTCTTGGCAATCGGTTTGCTGTCGATGACTCACTCATTGAGTTGGTGGTTACGCCCCATATCCGCCAGGAGTTTGAGATTTGTGATCCAGCGTGGCGGGAACGCTCGGCTCAAGAGATCAGCGGCCGTACACTCGGAAGACGACAGTGGCTCCGGCGCATGGTGTTTATGGGCCGAAATGCCGCGCAGCAAACAGATGTCCGCAAGGCTTATGAGAGCCACTGGACATCGGCTGAATCGCTCGAGCAGTATGTTGAGGGCCTTAATGGTCGCAGTCTTGCCATCGAATGGCGGCAGCGTGGTCTTATTGCCTCACCCCAGATACTGCGTCAGGTCCACATCCTTTACATAATGAATGCGATAGAGGCCATCGATGCGAGGAAAGTCCTGGAAGTCGGATGCGGCAATGGTCATGCGATCCTAACGCTGGCCGCTCGTTTTCCGCAGGTCTCGTTTTCAGGCGTTGAATTGACGGCCTCCGGGGTCAAAGTCGCGCAAGCGGCCCAGAAGCTGGCCGAATTGCCTTCTGGGATTGCCAGCAACTCCCCGCTGCCGGCACGCGATCTGAGCGCTCATCAAAGGATCGATTTGCGCGTCGGCGACGCACGGGCGCTGCCCTATTCGGATCGGTCCTTCGATCTTGTCTACACTCGGCTCGCCCTCGAGCAAATGGAACAGATTCGCGAGCAGGCGCTGCACGAAATTGCCCGCGTAGCCGACCGCGCCATTGTGCTGATCGAGCCGTGGCGCGACTACAATGTAAGCAAGCATGCCCGCACGTACATTCGGCGCGCTGGATACTTCAAAGGAAAAATCAAACATCTCGAGAAGCTTGGATTCCGGGTCGCCTTCGAGACAAAGGACATTCCTCAAAAAGTCCAGTTCAATGCGGGCCCCGTGGTGGCCATCCGCAGATAACCATCGCTTGCTGCATCTGACCATCCGGCGCCGATTCATGGCCGCCGCGCAACCGCTTGTAGAGAACTCTATGACTAGATCACCGATCAGCCACGCCATGAGTCGTTCATGGTCGATTCTGTCTCGCTCCCCTTCGAAGTTCTTCATGGTGCTTACACCCAAGGGGTGGCGCCGGTTTCGCGGCCTGTTCAAGGAGCCGGCGGCGTCATCTGCGAAGCAGGCGGCATATACCGCACGATTGAAGGCACAACGGGAAGACTTCAAAAGCGACACCTGGAGCCATGACGGCGCCGTTTCCAAACGCCGGTATGCCGACTATGACGATTACATCGCCCATCAGGTGGACAAACTGGATAGTCTGGGCGGCAAGGCTTTCGCAAATCCCGAGAAAGCGGTACAGCGTTTCCGCCGGCGGTTCGAAATCATCGATCAGTTGCTGCCGCATGGGTCGGTACTTTGCCTGGGCGCGCGGCGCGGTGAGGAAGTCAAAGCCTTCATTGAACTGGGCCATTTCGCCATTGGCATAGACCTCAATCCCGGGCCAACTCCCGAGTTGGTCGTTGTTGGCGATTTCCATGCCCTCAACTTCGCCAACGAGTCAGTCGATTGTGTCTATATGAACTGCCTCGACCATGCTTGGGATCTGGATAAGATCCTGTCGGAGATTTGCCGCGTCCTCAAGCCGGGAGGCTTGTTCGTCGCGGACATCGTGCATGGTTACGAAGAAGGTTTTGCCGTGGGCAATCACGACACCATGCACTGGGCGAAGGCGCGCGACTTTGGTGAGCATATTGCGGAGCTTGGGGCGTTAAGACTCGAATCTTTCAGGGATCTTGCCGAACATGGGTCACCGCAATGGACCCAAGCGGTGATGCGAAAGATCTAATACCGCGGCGTTCTGGATTTTAACATCACCGCTTCATGGAGAGCCCGCTTTAACGATCCTCCGCTCCGCATCGCGACACTGCTTCTGAACGCCTCCTCTTGCATCGGTGACACCACGTCAAAGTGCTCGAGCGGCGTGATCATCATTTCTGGACCTAAACATCAATGAGCCGGCGTGATCTTTTCCTGCGTGTCAGCGGCCTGATCGACGGGGTCAGAAAGGGTCTCGCGCTGATGACGGCGCGAGAACGCCTGCGAATGCTCTACCTCCTCGCCTCGTCGATGTTCCATGCCTTCTTGCAGACGGCGTTACTCGTTTCGATCGTTCCCATGGTCCAATTGATGATCGATCCCAAGGGATTGTCGACGGGCAAGCTTCTGGCGTGGCTGGAGCCTGTGTTCTCCGGAATGGAGGGAAAGCAGGTTCTGCTGACGTTCGCAGGCGGCATCGCCGTGCTCATCGTCTTCAAGGCCATCTTCAGTTGGCTTCATACGGGATGGATGTCACGGTTTTCAGCCGCCTGTGAGGTGCGGCTCAAAGCGCTTCTTATGAAGCACATCCTGACGTCACAGTATTCTTGGCTGGTCCGGCAGAATTCATCGCGCTTACGGGAGTTGCTTTTCGGCTTTGTGACGACATGGTCGCGGCAATTCATCCGATCTTTGCTGCAATTGCTCAACGATCTCATGTTCGCGTCGATCGTCGTGGCCGTACTGATCTGGGCGAATCCGGCATCGGGCTTACTTGTCGCCGCATTCGTCTCGGTCTTTTCCGCTTCGATCTTCGTGCTCGTGCGGCCGGAACTCCTGCGACTGGCCGTGGTGAAAAGACGCGCGATACTCAAGGCGAACAGCATCAGCATGGAAGCCATACTCGGCATCAAGGAAGTCAAGATGGCCGGCGTCGAGGACCATTTTGGCGTGCTGTTCAACGAACAAGTTGCTCTCTACGCACAGGGGGATGCGAAGGCGCAGCAATGGGCACAGATTCCGCGTATCGTTCTCGAGTCGATCGCCTACGGGGCACTCGTCGGCATGTGCGTATTCGTCGTCGCATTCGAGATGCAAAGTGCTGAGCTGGCCGGGCTTATGCTGCTATACGGTCTTTCGGCCCTTCGCCTCATGCCGATATTCTCGACCGTCGTTTCCGGTTTGGCCACCCTCCTGAACTCCTTTCCGATCATCGACGATCTTGAGAAGTTGATCGACGACACCAAAGCGACGGAATTGGCGCCACCGGATAATCTGAAGCCCCTACCCTGGCGGGAGATCCGCCTCAATAATGTCTCCCTCAGGTACACCGATGCGGAAGACGCCGCCCTTACGGCCGTGACCTTGAAGATTGAACCGGGGAAATCCTATGGTGCGGTCGGACCATCGGGCGCAGGCAAGAGCACGGTCATAGACCTAATCGCGGGTTTGCTGGATCCCTCCGAAGGTGTTGTCAGCATTGATGGACATACCCTGGAAGCCGATAGCAAACGGGCCTGGCGAAGGCGGTTCAGTTACGTCTCGCAACGGCCATTCCTGCTTGATGCGTCCATGCGGGAAAACATCATATTCGGGTCGACCACAAAGGCCGATGAAGTGCACCTCGCCAGATCCGTCGCGCTCGCCCGCCTGGAACAGGTTGTCGACCGGCTGCCGAAGGGCCTTTCTTCCCGGCTGGGAGAGCAAGGCAACCTGCTGTCTGGCGGGGAGCGGCAGCGGGTTGCCATCGCCCGCGCTCTCTATCGCGGCGCCGACATTCTCATACTTGATGAGGCAACAAGCTCGCTCGACACCCTGGTCGAGCGCGAGATAGCGGAATCGATCGAGAAATTGCACGGCGTGGTTACGACGATCATCGTTTCCCATCGCCTTGGCTTGGTACGAGATTGCGATGAGATATGGGTTTTCGACAACGGTCGTTTGGGCGCGCGGGGCGCCCACGATGGTCTTCTGGAAAGTTCCGACTTGTACCGCCGGCTGGTGAGTTAGCTTGGCGATGCAAATCGGCAATTAACAGATAACTTCGCGTTGGTGATATGAAGGAAGCAGCGAAGAAGTTTATCCGGCGAATCGGCAAGCTTTGGCACGAATCGCTGACCAGCGGCAGGGAGCCGACAGTCCTGGAGATTCTTAACGAAAGGGCGCGGCAAGATAGTGCCGACTTTCTGGCGTCCAGATTGGATCATGCTGTCCTGTTTCGCTCAGTCTCCAAGATTAGGACCTTCGCGTTTCGCGACATCAATCCAGATGGCCTAATTCTTGAGTTCGGTGTCTATACGGGATCATCGACCCGGCTGTTTGCTAAGTCCCTTACGGATCGCAACGACAGCAGAACCGTTTTCGGTTTCGATTCGTTCGAGGGGCTGGAAGAGGACTGGTCGGGGCAGGTCGGTGTTCACAAGACGACGTTCAGCACCGGCGGAAAGCTGCCCGACGTGCCGAACAACGTTCAGCTGATAAAGGGTTGGGTGCAGGAGACTTTGCAGGATTTCTTGGATGCCCACCCCGACGAGCCGATCTCATTCATACACTGCGATATGGATACCTACACGCCGACGAAGTTTGCGCTTGAGGCCGTCAAGGATCACTGTGTGCACGGAACGGTCATCCTGTTCGACGAGCTGTATGGCTACCCCAACTGGCGACGACATGAATACCGCGCCTTGATGGAGGTCTTCGGCGAGGACGAGTTCGAGTACTTTGCCTTCAGCGATCTTCAGGCCGCGATTCGCATCAAGTAGAAATTCGACATGCCGGCATATGACTGACCTGACTCTCATGCGACATTTCCGGACCGCCTGGAACGAGGAAGGCCGGCTACAGGGCCGGACGGATGTGCCGCTCAGCGAGTGCGGTCGGAATCAAGCCGGGGCCGTGAGGCCAACCGCCGAAATAGCTGCGGCAACATGGGTTTCCAGCCCCTTGGCGCGGGCCGTGGAGACCGCACGCCTCCTGGGTGCAAACCCCTTCATCGAGAGCCGCCTCATCGAAGCCGGCTGGGGCGATTGGGAGGGCATGACGTTGCCGGATATTCGTCGGTCGCTGGGACGGGATATCCCGGGGGTCGACTATCCCGACATCGAGTTTTGTCCGCCGGGCGGAGAGAGTGGCCGCAGTGTCCAAGACCGACTCAAATCCTGGCTGGTCGGCCTGGGGACGAGCGGAAAACCGATCGTGGCCGTAACTCATAAAGGCGTGATTCAGGCGGCCCTGTCGATGGCGTTCCCGGACGCTGCCGTGAACCGGCTAACGACGATAGAGGCGGGCTCGTTCCATCGCTTTCGCGTCGGCCCGCGCAGCGAACTATTCGCCCAAGAGCTCGACTCCGAGCTGACTGGCGAATAATCCTGACGCAGCCGCTGGAGATGGCGGTGCGGCATCTGGTTGCGGGCAAATAATTCTGCCCTCGGAGCCTTAGATCCGGAAGGTCGCGACAAGATCTGGCAACGCAGCCCGCACGGCAAGGAAGTTTCCGTCGATGAAGTTTTCGTCGTAGACGCTGTACGGTTTGAAAAGAACGCCACTCGGATAGATGCGACCGATTAAATATCCGTTCTGCGTAAATTTCTCGTTCAGCATGTTATAGAAATCGCTAAGCGTATATTTCGTGAAGATATTCAATCTATTGTACTCGAACTGAATGACATCGACCTTGTCGTCGGCGATCATGCATTCGAAACCAGCCAAGACCTGAAGGTCGTGTCCTTCTGTATCGATCTTGAGAAAATGAATGTGCTCCAGGCCCCGCTCCCGACAAAAGCCGTCCCCACGGACAAAGCGCTGCCGTTCCTTGCGGTAATCCACGATCTGCGGGGAGGTTGCCTGGGCGGAAATCGCCTCGACACTGGATTTTTGCGGAACGCTGTCGCTGACCATAATGTCCAGATCGCCATCTGTGGCCGACAAGCCAATCTGGATTGGGGAGATGTTGTCCCGGCCCTTGGTGTTCAGCCTCAGCTTTTCGAAAGTCGAGTTGCTGGGCTCAAATGCGTACACGTTGACCCGGCTGCCCAAAAGATCGGCGCAGGCTCTGGACCATTCGCCGATATGTGCGCCGACGTCGAAGACCGTCCTGTGGCCTGATACAGCACTAAAGGCTTGAAGAATATGCAGTTCGCCATTGTCCGCGAAATGATAGCCGGGATTGTTGCTGGCGCGGTAAATGGCGTATGAAAGGCGCTGAATCGCGCGGCCGATCGGCTTGCCGCTGTGATTTCGAATGGTCCGAAGAACTAATGCGAATGCGCTGGACAATAGAACTCTCACTCACCTACTGAGATACAGGTCAAACAAGGCATGTATTCCGCGAACCATCACGTGCCTTGGCCGAGGTGATCTTGTCAAGGACGCGTCCTGGTTGGCACGGCAATCCTTGGCCGATCTGCGTGCAAGCTGCGCCGAAACGCCATCTCGATAGACTCTTGCGCAGGGGCTAACAAGACATTGCCATCTGACACGGCCATGCGCTACGACGTCATCGCAAACGTAATCCGCCGTAGCGGCCCAGGCACTTATGGAATTACTGGCCCCGCCGGCGCTGGCAAGTCTCATAATGCGAATCGGCTTGCTCAGGAATTACGGTGCAGCGTCTATTCCGCCGATTACGCGTTTATCGGTACTTCAGAGGAACGCAAATTGCTGCTCTCGCAAAAGCAGATGCGATCGGTCGACGGCTATAAGGATGCGGCCAACCAGTTCAACTGGTGGGACTGGGGTGCCATCTTAAGCGACCTGCAGGACCTGCAATCGGGAACGCCGATCAAGGTTACCGGACCCTACGATCGGTCGACGGGAGAACATGGCGCCGATCTGGATATTCCAGCCACCGGCACCCTCCTCTACGAGGGGGCGATTTTCGGACCGCCCTTCTTGCTGACCCGGCTGAAACACATCTTCTTCCTGTGCGTCGATCCGTCGGTGCGTTTTCAACGGCTGGTGGAGAAGGACCGCGGCAGAAGGACCTTCAACGAGATACTGGCGCGCTTCCTTATCACCGAGTACTCAGAGACGCTCTACTACCGAATGATGCTTGAGTGGGCGGAAAGCAAGACCGTTTTCATCGACGGGTTGACTGGAATACCATGCGGCAAGCCTGTCTTTCCATCCGACCAATTCATCCCCCTGCACGTGACGATTCCGTTGCGCGAGTGGTGACGGCGCGACAGAATTCGACCGGCAAAGTTGGCTATACCGACCGCATGGCCGAGTTGAGACCCGAGAAAGTCCGCGACGCGCGGATTCTGGCACGGCAAGCGGAGGCTGTGCATGACGCAGAGTCGCTGATCGCTGCGGCGCGCGATTTGCGGGTGATCGGCCGGCCGGACCTGTCCCTGCGCGTGCTGGATCGTTGCCGGCAGATCGCAAACTCCACTACGCTGTGGCGGCTGGAACGGTGCCTTACTCTCGCTGCTCTGGCTCGACCCGAAGAGGCCCTGCAAGCTGTCCGCGGCATATTGGACACCGATCCCGATCCGCCCGCCAGCCTGCGATTGATCGCTGCCTTTGCCGAGATCCCCGGGATGATCGCCATCGACCAAGCCAATGTTCGCAAGCTGCTGTCGGAAACAGTGGTGCGGGACGATCCGGTCAGCATCCTGTCGAAGATGCCGTTGAAGGCGATTGGCCACTTTCCTCTGATTCGGTTGTTCGGCGCCGACCTGCGACTGCCTGCGCACCTCCGTGCGCGTCTCTGGGCAAGAGCGATCGGATCCAAGATTCGCTTCCGCGTATTCGATCTTGTCGCTCTCTGCTTGCTTGCCTTGGTGAAGCTACGATACTGGCGGTGGGATATTCACGTCTCGTCGTTGGGAAATTTTACCCGTCTGGCCGACATCGTAGACCGCGTCGACCCCGTGCTCCGGCGATTGCGAGACAGGGCCGGCAGCCGGCAGCCGCCCTTGTTGATCGCCCTGTATTTCGACGGCTATCCGAACGAAACCTTGATGCGTCTCTATTTGAAACACTGCCGCCTGGTCAGGGTGCCTGGAGCGCTGCCAAAAAAGCTCATCCGCGCAGCTTTTTCCGTTGTTGAGCAGGTCGGGCGCGATCTCGCTCTCGGCACGGACTATCGCCGCATCAAGGATGACTTCATGGGCGGCCCCCCGGTTCTGTGTTTTCCGGATCACGAGGCCCGCGTGGCGGAGGAGCAGTTGGCGCTCCTGGGTATCGACCCGGAGAAACCGATTGTCTGCTTCGGCTTGCGCGACATGGCCTACTATAAATTTTACGGCACGGTCATGGGATCCGGCCCGTCAGCTGGCGCACGGGACGACACGGAACACCGGTGCCCGCCGATCCTCCCCTACGCAAACCTCGCCCATTACTGGGCTGACCGAGGCTATCAAGTCGTACGAATGGGCCTGTGCGTCACCGAACCCCTGCCTGGAGGTGACCATCCATTGGTGTTTGATTACGCGCGAAGCGAACGCAGCGATGAACTTGACGTCTATTTGTTCTCGCGCTGCACGTTTCTTCTGGCAGGAGATACCGGCTTGTTTTCAGGCGCCGCCGCATTCGATCGACCGACTGTCGTCTCCGATCTCTTCCTGATCCGAAACACGATATATTCATCGAACAAGATGACGCCGAGCATCTTCGTGCCAAAGCTGGCATTCGATCAGGAAGAGGGTCGCTATCTGTCGTTCTCGGAATGGCTCTATTTCAATCACCTTTTCTCATTCGCCAAGGACTGCGAGAGGGCCGGTTTCAAACTGGTCCACAACACCGCGGAGGATCTGATCGACGCCACCTGTGAGCTGATTGAACGCCTGGACGGGCGCTATCAGGAGACCGATGAAGACAAGGAATTGCAGAGGCGGTTCCACGGCATGTTCGCACCATACCAGGTGGGCTTTGGCTCAACCGGCCTGGTGTCCGCGGCATTTCTTCGCAAGCACTCCGATTTGCTGAACTAGGGGCAGGAAAAATGCTTGGTCAGTTCATTTCCGACAAAGGCCGAATCTACAATGTCATCATCCTCGCGGGCGGCTTGAGCACCCGCATGGGCAGCGCGTCAGAGCACATTCCGAAAGCCTTGTCCAAGATCGGCTCGCAACGCGCCATCGACCTTCTGATCAGCAAGTTCCTGTTGATTTCTCATAAGATCGTCATCGGAACAGGATGGCATGGGGATTTGCTGGATAGTTACATTGCCGGGCGCTATCCAAATCAAAAGATCGAGTTCTCCCGCGAATCCATAAACGATATCCGCAACAACGCCGTTTCTTTCCTTTACACCCTCGATCATGTCGACAGTCGTTATGGCACGGTCGTTTCTTTCTGCGACCTCATCATGCTGAGCAACCCGGTAATCTCCGACAGCTCAATGTTCGTCGCGACACAGGCCACCAAAGGCGTCTTGGGAACCTATCGCCACACCGTCGAAACGAAGAACGGTGTCGCCCAAAGGATAACCGCATTGGAAACGCCGCAGCCCATCGCCCGAATAGACAACGGCGTTGTCGGCTTTTTCGTCTTTTCCAATACCCTGCTCCTGAAGGAGTTGGCGTATTCTCTGGCTCGGAAGAACACACTTGGCGACATTACGACCGATATCGTTGCCCGCTATGTGCAAGAGGAACCTACCAGCGTACACGAGGTGAGCGCCTTGTTGGAGTTTGGGACGGAGGACGATCTGCACAAGGCACGGGCGTTCTGGGAAAGCAGCTGAATCATTTGCACCACAGTGTGGCCCGCGTCTTCCGGCGCGGTTGCGAAGCCATCTATCGTCAATAGGCGCGGTCTGACATCTCATGAGGGTTAAAGTCATTGGCGCCGGCTCGATCGGCAACCATCTCTCGAATGCCGCGCGCCAACTCGGTTGGAGCGTGGATCTGTGCGATACCGACGCCGCCGCCCTCGAACGCACGCGAACCCATATCTATCCAAGCCGCTACGGGGCCTGGGACGACCGCATTCGGCTGTTCAACGCTGCGCAAGCTCCGACCGGTCAATATGATCTGATTTGCGTCGGCACGCCTCCGGACAGTCACGTTCCCCTTGGCCTGGCCGCGATAAATGAAAAACCCAAGGCGGTGCTGATCGAGAAGCCATTGTGTACACCGGATT
>Ga0326597_10003043_pt1 | contig 24506 bp, 23 predicted proteins | sample RVTome_12_FD_203789 | JGI IMG/M metagenome (GOLD analysis project Ga0326597, IMG submission 203789) | Soil microbial communities from uranium-contaminated site in the Upper Colorado River Basin, Wyoming, United States - RVT100D185 | ecosystem: Environmental > Terrestrial > Soil > Contaminated >... | reverse complement strand
TTTCGAATGGAAGTTCACCCGTCATGACCTCCAGGTACTTCTCTCGAAAATCCAGGCGCACGAGCAAATGCTCGCCAAAGCTGCGTGAGCGAATACGTCATCGAATTTATGGGACAGGGTACTAAGCCAGCTCGCCAAACTGCAGCCTCGGTCGCCTCTAAACTGACGGAGCTTCTTGGAGTCGTCTTTCAAAAGCGACAGGAAGACCTCTTGGTAGAGATCCTCTACGACTTGATCCCGGGAATCGGCGTGATGGAGAGTGAGAGTCTTTCTAATTGTGTGGTAAACAAGGTTTGAATATTGCTGGACAAACTCGTTCCACGAGGTCTTATCACCCTTTACGCAGCCCGCGATGAGAATCTTCTCTTTCTCGGTCATCCGCGTCCCTGCGAAACCATTGAGCAGGTCATCGATTCTTAGACCACAGACTCCCAACTATTTTAGATGGGAGGTCCGGACAGAAGAAAATCCGACCAGCTGATTGACGTTACGCCCAGGGACCTTGCCTGAGATTCGTTACCGGGCGCGGTTATGACCAAAGGACGTTTGCGCGGATAGCGCCTGCAAAATTCCAGCAATCCGCGCAAGTCTTTGGAATCGAAGCCTCCCGTCTTGACCTCAATCGCCCACTCACCCCAACTTCCCTCGGTTATGCAATCGACCTCAAGAGGCTCCTCGCGCCAGTAGGTAACGCGTTGGCCCGAATTCCATGCGAAAGCCAGGCAAGCGTTTTCCACCCACAAGCCAAATCGCACCGGTTCACGGCTTTGGTGCGGAGATCCCTCCGGATGCATCGCCGACATTAGGGCATTGTTCAAGACCAAGAGTTTAGGCGGCGCCCCTCGCCGCCTATGTTCACGCTCGCTGAATTTTTGTAGCGAGGCGACGAGATAAGCTTCCTCTAGAAGAGCGAGATAATGAGCGACAGTTTCGAGAGCCCCCCGATCCTGGAGTTGACCCTGCAATTTCTGCAGAGAGACGATCTGAGCTGGGGCCCCGACGGCAACAGCAAATATTTGTCGGAGCAACGCTGGACGACGGACAATCCCCAAGGCAAGCACATCACGGCCAATCGCAGGCTCGATAATGGAATCTCGAACGTAGGCACGCCAGCGAGACAAGTCATCTCGAAACTGAAGAGAGCCCGGATACGAGCCGAGTTGTACTGAAATCAGCGTCGCTTCGGTAGGAGAAAAGCCAAACCTTTGTCCTAATGCGGAAGCCGACCAATGGCTTAATGTCAGTCGTTCAAAGCGGCCGGCAAGGCTCTCACGAGAACCCGCTCCCAATCGAAGGGCAGACGAGCCTGTAGCAACGACATGCAACGGAATCTTTTTCCGTCTGAGTCGATCATACTGCCCTTTGATGCGGGCAGCCCAATCTGCCAAATGCTGAACCTCGTCAATAAATAGGACCGCATCTCCTCGGCTTGCCAGAGCTTCGGCTTCGAGCCATGTTCTTTCCCAAAAACCCGGTAATCCGGCGTGCGGATCATCCGCGGCAACGAAATTTGCCCTTTCTCCCAGCGCCTGCGCCAAGTCCAGAAGTAAAGTCGTCTTGCCTACCTGGCGGGGACCCGTGAGAAGCTGGATACGTGCCGGTGCCGGTTCACTGAGCCGCTTTAGTAACGTGTCGCGGCAGCCCTTGTAGTCAAGGCAATAATTGGCTTCGACCATAGTCGAATAATTATTCGAGTATGTCTGGAATTGCAAGGTGACCCTAATAAAAGGTTGCAACGCAAGATTAATTCGAGCAGATACGAGTTTTGAATTCAGAAGGGTTGGTGAGAAATACCCACACTGCCGCCTATCACAAAATTCCGGTCTTTGTGTTGATCCTGCGCAACAACGCCTACGGCGGCATGAAGCGCGAGCAGCTAAAAACATACGAGGGCCGGGTCATCGGCACTGAGCTGTTCGTGCCCGATCTTCCGCGCCTCGCCGAGCTATACGGCGCGAAAGGCTTCAGTGTCACGCGCAAGGAAGAGCTGAGGCCGGTGTTCCAGCAAGCGTTGGCGTCGGATGAGTTCGTCGTGGTGGATGTGAAGCTGGATTAGCGAGCCCGATTCCGATCCTTTTCTTCTCCCCGCCGATGAATCGTGGCGTAGGAGCCCTTGAAGAGACAGCATATACGCTGTAGAATCATACGAACAATGGCATTCAGGCTCGAATTTTACAGGACCGTCGCCGGATCGGAGCCGGCGCTGGAGTACATTCGAGCTCAGGTCAAGAGCCATCGGGCAAAGATCGGACGCGCGCTGCAGTATCTTGAGGACACGGGGCATTTGGCGAGACGGCCGCAGGTCGACTACCTAGGGAATGATATCTACGAGCTTCGGGTTGCTATCGATCAGCACCAGCACAGGCTGCTCTACTTTTTCCACGGCCGTTCGGTCATTGTAGTCACCAGCGGTCTCCTGAAGAACGAGGGCAAGGTCCCGCAGTCAGTTATAGAGCGGGCGCGTAAATATCGTGTGGACTGGCTGAAACGATTTGGAGGTGAAAGATGAAAGGTAAAAGGCAGAAAGGTCGAGGCACGACTCTCCGGCAGTATTTACGTGGGGAAATGAAGGACCCCGAATTCCGACGCCTCTATGAAGAGGCAGACATCGAACTCCGTGTAGCACTGGAAATCACTAAGGCTCGCGAAGCGAGAAAAATGAGCCAGCGCGAGCTCGCGGAGGCGCTCAAGACGAAGCAACAAACCGTCTCGCGGATCGAGCGGGGGGCTCAGAACGTGACAATCCAGACGCTTGATAGGATTGCCAGAGTTTTGGGCCGAGGCCTTCAGGTGCGCTTCGTGCCGCCAGGCGGCGCCTAATGACTCGCTTCTGCAGACCGTTGTTCGCGCGCGGCTGCCGCGAGATCGCCGCTCTGCGGCGCGTTCGCCCGCACCTGCACCGGAAAGTTGAGCCGCAGCTCCAACGCTTCGAGCCGCGCGGCCATCGCCTCGAAATGTGTCTGCTTCGCTTTCAGCTCCGCAGTCTCTTTTTCCAGGGCCGCGATTCTTGCATCCTTCTCGTCGCGAAGTTCGCGGAGTGCCTCTACGATAAGCGCCTCAAAACCGCGGAAAGTGAGGCGCTTGTAACCGTTTGGTCCTTCATCGACCCAATCGGGGAACACGCGTTCTACTTCTTGGGCGATCATGCCGGTCTGAACCCCGGGTAATTCCTTGAGGGCTTGGGGGTCTTTATACTCGAATGTCACGCCGCGGAGTTGCAGCAACTTATCAAGCACAGACCCGAGACCTTTAATATTTTTCTTTAACCGCCTGTCCGACGAGACGGACCACGAGCCGCCGCCCGGCTTCCCGGCTGTACCGTTCACCTCCAAAGTGAAGCTAGGAGTCGTCGTGCCAATGCCTACGTTGCCGCTGTCTTTTAAAATTGCTAAACGCGTGCCTTCCCCCACTTCGTCGATAGCAAATGTTCCAGGAATACCGGAACTGACAACCTCGATAAGTCTCCAGGTTGTTCCCCCAGCGGCTGTCGAATTTATATCTATAAGCGTATCTCCGGTTCCTTCTACTTGCATACCTCCGCTAGCAATAATAGACGAACCAGCAAACACGGGAGAGACCGATGTCCCAACAGCCAATTTGGCCCCCGGACTAGTGGTTCCGATGCCGACATTTCCACTGGTTATCGCCATGCTTGCGCCTGACAATGAACCTCCATCAGTGATAAAACCACCCAATCCGATATCACCGTTATTTTTAATAATCATCCTGGTCGTGGGATTAAATATGGAGCCGCTGGTTAAGCCTGAGTTCGCTTGAAAGATAATCGAGTTTCCCCAAGCTGCATCGTTGACTCCAATAATAGAAGCCGTCGGGGCTCTTGCTGTCCAGGCTACATCACTCAGACTTGATCCCCCGCTTAGATATCCTCCAAGATTAAAATAACTTACGTAAGCATTAGATCCAAATTGTGCCTGTGTGCCATTGGTACCATTGGTGACGTGAAGTTTGTAACTTGGTCCCGTCGTCCCTATTCCAACGTTGGTGCCATTGTCAAAAATTTGTGAGTTTCCACCGGTCGTGGCGCCGGTAAATTTGACCACTGTATTAACCGTGCCGACAATGTTAGCCGATCCGGCAGGTCCTTGAGGGCCCTGTGGACCAGTCGGACCAATCGGTCCTTGTGGTCCCGTTGGCCCTGCGGGCCCTTGTGGCCCGGTTGCCCCCTGAGGACCCTGTATCCCTTGCGGTCCCTGTGGTCCCTGCGGCCCCACCGCGCCGATGGTCAGATCGTACTCATCATTTTGACTCTGCCCGGTTCCCGTCATGACCCTTAAAAGGTAGTCACCGTCAGCCGGCAGTCCGGTCGAGAAATTGCACACGATGATTTGTGGAGAAACTGTCAAGTTCGCAACACAGAGACTTGAGATATCGCCTAAGGTGCCGAGGGTAACGTTGAAACCAACATCAAAATTCTGCCCTCGAATTGTCATCGTTTCAGTGCTGAAGTCTACGAAGACCTCATCGATCTTTAACTGTGCTGTCTGCGGTGGTCCCCCGGGACCCACCTGCGCCCCAACGGAGACTCCGACAACGGCCATCAAGATGTATAGAGCCAGACTAGCAATGACGCTTCGCATGGTGAATTTCTCCTTTCCATCTTTGTCTCAAAATGCGACGTCACTTACAGACCAATCGAGTCCCTGCGGTCAGAAGTGGATCGCCTTTTCGTGGAAATAGACGGGAAAAGTCGGGATTTCTTACAGCGGCCGGGATTTTTCTAAGACTTCTCGGAGCTTGGCGAGGATGCGGCTCTTCTGAGTGTAGACGGTGCCGACTGACATCCTGAGGATGGCCGCGGTCTCTTCGGGCGGAAGACCCCGGCGAAAACAGAGTTCAACAAAAAGGCGGTCGCGAGGGGACAATGCTTCAATTGCCTGGGCAACCAACCGCTCTTCTTCCAGAATGATGAGGGCAGCCGAAGGATCGGCGCGCGCCGTGGGCCCATCGACAAGGGAGGCGGGAATGGATTCCTGCTTTCTGAGGAAATCGATGGTCAGCCGGGATGCAATCATTCTGAGCCAGCTCGCCAGGCTACAGCCCCGGTCGCCTTTGAACTGGCGAAGCTTCCTGAAATCGTTTTCACAGAGGCGAAGAAAAAAATCTTGATGCAGGTCTTCTACGAGATCGTCCTGGGGCAGGGCGTGATGCAAAGTGAGGGTTTTTCTGATCGTATGATAGACGAGCGCGGAGTATTGAACGACGAACGCATCCCACGCGGGTTTCTCTCGGGCAAGACAACCGGCAATGAGATCTTTTTCTTTTGCGGTCATCGGCCTCATCCTTTAGCACATTGAGACCGGATATGTCAGCGATGATCCCTCACCCGTCTCACCCGTTGGAAAGTTTGTGGGATCTGGAGCCGAAAAATGCAGCCTTGCAGGGTATGCCTAATCTAGTTATATTATGCATACAGTTTCCTGTGGCATAAACACGGAGGGCAAGATGACCTCAAAAGGGAAATTGAAGCGTAAGTCCTATTTTGTCGATGAGCGGGCGATAGCGCGAGCCCAAAAGGCTCTCGGAGTCAAAACCGGCGCCGAGGTGGTCCGCTTATCGATCGAGCGAGTAGCTGAAATGGAGGAGTTTTGGCAATTCATGAATAAGAGCCGTCGCACACTTAAGCCCGGAAGCGTGGAGAAGTCCTGAGATGGCGTTCGCCATTCTCGATAGCGATGTCTATATCGAACATTGGGAACGCGGCCTATTTCAAGAGACCTTGGAGAACCTGAGGCGCGCTTATATCATCCGCCATTCGGCAGTGGTTCTTTCCGAACTCCGCCGAGGCGCGCGGACGCGTGAGGCCCAACGACTTGTCGCAGAACTTTATGAACTGGCTACGCTTCGCTGGGAACCGTCGGTCGCTGACTGGTGGGAGGCGGGCAGACTTGTGCGCACCATCGGCGATCAGCAGGACTGGGACATAAATAAGCGGCGAGAATTTCAGAACGATGCCTTGATTGCGCTCACTGCCCGCCACCATGGTGCGACGATCGTTACTGCTAATCGATCGGATTTTGAGCTACTCCGAGCGGAGCTCGGTTTTGCGCTTTTTCTCGCACGGTAGGACTTTCGCTCTCGTTCCCGTATTTCCTGTTCGGTCATCGGCCTCATCCTTTAGCACATTGAGACCGGATATGTCAGCGATGATCCCTCACCCGTCTCACCCGTTGGAAAGGTTGTAGGATCTAGAACCGATCTGACCTACCTCAATCAATCGTTAGCCCTCGGCGGAATTTATAATCAGGAGGCCGCCGGTTCGACTCCGGCGGGTGGCTCCAGATTTTCCTGCCTGAGCCGCGTGCGCGTTGCCCCCGCCGCCGCTCCTGTTTGACAACCGCTTCGGGTAGCTGTTAACAAGGCCCCTATCAGAGTTGAATGACCTAAAGTAGAGAAAATAAGCGAACGTTCAGGGAGGCAATTCATGTTAATCGCTAGTGAGCTGAACGGTGTTCTTGGAATGATGCCCGCCTTCGCCACGCCCGACGCGGTCGATATTCGGGCGACGCAGACCATCGCCGTCGATCATCTTAAGGAAGGCGTCGACAAGATCATCAAAGACGGCTTAAACAACATCGCCACGACGGGAACCTATGGCGAGTGCTACAACCTTCTTTTTGACGAGTTTAAGACGTTAGCGGTGGCAACGGTCGAGGCGGTCAAGAAGCGCATACCGCTATTCATCGGCTGCACCAGCCCCAATCCGAGGGAAGTCGTGCAGAAGATGAACTTTGTAAAAGGCCTGGGCGCCGACGGTGTCTTGCTTGGAGTTCCCTATTACGAAACGCTCCACGTCCAGGATGCGATCAAATTCTACCACGACATCGCGGATCTCTTTCCGACGCTGAATATCGTCATCTACCACAATCCGGAGAATCACAAGTTCACCATCCCCGTGGCGGCGTTTAAGGAACTGGTCAAGAAACCGACGATCATCGGCATGAAAGACAGCCACCGCACCACCCAGGCGTTCATGAATCTGCAGAAGATCGTCAAGGGCAGGATCAGCGTCTTCGTCAACCAAACCCAGCTCTATCCTTATTATAAGTTAGGCGCGGCGGGCTGCTGGTCCACCGAAGTCTGGATGGGGCCGTGGCCGGTTCTCTATCTGCTGGAGCAAGTACGCAAGGGCGATGACCAAAAAGCGATCGAGGTTATCGATGATCTCATCGGCGACGGCAGCGGCGGCAGGCCAGTTCCAGGCGCCGGCAACAAACGCCCCGCGGAATTCGCCGATTATTGCAAGGTAGGCCCAACTCGAACACCGTTCGTGACTTTCCCCGAAATCGAGCTTTCGAAAGCCAAACGACGTGCTGCCCACTGGATGAAACTCAACGAGAAGTACCGTCCGCTCGTCGAAGTCCTAAGAGCTCGTCCAGCGGCCTAGTTTTGCAAGGCGTTGATACGGTTTTGTGTCCTTGGTTGAGCGACGCGCGCCGAGGGCTAATTCAGCGCCGGCAGGGTGTCGACCTGCGTTATCTCGATCGTATCCTTGCTGCTTCCTTTCATCCGGGTCATCCGCGACTCGGCCTCATGCATCAGCTCGGCGATGCTGCGCGGCGCCTTGGCACAAGCAATGCCGCTGATATAATAATTCACCGGTTGAGCGTGCTTCTGTCTTTCCTTCTTGAGCTCTTTTTGGATTTTCTCGAGAATCGCACTGGCATCCTGAGAAGTGACGTTGGGTAACAAAACGGCAAACGCCGTTCCGCCGACCCGCCCAACCAGATCCGGCCGCGGCACATTCTGTTTGATCGTGCGAGCGATCATGCACAGCAATTGATCTCCGGTGGCGTAGCCCAGGCGCTGATTGATCCATTTCAATCCGTCGATATCGACAAAAGCCAAGCTCAACGGTTGAAGGCTGAAGGCATTGTCTATTTCCCGGGACGTCAAGTCGTAAAATGCTCGAACGTTGGGTAGACCGGTAAGCATGTCTCGTCCCACAAGCTCGGACAGGGTGTCAAACTTTAAACGTAACTGTGACAGGGCTAACGCGATGACTCCGAACAGACCACCGGGCATCAGAAAATTCCAATAGATTATCCACTCGGCGCCATAATGACGGCCCCCGATCGCATCGGCAGCCAGGATCACAACAACGCTTAGAAGCGCGATGTAGATGCCGGTTTGCCGGTTCACAAACCAGCTCGCCAGCGCGATCGGAACGACATAAAGGAAATGCAGCTGTGCCTCGAGGCCGGTTTGAACGTCAATCGTCCCCACAACGAACACTAGAGCAATACTGGTAAGCGTGACTTTAATTTTGCTCTGTCGATTGAGAAACGACAGCACTATTTCTGTTTCCTTTCGACGCATGTTTCAAAAACCTGCTATGGTTACCTTGTGTACGGACTATAAAAGGGTATCTCTGTTCAGGCAAGGGTTCATCGATTCCCTCCAAAGGACCAGCCGCGAAATCGTCGGGCGCACCTGTGACAATCCCGCGGCCTTGTTAATAAACTAGGCAATGAATCTTACGGTAATATGAAGTCGGTCGATTCGTGTTCAGTGGTCGTGGTTTATTGCTTCGCATCGTTTAACAGACGGCTCACACGCCTAGAAACACAAAGACCATTGCCGCGACCGCCGCAACCGCACAAAGGATTCCGATGGCAATGTTCGCCAGATCATCGCGCGACCCGTTGCTCGGAGGCGGAATGTCGGGTATCAATACTTTTCTGGTCCTGAAAAAACGCGGCATCCGTGATTCGGTAGAGCATGTTCTATGCCAGTGAGTTTGACTTTCCTGAAGAGTAAGAAAGAAGAGATTGTCGAAACTCCCGGGCAATTTTGGGCCTATATCCGCCTAGTATGTTAATTCCAAAGGAGCCTGGGTCCGAAGGCAACGGTGGCGAATATGGCATTTTGGGGTTGCCCTTTAATGTGGAGCCCCGCGGGACAGTGCGTGTTCCAGGTAAAGGGTCCATCAGTCACGTTATCTGGACTTTACTCGTGAGCTCGACAAAGAGGCATTCGCGTTGGAAAAAAGATTGATTGCTGCCCTTATCTTCTTGGGAAGTTTCTTGATAATCGCCGCCACTGCGAAAGACTACGGCGTGACCTGGGATGAGCCCCCCTATTTCCATGCTTCGGAGCTTCATGTCTGGTGGCTCGATGATTTGGTTAAGAACCTCGCCCATGGCCAAATTCAAAAAAGTCTGTCCGATGAAAACATCAAAGCCGCGTGGCATTGGAATCCGTACAACGTTCCGCACCCGCCTTTTTCGCGCATCGTTTCCGGTTTCACCAAGACCTTGACCGCTCCTTGGTTGGATAAGTTCGCCGCCTACCGGCTGGGGCCCGCGCTTTTTTTTGCCGTGCTGACGGCCGTGATGTATTTGTGGATGAACGAACTTTTCGGGCGCGCCACGGGAATCTTCTCCGCGCTGGCGCTTATCACGACCCCGAATCTGTTCGCCTTCGCCCATATCGCGGTCACCGATATGCCCCTTGCGTCGATGTGGTTTTTGACCACCTATTGTTTTTGGAAAGGACTGAAAAGCTGGGAATGGAGCATGGTTACGGGTTTCGTCTGGGGACTCGCGCTCGCCACGAAGTTTCCCGCGCTGTTGATTCCAATTCCAATATTGCTTTGGGCTCATCTCTTTGACCGAAAATCCTACGCGAACAATGTATTTGCGATGTTCTTTCTTAGCCCGCTTGTCATGATCGCCATCCAACCTTATCTCTGGCATCAACCGGCAGTGAGAATATTGGAATTCTTGTTCGAAGGACTGAGTCGCGCATATCGCCCCGAGACGAATTATTCGGTTTTCTTTTTCGGCAACTCTTATATGACGAATCAACTCCCTTGGTACTATCCCTTCTTCGTCATTGGCGTCACCAGCCCGGAGGCCGTGCTTGCACTCGCGTTGCTCGGCGTTTCGTGCATCTCATGCTTGCGCGAACAACGTCCAGTCATCATGCTGCTTCTCGTAAACGCGTTATTCATTCCGGTCATGGGATCATTGCCCGGCGCGGTGCTCCACGACGGCGTGCGCCAACTGCTGTCGGCATTGCCGTTTCTCGCCGCGCTTGCGGGAGTGGGCTTTTATGTTCTTGTCACGTGGTCGGCAGATGCCGCACAGAGGTTGAAGGCTTCAAAGGGAGTTGCCAATGTTAAAAGCAAAGTTATCGGGGTTCTATCTCTGCTGGTTTTATTCAGCCCCGCGTTGGAACTCTATCTCTGCCACCCCTTCCAGTTGAGTTACTATAACCGGCTCGTAGGCGGTATCCGCGGCGCGTATGAAAGCGGGCTGGAAACAACTTACTTCATGGAGGCCATTACGCCGGGCTTCCTCAAATCCCTCAACGAAAAACTACCCAAGAACGCCACAATTAACGCTTCCTTAGCCAACTTTATGTTCACTTACTACCAGAGTGAAGGGCGCCTGCGCCGCGATATTCGCATTTCAAGCAAGCAGCCTTTTGATTACTATGTCTTGCTTAACCGCCGCAGCGTGCTCTCGGCATGGGAGCGCCAACTCACGCGCGCGGCCGTGACACCCTATCTTTCGGTCACCGTCGCGGGGGTACCGCTGGTATTCGTCTGGGACTTCAAGAAACCAGGATAGGCGCCGTTTCCCTCCGCTTACGCAGGACACAAATGACCGTTGTCACGATGAGCGCAAAAATCGTCGTTACCGATATTACGAGCCCGATCTTAAAAGACCTGGGCTCGTAGCGAAACTCGACGATGTGTTCTCCGGCAGGAAGCGCCACCGCTCTAAAGAACAAGTTCGCCCGCAGAATTTCTTCTCTCTTGCCGTCGACGTAAGCATTCCAACCTGGATAAAACGAGTCAGCCAAAACCAGAATCCCGGCTGCATCGAGCGACGCTCTAATCATGACTTGCGCGTTTTCATAGCGAGCGATCTTTGCCGACGCTGCTGTCGTCCCCTTCAGTGGAATGGACGGCATATGATCGAGCATGACTTCGTTCCTTGGATCAAACCCGTCCATTGCCAGTCGGCGTAGAACCTTGGCTGGAAAGGTTTCAACGGAGACTTTGTTTGCCACATAAACCCGCGGGACGACACGGTCGAGCTTGTATAGCCATGAGAAATACTGAGGAAATGAGCTTATCAAGGTAAGTCCCTCGGCGGTCATTGGCTGAAATGCGACAAGGTATTTAACATTCAACGCGCGTAGAAGCTGGAGTCGCCTCGCCAGAGTGACTTGATTGGCAAAATAGATAAAGTCGGTATACGGTTGCCGAGCGAGCGCATCGATCTCCTGCATATAATCGATGCCGTACAGGAGACCCGCATTCGGCAGCAGGTTTTGAAATACTAAGGCGGTGGCTTCTTTATAAGACGGTCTCCCTTTTACCGAAACGCTGTCCGGGTGAATGTTTCGGCTGGAGGGGTAATAGAAAACTCTATGCATCTCAGATTCAGGTCGCGTCAAAATATGTTGATCTTCGCGTATAAAATCGGGAGCCAGGGGGAATAGGTAATCTCTGTGCGCCCACGTCAGATCGACAAATACCGCTGCCACCAGCAAAACGCTGGACAGACTTTCTCGAATGATTTTCTTCCTGGCTAACGCGAGCAGCGAGAAAAACGCCAGGAAAAGCATAAGCTGACGCTCCAGGTTAGATACAAAATCCACAACTTGATTCGCGTCGACCAAAGCGATGGATTTTAGAGCAGTTTGCTGGGCGATGAAATTCGCCAAGACATCGACATTGAATCGCAAAGCGATATAAGCCCCCCCCGATGCCACACAAATCAGAGCGAGGGCGACAACGGATTTCCTAACACTTTGTCCCCAGTCACAAAGCCAGGCTTGCAGTCCCCTCATCGATCCATAGAAAATTAGCGCATAGGTAATGAAGAAAAACTTTTCCGGAAACCGCAACGCGTTGAGAAACGGCAGATGGTGGAAAAGGAACGGATAGACGGGTGTATGCTTGCCCAGCGCCATCAAGAGCGAGAAAATCATTGCTCCCGATAGAACAACCCTTTCCCGAACCGAACCTACGAGAAATCCGATGCAGGCCCCGAAAATTGCGATCGCGCCGACATAATAACTTAACAGAAGCGACGGCGCGCGATAGAAGAAGTAGCGGGTGCCGTTGGCGATCGTAGCGTCGATCTCCTTATCCAGAAAGAAGAGGTTCAATAGACTCAAAGGGTTGAGCGACCAATTGAGCGCCTCTTGCGCTGGCAGCGGTATTTGCCGCCGCGACTGCGAGTAGAGTTCAGCGCTGGGGAGCAGCTGCGCCATCGCCAGAACCATGAAAACCAGGCACGCCGCTGCCAGAAGCGAGAAAAGCCTGCCATAGGAAACGTTGGGCAGGAAAGACTTGACCCTCAACCCGTCAAGTAGAACCAATACGATGCTCATGGCGAAAATCTCGGGAGAGCCGGCCAAGCACTGAAGCGTGAGAATCACCGTGAACGCCAGAAAGCGAGCCCAAGATAAACGGCTAAGGACCCTTTCCCAAAGGAGAATTACCCACGGCAGCCAGACTGCGGATTGAAAATGATTCAGCAGATTAGTCAACGAGACGATGGTGCCGCCGAGGGTGAACAGAAGCGCTCCAATCAGCGAGAGATAAGCGGGATACTTCCATTCGCGGCAAAGTTTGTACGTGCCCACGCCGGCGATCAGAAAATGCAAGACGAAGAGCGTGCGGCAGGCGGAAAAGAACGGCAGCAACAGCAATAGCAAGTGCGGCGGATAAAAGGCACCTGACTGAAAAGCGGCCAACAACGGAAACCCCATGGCCACGTGGCGGTTCCAAAGAGGAAGCTCGCCGGATCTGAAATTCTCATACAGGCCGAATCGCAGGGGATAGAAGTATGGGCCGAGGTCGCGAAAGAAGGGAACTTGCTCAGTGAAAATGATGTCCTGACAAAACCATAAAATCAGCGCCCCGAGGGTCACTATCGCGAAGCGATCAGCAGTATATTTCACTGTTGTTTCGTCGCGCGCATCTGCAAATTCAGCGAGGCATACCGGTCGGGCAGAAGGTTGGATAGCCCTAAATCAACAGATTAAAAAGCAAAAGAGGGGCAGGTTTCATACAACCGCCCCTCTTTGACGCGTTAAACTGGGAAACTATGATCGTTACCCGGTGGTTATGAGCACCCACCCGAAGGACCATTAATAAGCCCGCCTGTGCTGGAGAAAGTCCAGTTTTGACCAGAAGCACAGAGAGAATGCGTCGCTGTCAGCGTAAACGCACTGGCCCCTCCCGAGGATGTCGTCGACACGTTAGTAGTCGGGTTGAATCCGGCCGGTACGCCCGCGGCCATAGCACCAGCTTTGTACGTGAAGGCGTTTGCAAAGTAAGCTTCCTGTGCCGTCGCACCGTTTCTCAGATCCGACTTAACCTGGGCCTCATAGCCCCGTCTTCGATAAGCCGCAAACTGAGGAATGGCGATGGCCGCCAATATACCGATGATCGCCACGACAACCAGAAGTTCAATAAGCGTAAAGCCCGATTCGCTTCTTAACCTTAATCTATCCATAAGAATGTAAGCTCCCTTCTTTCTGCTTTTCCTTATAATATGCGGTTACGTTAATCGGTCCTTCCAGACCTCGAAGCGAAATAACTTTTCGCAGACTCAATAGCCCAAATTATCACTGACTCATCCTCTTCTGCTGTCTTTCACCTCCTTTTGGAGTTGATGGGTGCAGTGTTTTTTCGCACTGTTCTAAGCAATCTCTGGGCCAGAGGTCGATCTACAATTTTCTTGGAATAATCCAACGCCAAAAATCGTCCGGGGGCTTGCCGGAACTAAAAAAGCCTGTGTTTTCAAAGGACTTTATAGAGTTGGGGAATTTGTTTAAGGAATCGGCTAAATTTGGATATAGAAGCTACGCGGTGAATTACGTATTTAATCAACCTGACGAGTGACAAAAAATGTCAATCCCCTTCTCCGGCATCTTCAACGAATTCAAAAGCCTTGGAACTCAACATTCCATACTTCTCCAGTCTATGCCTCAGCGATCTGTAGTTTATCCCGAGTAGTTCGGCAGCCCGCTTCTGCACTCCTTTAGAACGCTTCAATGCCCCGAGCAAAATGCATTTCTCGTGCGTCTCCAGCTCGGTATCCAAAGACAAGCCCTTTGCGAAAAATGATTCCGCGCCACCTGGCACGGTCTTTTCGAAGATTTCAGCTTCTTCCGCAATCGGCGTGCTCTTAATGTGGGAAGGTAGATCGTCTTCGGTGAGTATGTTTTTATTGGTAACCGCGACCGCGTGTTCGATGATGTTTTCGAGCTCCCGCACGTTCCCGGGAAAGGAATAGCTCAATAATTGGCTGAGCGCGCCGCTCGAAATCTCTTCCACCTGCTTGCCCTGCGACGCTGCGAATTTGCGCAAGAAATGTTGCGCGAGGGAGGGGATGTCCTCTCTGCGGTTGCGCAGCGGCGGCATGACCATGTGCACCACGTTGAGCCGATAGAAAAGATCTTCCCTGAATCTCGCTTCTTCCATCTCATTGCGCAAATCCTTATTGGTGGCGGAAATCACCCGCACATCGACCTTCACGGGTTTGCTCGCTCCCACCGCCGTGAAGGTTTTTTCCTGGAGAACTCTCAGGAGCTTCACCTGAAGATGGAGGGGTAATTCCCCTACCTCATCGAGAAAAATCGTACCCTGGTCCGCCTGCTTGAACAGTCCTATATGGTCCGAGACCGCCCCGGTAAACGCTCCCCGGACGTGACCGAAGAGTTCGCTCTCGATGAGAGTCTCGGGAATCGCGCCGCAATTCACGGCGACAAACGGTTGGTCTTTGCGCGCGCCGTTGAAATGGATCGCGCGCGCGACTAGCTCTTTGCCTGTGCCGCTTTCTCCCGTGATAAGGATGTTCGAATTGCCTTCGGCCACTTTCTCAACAAGATGGCAGATTCTTTCCATGCCACCGCTTTTTCCGATGACCCCTTCGAAATAAAACGGCGAGCCGTCTAGTCGTTCCTTCTTGCCCGGCAGATCGACCTCCCGCGCCCTGCGTAGTTCGTCTTCCAATCGAACTTTCTCTTCGAACTCTTTTTGTTTGGTGATGTCCTCGAAGATTGAAATATATCCTATCAACTCCTCGCTCGGGTTGCTCAACGGCGCCAGGGTCAAGCGCAGTTGTTTGAGTGCACCCTGAGGGCCGGTGAATGAGATCTCATCGGCGACTAGGTTCTTGCTTCGTTTTCGCCCGTCGAAGCCGTAGGTCAGCCCAGGAAAGATTTGGTCCAGTTTTTTGCCTTTGACGATTGTTTCTTGAAGCGATGTAAGATTTTGCGCCTGCGCGTTGAAATAATTGATCCGGCCTTCGGCGTCGGTGACCGCCACGCCGCTCCCGACACCCTGCAACAACGCCTCTTTGAGCGCATCCAACTGCTGATAATCGAGTTGTTTTTCTTTGAGTAATTTTTCCGTCGCGCTCAGTTTGCTGGCGAGGAAACCGCCCAGCCACGCAATCGCGAAAAAACTGCTGATATTCATCGCGACCGGCATCATCAGGGGCCATGACATGCTCCCACCCACGGACCCATTCGAGAGTATTAAGAGCCCCGGATAGCACAGGCTCGAAAAACCGGCGGTAAAAAATGCCCCGCGATAAAAAAGCAAAATAGCGCCATTCATAACGGCGAGGTTATAGAGAAACGAAAACGGACTCGCCGCATCTCCCGTGATCCAAATGATTCCGGAAATCAAAAGAACGTCGAAATCCAGTTGCAAGTAAGTAAAGAGACGGAGATCCACCAAGCGAGGAAGCAGCAGGGCCGAACCGATAGAGATGGCGTAAGCGATGATCAGGGGAACCGATAATGTATAGAAGAACTGGGGATCGCCCTCGGGCTTAAAGAAGTGGAAAAGCGCCGTCGCGCCGAGGAAAAAAGACAAGATGATCACCCGCAATAGGAGCAGCCATCTAATCTTTTCGGTCAAGTCCTTGCGTTCGTCACTCAAGGGAACAGCTCGTCGGGTCCGCAAGACTGCGGGTCTTCCGGACCACTGCAATCGCCTGGTCAAACAAGAGATCCCATCTGGAAAATTGGTAGATACATGGAGACTACCAGCCCGCCTAGTATGACCCCCAAGACGACCATGATCATCGGCTCCATTAACGCGGTTAAATTGGCCACGGCGTCATCGACCTCTTCTTCGTAGAGCTCGGCGACTTTTCTTAACATGCCGTCAAGCCCGCCGGTGTTCTCGCCAACGGCGACCATTTGGCAAACCATCGGCGGAAAGATCTTGCTTTCCCGCAGCGGCTCGGCAACGGTCTTACCTTGGCTGATGCTCACCCGGGCATCCATGATCGCCCTTTCCACTACCTTGTTGCCCGCGGTCTTCGCGGTGATCGCCAGCCCATCAAGGATCGGAACCCCGGAGCTTAGCAGGATCGCCATGTTCTGTGAAAAGCGCGCGACCGCAACTTTCCGCAGGAGATCGCCGACGACCGGCAACCGAAGCAGGAGCCGGTCGATGTTCATTCTCCCCTGCTCCGTCTGATAGTAAGCACGAATAGCGGTGACGATCCCGATCAGCCCGCCGAGCATGAAATACCAATTAGCCACAAACCAGTGGCTGATGTTAATGGTCACCTGAGTCGGAACAGGAAGAGCCTTTCCCATGCTGCCATAAAGTTCGGCGAAAACCGGAATGACGAAAATCAAAAGTATGGCAACCACGATGACGGCGACGGCGACGATCGTGGTAGGATAGATCATCGCTCCCTTGACTTTTTTCTTGAGTTTGGACGCCTTTTCGATAAACAGCGCAACTCGATTCAAAATCGTATTGAGAACGCCTCCGGCTTCGCCTGCCTGAACCATGTTGACGTAAAGGTTGTCGAAAATCTTCGGATGCTTCGCCAGAGCATCGGCAAGGGTGGAGCCACCCTCGACATCTTGCTGGATTGTGCGAATGGTCCGCCGCAGTAATTTGCTTTCCGATTGCTCAGTCAGAATATCCAGGCATTGAACGATTGGCAGGCCTGCATCGATCATAGTCGCGAATTGACGGGTGAATAGCGACACCTCTTTTGGTTTAACCTTTTCGCCGAAGCCTGGAATTTTAATCTCTTTTTCTAAACCCGTCCCTTTCTCTCGAATGCGACTGGCGACCGGGCGAATCCGGCGGTCGCGCAACAGTGCGATAACGGCTTCCAGGTTCGAAGCTTCTAGCTCGCCTTTCATCGCTTTTCCCTGAGCGGTCTTTCCTTCCCAAAGAAACGTTGGCATGACTTCCTTCTTCGTCCCAAATCAAACCAGCAGCCAAAAAAGTATCGCTGCCGGCGGTATCCGCGAATACTGGTTCTCTGATCCGATTAACACCGCTAAAAGCCCATCGAGAAGACTGACCCGAATCCTTTATCTATGTCCGTTACCCGGGCGGTCTCTTCGATGGTCGTCAGACCCTCGCGAACTTTCTGCAGTGCGCTCATGCGCAGCGTGCTCATCCCCAACTTTACCGCCTCGCGCTTGAGCTCAGTCGTCGAGGTCGTTCTCAAGATCATTTCCTTTAACACCTCATGCATGACCATGACCTCATAGATTGCCAATCGGCCTCGATAGCCAGTGCCGTTGCAGTTGGCGCAACCCTGTCCATGATAGGTTGCAAAACCGGTGCTTGCCTCCGCCGGATCGACGCCCAAATTGATCAAAGCATCGGGATTGACTTCGACGGGTTCCTTACAATTATCGCAGATCCGTCGCACCAATCTCTGGGCAGCGACAATATTGATCGAGGAAGTCAGCAGAAACGGTTCAACGCCCATGTTGATCAATCGGTCCACCGTCGAAGGGGCATCGTTGGTATGGAGAGTGCTCAGGACTAAATGACCCGTCAATGCGGCCTTCACAGCGATTTGCGCGGTCTCCAAGTCACGAATTTCGCCGACCATGATGATGTCGGGATCCTGCCGGAGAAAGGACCGCAGACATGCGGCAAAGGTCAGCCCGATTTGCTCGCGGACTTGTACCTGATTGATACCTACCAAATTGTACTCGACGGGGTCCTCAGCCGTGGAAATATTCACGTCGGCTTTGTTCAGCTCTGAGAGAGCCGAATAAAGCGTCGTGGATTTTCCGCTCCCGGTCGGGCCGGTGATGAGAATCATGCCATAGGGTTTATGAATCGCTTCCTGGAAATCGGCGAGGGTCCTCGGATCAAAACCCAATTTCGACATGTCCAGCTGTAGGTTGGTTTTATCCAATAACCTCATAACGACTTTCTCGCCGAAAAGCGTGGGCAAAACGGAGACGCGGATGTCGAGTTCGCCGGCCATGCCCATTTTAAGTTTGATGCGGCCATCTTGGGTGAGGCGCCGTTCGGCGATATCGAGACCTGCCATAACTTTGAGCCGGGAAACCAACGGGTTTTTCAGCCGTAGCGGCGGACCCATGATCTCTTGCAGTACGCCGTCGACTCTAAAGCGCACGCGGAAGATTTTTTCGTAAGGCTCAATGTGAATATCACTCGCCCGGCGTCGGGCGGCATCGGCCAAAATGGCGTTCACCAGCGTGACCACCGGCGCCTCCATGGTCGCCTGCTGAAGCTCTTGGAGGTTAACGTCGTCGGCTTCCTGGATAACTTCCATTTCCCCGTCGTCGAATTTCTTAAGGACTTCGTCATAACTGACACCGCCGAACCGACGCTCCATCGCTTTCTTGATCGTCGAGGGCGAGGCCAATACAACGCGCACGCCATAGCCCGTGATGAACTTGACTTCGTTGATCGCAACTAAATCCGTTGGGTCGGCCATCGCGACGGTCAACGTCGAGCCGAACAATTTTAGCGGGATAAGTTGATGCTTTTGCACGAGTTGGGGAGGAAGCAAGGCAAAAACGGCGTCATCGATCTCTGCCGGATTAATTTCAACTCTTTCGATGCCGAAATGTCTAGCGAGAAACTCGGTTAGGGTCTCTTCGCTGGTAAAGCCGAGTCGAACCAGCTCTTTGGTAATGCTCGAACCGTTGTCGCGCTCTTTTTCTTGGGCCTGGGTGAGTTGATCCCGGGTAACAATTCCGCCTCGGACCAACAATTCTGCAATTCGCGGTTCCATCTAATAAACGATTTGTCTACCGCCAAGAAAGTACTAAATTATCTTCGATAAGCGGAAATCTGTCAACAAATGGTTCGGGAAGTGTTGGAAAGTAAGGTGGTTTCAACCGCAGTTACGAGAAATTGCGGCCCCGGTCCACTCCACGCTTATCTACGTAGGGCAGCCTGCGCGGCCGCCAATTTGGCGATGGGAACCCGATACGGCGAGCAGCTTACGTAATCGAGACCAATCTTGTGGCAGAACTCGACCGACTTCGGATCCCCGCCATGCTCACCGCAAATGCCCATCTCGAGATGTTTGCGTGTCTTCCTACCCTTCGTGACCGCGATGCGCATGAGCGCCCCCACGCCGTCGCGGTCAATGGTAACAAATGGATCTTCCGGCAAGAGTCCTTCCAGCACGTAGCTCGGCAAAAACTTTCCCGCGTCATCGCGCGACAATCCCAAACAGGTCTGCGTCAAATCGTTGGTGCCGAACGAGAAAAACTCCGCTTCTGCGGCAATTTCATCAGCCACCAGACACGCGCGCGGCAGCTCGATCATCGTGCCGATAAGGTAGCGGACTTTCACGCCGTATGATTTCATGGTTTCCTGCGCAATTTGTTCGACAATCTGGCGTTGCGCACTGAGTTCCTCACGCGAACCGACTAGGGGAATCATCACCTCAGGAAAGGGGTTCTTGCCTGCCTTTCGCAGCTCGCATGCCGCCTCGAAAATCGCCCGCGCCTGCATCTCGGTAATCTCGGGATATGAAATTCCCAACCGGCAGCCCCGATGGCCCAACATCGGATTGAACTCTTGCAGCACGGTTACTTTATCTTGCAGAACGCCAACGGGTACACCCATCGTATCGGCCAGCTCTTTGACGTCCTCTTCGCTTTTAGGGAGAAATTCATGCAAAGGCGGATCTAAGGTTCGAATGGTCACCGGCAATTCGCCCATAATTTCGAGGATCTCTTTGAAGTCCTGCTTCTGCATGGGCAGGAGCTTGGTCAAGGCGCGCCGGCGCCCGGCTTCGTCTTCCGCCAGAATCATCTCGCGTACCGCTTGGATTCTATCTCCTTGGAAGAACATATGCTCGGTGCGGCACAGACCGATACCTTCCGCGCCGAACGCCATCGCCACTCGCGCTTGATCCGGTTGATCCGTATTGGTGCGCACACCGAGTTTTCGCACCTCGTCCGCCCAACGCATCAGTTTCGCAAACTGCTGATAAACCCGATATTTTCTCGGCGCGAGGTTTCCATTCAACAGAACCTGAAGAACTTCCGACGGAAGGGTTCGAATCGCTCCCTGTACCACCTCCCCGCTGCTGCCGTCCAGGGAGAGCCAATCTCCTTCCTTTAGCGTGGTTTTGCCGACGTGCATCATGCGGCCGCTATAATCGATTTGTAATGCCTCACACCCGGCGACACACACCTTGCCCATTTGTCGCGCAACCAGCGCCGCGTGGGACGTCATACCACCGCGGGCTGTCAAGATCCCTTGTGCCGCTTCCATACCACGAATATCGTCCGGACTGGTTTCGAGCCGGCAAAGTATGACTCGTTCCCCTTTCTTGTTCCACGCCACAGCGTCTTCGGCATGAAAGACCACTCGACCCGTGGCCGCTCCCGGTCCCGCCGGCAGCCCCTTCGCCAGTATGTGTCCCTGCTCGGCCGCTTTTTGCTTGTCGCTATCGTCAAAAATCGGACGCAGCAATTGATTGAGATGATCCGGCTCGATCCTCAAAAGCGCCTCTTTCTTGCCGATAATGCGCTCTTCGACCATGTCCACGGCGATGCGCACGGCGGCAAACCCGGTCCGCTTGCCTGAGCGAGTTTGTAGCATCCAGAGCTTTTGATCCTCGACTGTGAATTCAATGTCCTGCATCTCTTTGTAATGCTTCTCAAGAATCTTGCAAACTTTCTGCAGCTCCGCGTAAGGCTTTGACATCACGGTCTTCAGTTCGGCGATGGGCCGCGGCGTGCGGGTGCCGGCAACTACGTCTTCACCCTGGGCGTTAACGAGAAACTCGCCGTAGAACTCTTTTTCGCCGGTGGAGGGATTGCGCGTGAAGGCGACACCCGTCGCGCAGGTTTCTCCCAGGTTGCCGAAAACCATGGCTTGCACGCTAACGGCCGTGCCCCATTCATGCGGAATATGGTAGAGTTCGCGGTAAGCGACCGCACGATCATTGTTCCACGATCCGAATACCGCGCCGATGGCGCCCCAGAGCTGCTCGTGGGGATCGTCCGGAAACGCTTTCCCCGATCGGTTCTTGACCTCCGCTTTGAAGGCTGCGACCACTTCTCTCAGATCTTCTGCGCTAAGCTCGGTATCCAACCGAACCCCGCGGCTCTGCTTTTTTCGCTCCAGAATCGTTTCAAAGGGATCCCGTTCCGTTTTCTCCTTGGGCCTCAGACCCTGGACGACGTCGGCGTACATCTGCACGAAACGGCGGTATGAGTCGTAGGCGAAACGAGGATTTTGCGTTCGTCGGATCAGTCCCTGAACGGTTCGGTCATTGAGGCCGAGGTTCAAAACCGTATCCATCATGCCGGGCATCGATTCCCTAGCGCCTGAGCGGACCGAGACCAACAAAGGCCTCTCGCTATCTCCGAAACGGCGGTCGAGGATTTTTTCCACGCGGGTAAGAGCACCTCGAACTTCAGATTCCAATCCCTTAGGGTATTGTCGCCGGTGGGCGTAATAGTAGGTGCAAACATCGGTGGTGATGGTAAAACCAGGCGGCACCGGCACCCCGATTCGAGTCATTTCGTGCAAACCGGCTCCCTTGCCGCCAAGGAGATCGCGCATTTTTGCGTTGCCCTCGGCTTTACCGCCGCCAAAAGAAAAGATGAATTTCCGCTGCCTTGGCATCGCTGATAAACTCCGATCGCTATTTTGTATTTGGCAAAACCAAAAACTTTGAGGGTGCCCGTTTAAATCGAAGCGAACCGATACAAGAAAGGCGCCGACTTGATTTCCCTCTCCATGTGATACTGAATGAACCGCATGATAACCGAACGTATTTCGCTCACCACTGACGACGGCAAAGAACGGCGCGCCGGGGTCGAAGAGTATTTCGCCTGAAGATCGGTCAAGACTTCAACCGCCGCGGCGCCAAGCGGCAGGGTTTCCTTTCGCAATCGCGAACATGGCTCACATAGTATTCCTCCATCCCTGGGACTGAAATGCCATCGAGATGAAGGATGATCCCGGCGATCCTTCGCGCAACGTTTGCAACGGTCCAACACGGGTTGATAGCCGACCAGGTTGAGTAGCTCCAGCTCGAACGAAGTTAGAAACCTCAGCGAGGCGTCGCTTTCATTTAGGTAATGGAGACCGTTTTTCAAGTGTTGAAACACCAAACGGTCCTCTTGCCCTTCACCGACTAGCCCGTCGGTAATCTCAACCAGATAAGACGCAAAAGAGATTCTGTCCAGGCTGGTCACTAACTTCGGAAAGCTAAAGAGCAGGTCGGAAGAGAGAATAAATACCAAGTTGCCTTGGGGACGCTCGTAAAAACGCAGGTTGACGAGCGAAAAAGGCTCCAGGGAGTTTACGAAACGCTTTCGCGACCGCTTGGCCCCCTTTGCAATGCCGGTGATCTTGCCATGCATTTCGGTCAGAAAAGAAATAATTCTATCAGATTCTCCGTATGGTTTGGCTCTCAAGACGATCGCGGGTGTAACTCGGCAAGCTCTCATATAATAGTACTATCATTAACTTTAACACCTTTTGCCAACCTCGACAACTATTTAAGAAATCAGAGTTTTTGATTGGCCGAAAACTTGACATCGGTGGCTACTATGATTAGATTTTTTCGCGACCCGGTGGGCCGATCCGAAACCATGGACAGCAACCCCAAAAAAATTAACGGTGAAATTGTCGGAGAACCAACCGAGCCAGGTGTCATCGAGTCCGGTCCGGCTGAGGAAGCCGCCCAACCGGAAGCTGAGCTGCTACGATTGCGACAGCAGTTGGAACTAAAAGAACAAGAGGCAAAAAGTAACTACGACCGGTATCTCCGCCAAGCCGCCGAACTTGAAAATTTCAAGAAAAGAACCATGCGAGAGCGCGACGAGGCGATTCGCTTCGCCAACGAATACGTCATTAAGGACTTACTTCCCGTCATCGATAATCTGGAGAGAGCCATTGTCCACGCCAAAGGAGGAGATGGCGGCAAGCCGCTTGTGGAAGGCGTGGAGATGGTTCTCAAAGGTTTTTTTGATGTGCTGGCCAGGCACGGAGTCGTCCAAGTGAGCGCCGTGGGGCAACCGTTTGATCCGGTGAAGCATGAGGCAATGGCCCAGATGGAAAGTGACAAGCACATGCCCAATACCGTGATGGTGGAGCATCATAAAGGATACCTGCTCCACGATCGGCTTCTTCGTCCCGCCCTCGTGAGCATAGCTAAGGCGCCAGATACTAAGGAGAAAAAAAACGGTGGGGACGAGGTTGAAATGGGTTCGGACGATGATTAAGTTATTATTGATCTTGTGTGAATCGACGGTTGAGGAGTAATTGCAATGGCCAAAGTGATTGGGATCGATTTAGGGACAACTAACTCCTGTGTCGCCATTATGGAGGCGGGTGACCCCAATGTCCTTGCTAATGCTGAAGGCAGTCGCACGACTCCCTCAGTAGTTGCTTTCACCGATAGCGGCGAGCGGCTCGTGGGGCAAATCGCCAGAAGACAAGCCATCACCAACCCGGAGAATACTATTTCCGCCGTTAAGCGTTTGATCGGTCGCCGCAGCGATGACCCGATGGTTCAAAAGGCCGCGAGTCTTTTGCCCCATAAGATTGTGCGCAACGAAAACGGCGACGCCTGGGTGGAAATCCGCGGCAAACGTTACAGCCCGGCGGAGATCTCGGCTTTCATTCTGCAAAAGATGAAGCAGACCGCAGAAGACTACCTTGGCGAGAAGGTAACCGAAGCAGTGATCACCGTGCCGGCCTATTTCAACGACAGTCAACGGCAGGCGACCAAGGACGCAGGTCGTATTGCCGGGCTTAATGTTCTGCGGATCATCAATGAACCGACCGCAGCCTCTCTGGCATATGGATTGGACAAAAAGAAAGACGAGAAAATCGCGGTCTTTGACCTCGGCGGGGGAACCTTCGATGTCTCCATCCTTGAGCTGGGTGACGGTGTCTTCGAAGTGAAAGCAACCAACGGGGATACTTTCCTGGGCGGTGAAGACTTTGATCAGCGCGTCATCGATTATCTAGCGGACGAATTTAGAAAAGACCAGGGGATCGACCTCCGTAAAGATCGCATGGCGCTGCAGCGCCTTAAAGAAGCCGCAGAAAAAGCCAAATGCGAGCTCTCCTCATCGATGGAAACGGATATCAACCTGCCGTTCATCACTGCCGATCAGCAGGGACCGAAGCATTTGAACATGAAGCTCACCCGTTCCAAGCTCGAAGCCCTCTGTGCGGATTTGGTCGATCGGACCGAAGGACCCTGCCGCCAGGC
>Ga0326597_10003042_pt1 | contig 24506 bp, 28 predicted proteins | sample RVTome_12_FD_203789 | JGI IMG/M metagenome (GOLD analysis project Ga0326597, IMG submission 203789) | Soil microbial communities from uranium-contaminated site in the Upper Colorado River Basin, Wyoming, United States - RVT100D185 | ecosystem: Environmental > Terrestrial > Soil > Contaminated >... | reverse complement strand
GATGGTTGATGACGATCGGGCAGTTGGCCTCCGCCCTCCGGCTTGCTGAGCGATTCTACTTCAATTCTATAGATTGCTAGAATAGCGTGATGAGTACGGCACCGGCGGGTCGGCTGGTCAAGGACGGATTGTACGAGCAGTTTGCTCGGATCGGCAAGGCGGTAGCCCACCCCAAGCGCATCGAGCTGCTGGATTTGTTGTGCCAGGGGGAACGCAGCGTCGAGGTGTTGGCCGACGCTGCGGCGATGACCGTGGTGAACTCGTCGGCGCACCTGCGTGTGTTGCGCGAGTCCCGGTTGGTGGCGACCCGGAAGGAGGGGACCCGTGTCTTCTACCGGCTCGCCGACGATGCGGTCTGCGAGTTCTTCTTCTCGTTGCGTGACCTGGCTGGCGACCGGTACGCCGAGGTGGACAGGATCGTGCGGGACTTCTTCGAGGCGCGTGATGAGCTGGAGCCGGTGAATCGTGATGAGCTGCTGTCGCGGGCGGGCGACGGGGGCGTCATCGTTCTCGACGTGCGTCCCCGCGAGGAGTACGAGGCGGGTCACATCCCCGGGGCGATATCGATCCCTCTTGCCGATCTCAAGGGGCGGATGGCAAAATTCCCCCGCGGGGCAGAGATCGTCGCCTACTGCCGCGGCCCGTACTGCGTGCTCGCCCCCCAGGCCCTCGAACTGCTCCGCCGAGAAGGTTTCACGGCTCGCCGTCTCGAGGACGGGTTCCCGGAGTGGCGACGGGCCGGGCTCCCCATAGCGACTGGAGGGAGCCCCTCATCGATCGACACCCAGGTTCAACCACTGAGATGACGGGATCATGACTGAGACGCTCTTCGTTCTCAATGACGGCCCATATGGAACGGAGCGCAGCTACAACGGTCTCCGGCTGGCCGGGTCGCTCGCCAAGCGGGAGGCCGAGGAGGTCCGGGTGTTCCTCCTCGGCGACGCCGCCGCCTGCGCCAAGGCGGGCCAGAAGGTCCCACAGGGTTACTACAACCTGGAACTGATGCTCCGCTCGGTGACCCGGCGGGGAGGCAAGGTCGGGGTGTGCGGCACCTGCATGGATGCCCGCGGTATCACCGAGGATGAACTGGCCGACGGGTGTCATCGGAGCTCGATGGAGGAGCTGACCGACTGGACCCAGCAGGCTGACCGGGCCCTGGTGTTCTGAAGCGACGATGGGAGACACCATCACCCCCGTTGTCTACCAGCGATGGCGGGACAGCACCCTCGGCTCGATCACGGAGCGGCGTGAACTCGACCTGGTCTTGGCCATGGCGGGCGAGCTCGACGGGCGACGGGTCTTGGACGTGGGCTGCGGCGACGGCACCTATGCGCTCGCGGCGGCCGAGAGGGGCGCCCTCGTCTCCGGGGTCGACATCGCACCCGAGATGATCAGGGCGGCAGAAGCGAGAGTGGTCGAACGGAGTCTCAACATCGACTTTCGGGTCGGATCCGCCGCCGCGCTGCCCTTCGATGACGGCTCGTTCGATGTGGTCATCGCGGTGACGCTGCTCTGTCTGGGGAGCGACCCGGGGGCGGCTGTTGCCGAGTGCGCCCGGGTGACCGCTCCGGGCGGCCGGGTGGTGGTCGGCGAGCTTGGGCGCTGGAACCTGTGGGCCGCCTCACGTCGTCTCCGCGGCTGGCTCGGTTCGCCGATATGGCGGGCCGCCCGGTTCTGGACTGCACGACAGTTGGAGAGGCTGATGAGCGGCGCCGGGTTGGTCGTCGACCGGGTCGAGGGAGCCGTCTATTACCCGCCGGCCCCTCTGGCGGCGCGTCTCCTCGCCCCCGTGGACCGGGTCCCCGCCCGGTACACCACCGTCGGCGGTGCCTTCATCGCCGTGGCCGCCCATCAACCAGAGCCTGGAGGCCGACCATGACCGATCACGTGACCGTGCTGGTGTTGGGGGGCGGAGTGGGTGGCGTAGTCGCCGCCAGGTCACTACGCAGGAACCTGCCTGGACAGCACCGGGTGCTCATCGTCGACCGGGAACGGGATCACCTGTTCGCCCCATCGCTGCTGTGGCTGATGACCGGAAAACGGACACCCGGTGCGATATCCCGTCCCCTCGACCGTCTCGCCAGGAGGGGCATCGAGGTCATCGGCGGGGAGATCAGCCACATCGAGCCGGACACTCGCCGGGTCCGAGTCATCGAGCATCCCCATGGCGACGACCCGCTGTCGCGTCGGCTCGGCGCTGTCAGCAGAGACTTGGAGGCCGACCATCTCATCGTGTCGCTCGGGGCGGAGCTGGCCCCTGAGACCATCCCCGGTCTGGCCGAAGCCGGTCACAACTTCTACACCCTGGCGGGAGCCGAGACCCTCAGCCAGGCCCTCACGACTTTCAACGGGGGACGCATCGTCGTCCTGACGGCGACACCGGCCTACAAGTGCCCGGCAGCACCCTACGAGGCGGCGATGCTCCTCCTCGACCACTGCCGCCGGCGCGGTATCGGTGACAGCACCCAGGTCGACCTGTATACCGCCGAACCGGCCCCGATGGGTGTCACCGGCCCCGACGTGTCGGCTCAGGTCCGCCGGATGGTCGAAGACCAAGGAATCACCTACCACCCGGAACACCAGGTGACCGCCATCGACGGACCAGCCAAGACAATCGCCTTCGCCAACGGCGCCACCGCCGGCTTCGACCTGCTCGCCTATGTGCCGCCCCACCGGGCACCACAGGTGATCCGCCACGCAGGCATGGTCGACGATTCCGGCTGGGTCCCCGTCGACCGTCACAGCTTGCACACCCGCTTCCCAGCGGTGTACGCCATCGGCGACGTCACCGGCATCCCCCTCGAGATGGGAAAGCCGCTCCCCAAGGCAGGAGTGTTCGCCGAACGAGAAGCCAAAGTCGTCGCCCACAACATCGTCCACACCATCACCGGCAAGGGCCAACCTGTCTCCTTCGACGGTCACGGCGAGTGCTTCATCGAGACCGGCGCTGGGAAAGCCGGTTTTGGTGCCGGTGACTTCTACGCCGAACCCACCCCGCAGATCAAGCTCCACCGACCATCCCGCCGCTGGCACCTGGGCAAACTCCTCTTCGAACAGAACTGGCTCAGACGCCGCATCTGAACCCTCGAAACGACTCCGAGTCGCGTTCGGCCTGCCCACGTCCATTGCGCGTCCATCGCGCGAGACGGTGCGATGGGAGGGGAACGAAGGCGAAGTGACGCGAAACAAGAACGCCCACTGACCAAGCATTTGGCGCATTTCCCCAGGCCACCGACATGGGTTCTCTCGGGCTCGCCGCTCAGCGATCGATGAAGTGGCCGTCGCAGCTCACCCCGGTGTCGTAGCCGAGCACGAACCCGTCGGGGCAGGTGGCGCCGAACCAGGTCACCCCGTCGAGCTGGGCGCCGGCCAAGGTGCCCGGCCGGCGGGTCGATGAGCTGTCCGACAGTGGCACAGGACGCCGGTTCGATCCTGGCCACGGCCCCCCGATGAAAGAACGGGTCAGCCTGAAACCGACAAGCAGCGCAGAGCGTCTCGTCTACATGACAGAAGCTCTCAGCTACGTTCAACCTCCTCCCTAGGCGCGATCACTGGTCCAGTGAGTGGGCGTCCCGGCGTCCGGACGTTCAGGATCGGGGCCATCATGGCTTATAGACCGATTGCTCCTCGTCTAAGCCGGCTCGGAGGAACACCCATGTTCGAAGACTCTTTCCGGGAGCGGCGCTCGCAGCGTTACTGTCTCCTGGGTGTCAGCTGAGATGAAGCCAGACCATCCACACGATTAGAGGTTCGCCCAGGGCCGCTTCGTCCGGCGGTTCATCGAGGGCATGCCGGTGACTCAGGATCTCGGGATCAGGGTGGACGATTTGACCCCGGGTCGAACAGTCATGTCCCTGCCGGTGGCTGACCGGCACACCCTCGACGGGTCCACGGTGCAGGCTGGGATCACCGCCATGCTCGCCGACTTCGCCGCAGTAGCTGCCGCGGCCACCATCCTGCCCGATGGCTGGCTGGCGGCGACGACCGGGTTCAGCGTCCACCACCTCGCGCCGGCACGAGGTCCGCTGCTGGTTGCCATGGGAAGTGTGGTGAAAGAGAGCCGGAGGAGCCTCGTTGCGAGGGCCGACGTCTACGCAAAGACGGGTTCGGAGCGGCTCCACTGTCTCACCGGGCTGTTCACGGCCACCGGCATCTCCCCTGATCCTGGATGAGGCTCCGCGGTCGTTACCTCGACCTTGTACGGCGGCTGATCATGGAAGGTGTGGAAGAGTGGAAATCGCCGATGATACTTCTGGAGACGAAGGCTGCGTCGGTACCTCTCTAAGGAAGCCGGCCGCGTAGTCGACGCAGGTGTTCCTTCTCGGACACATCGTTGATCAGAAACACCGCCGGGTCGTTGGCCGGAGTGCTACTGGCTGATTGGGACGCCGTTTGGATGGATAGGCCCGCCGTGACTACTTGGCGCCGCGATCGCAGATAGGGCTGTGTCGTCGAACTGGTCGCCCAGGGGCAGGGTCAGCGCGAAGATGCTCTTTCCAGGATCGCGCCTGTAGATCAGGTCTCCGTCCATGAGCCGGGCAAGTTGGCGGGAGATGGTGAGCCCCAACCCCATTGATGCTGTGAGGCTTGGAGTGTTGTGGGCGCGCCGATATGGCTCGAAGATGGTTTCTCGCTCCTCTGGGGGCACGCCGGTCCCGTTGTCGATGACCATCAGCTGAGCGGTGGCGGCGTCGCTGTCGACGCAGACTCGGATTTGCTCTCCTCCATAACGGAGAGCATTTGAGATCAGGTTGCGAAGGATCTGACGGACCCGGGCAGGGTCACCAATGGTGTGGACCGACGGCCCGGTGAACTCGATTCGCCCGGCAGCTTCGTGCCCCCAATTCTCCAACACTTGCGCCGCTTGCGCGTGGAGATCAACCCGAACACGGGCAACGGTCAAGGTCCCCGCTTCGGCCTTGGCAGCGACTAGCAGGTCGTCGACGATGTTGGTGAGGTCTAGCCCCTCGTCGACCAGCATCTGCATCATCTCGGCCCGGTCGTCAGGTGACAGGGCCGAGCCCTCGTCGTGGAGAACCTGGGCAAAGCCAACCACTGCCGTCAACGGGGTGCGTAGCTCGTGGGCGATGGTGGCGACGAAATCATCCTTGGAGCGCAGCATCTCCCTAAGTTGTGCCTCGGCCTCTTCCTGTCGCTCCCGAGTCCGCAGGGCCAGGATTCCGTAGGCGAGGTCATCGGCGAATCGTTGCAGGATCTCGACTTCCGGAACATCAAAGGCCGCCATCTCGCCCGCGTACACGGCGATAACGCCCAGAACCTCCTCACCGGAGAGGAGGGGCACAGCGATCGTGGACATGTAGCCGCGCTCGAGGGCTCGATCCCGCCATGGCTCAAAGCCGGGATCTGTCGCGATGTTGCGCACAGCTACCGGGGTCCGGGTCCGAACCGCAGTTCCGGCGGGTCCCGAGCCCCGCTCGGTGTCCGCCCACGTGAGCCTCAGGTCGGTCACGTACCCTTTGTCGGGTCCCCACTGCGCAACTGGTCGGATGGTCTTCGACTCGTCGTTGACCGCGAAGCCAACCCAGGCCAGCGAATACCCACCCGCTTTGACAACGATTCGGCATACGTCTCGCAGCAGCGTGTCTTCGTCCTGGGCGCGTACCAACGTATCGTTACTCTCCGAGACCGCCTGGAGCATCCGGTTCGATCGGTGAAGCTGATGCTGGGTCTCGCGCAGGGCGGCTTCGGAGCGTTCGGCCGACCTCCAGTGAAAGACCAGGACCACGACGAGGCCCAGGACGTATCCGGCGTGGATGAACGCCCAGAGGACCGGGTTGGCGATCGCCGCCGGGTGGTTGTACACGTTGTTCGGGCTGAAATATCCAACGATCCCGTGGTGAAAGGCCACGAAGCCGATCGCGGTCAGGAACGGGCGCCAGTCCTGATAGAGCGCAACGAGAGGGATTATCACGAAGAAGTGGAAGTGCGATTCGATCAGACCATCCGTGAAGTGGACGAGCAGACCGGATGACAGCAGCAGGGCGACACTCGTAGATATGGCCTGCCACGCCCTGGTCGACGCCAAGTGACCGGCGATCGAGAACACCGCGATCAGGCTCACCTCACGGGCCACGTGGATCGGCTCCTTGCCGTTGGTGATCCCGACGACGACCAGGATCGGGACGTGGAGCATCGCGACCCGAACCATGAAGCGGTGCCGCGTCTCCCACGCGGCCTCTGCCAAAGCGATGCCGTGTGGGAGTTCAGAGGCGATCCAAGCCGACACAGCCTGTGAGAAATCGCCGGCTCGTGTTGAACGAATCATTCATCTTTGTATCGGTCATAGAGCAGCACGCCTTGACCTCCCGAAGACCTTGGCTGGACCACCCCGGGGTCTGACGTCACTCATCCGGGAGGCGGAGTTCGATTGACAGAAGTCGCCTAAGAGTGCGTTAGGCGCCGGACTCGGAAGTACGTCTCGCTTCTCGATGACGCCCACGGCGTGGTGGCGGGTTGGGGTTACCGGTCTTGGTCTGGGGTAGGCGGGCGGGACCGATCAGAAGGCGAACAGCCGAGCGGTGATCACGTAACGCAGTTCGTTGCCGAGGGCGACGAAGGTGGCAAACAAGGCGATGCTTGCAGCGACGAAGGCAAGGTTGCGCACAAGAACGAGCTGCTGTGTCCGTTTTGCTGTTCGTCTTGTTAGCGCCACCAACCGTGGATATACCAGGCGGTCGGGATGCCTCACAGCGCGATCATCAACGCTCCCACATCGGGTCACACGCCCAGCAGCACCGAGAGGCCAGCGGTGACCAGTCATATTCCCGCCGGCCATCCACCCAGTGATGCGGCGGGTGCGCCCATCGATTGGGCGTAGCCGACCATCTGGTTACTCATTTTGAAGTGGGCGAACCCGGCAGTGAGGAACTGGTGCCCTGACCAAACTTTACCTCCAACCCCTGATGACAGACTGATCACAAACGGCCCGGCAACTCCGGATTCAGTTCTAGGGTCATACGGCCCTACTCAGATTGTGGCTAGGTCGGAATCCTGCGAAAAGGTGGTGAGCGCCGCCGTGTTCTCCGAGAGGGAAGGGTTCATGTCGAGGATCAAAGAAGCAGCATCCGAGTTCCTGGCCAAACAACGGATTGCGGTTACGGGAGTCTCGAGGAAGGCCCAGAACCATGGAAGCAACGTTGTCTACCAGCGTCTCCGGGAGCGTGGCTACCAGGTGTTCGCGGTCAACCCCAACGCCGACCAGGTGGAAGGCGACCCGTGTTATCAGGATCTGAAGTCCATCCCCGGTGGTGTCGAGGCGGTAGTCATCGGGACCAGGCCGGAGATAGCCGAGGACACCATGCGGCAGTGCGCTGAGTTGGGGATCAAGCATGTGTGGATGCATCGCTCCTTCGGGGCGGGGAGCGTCTCTGACGCCGCCACCGAGTACGGGCGGGGGCGGGGTATCACGGTGATCGATGGAGGCTGTCCGTGCATGTTCGATCCCACCGCCGATCCCGGGCACAAGGCAATGCGCGTCCTATTCACCATCACGGGCAAAGTCCCTAGGCAGGTGGAATGACTCCGGCGCCGCGAGGCGATCGAAGAGCGGACGGTCGGGTTTGGTTGGTCAATGACAGCACCGTAGGAGACCATGGAATCTCGCTGAGAAGACCATCTTCTCGATCGGCCGCTAATCGCTGCTCGAACACTCCGGTGCCGACCGCCTCGTAGGGCGGTGATGACCCTGTCGGCCCAGGCGTCCGGTGCCAAGCTGGTCGAGTGCGGAGTCAGGTCCCGTCGCCGGGGACGGATCCCGGCAGTGTCTCTCGCATCCGGAGGATCACGTCGATTCCGCTGGCGGCGGTGATTGCGGCGACGATGGCGATGGCGATGGCGATCGTGTAGAGGTCGGCGAGGACGCCGGCGAGGATGGCGCCGACGGCGAATCCGACGTCTCGCCACAGCCGGTAGACCCCGACTGCGGCGCCGCGCCACGTGGGGTGGGCGACGTCGCTGACGGCGGCAATGAGGGTGGGGTACGCCATGGCGGTCCCGGCGCCGAACAGGACGCTGCCGACCGCCCAGTATTCGATGCTTCCGCCAAGGGCGATGAGGATCAGCCCGGCGGCTTCGGTGAGTTGGCCGGTGGCGATGAGCCACTTCCGGCCGATCCGGTCGGAGAGGGCCCCGGTGGCGAGCTGGCCGATGCCCCAGACGGCGGGGCCGATGGCGATGAGGGCCCCGACGGTGGACAGGTCGAGTCCGGCGTCGGCGTAGAGGAGGGGCAGGAGCCCCCAAGCCATGCCTTCGTTGAGGTTGTTGACCAGCCCGGCCTGGCATGCTGACGACAGGGTCCGGTCGCGCCAGCTGGTCAGGGTGAACACCTGCCCGGGCGTGAGGCTCGCGGCGTGGGCGTTGGGCTGCCGTGCGAAGGCGACGCCTTCGTGGGTGACGTGACCTCTGGTTTCCCTGACGAAGAGAGCGGAGAGCCCGAGGCCGAGGGCGGCGAAGGCGAGACCGAGGAAGAACGGTGCCGGTCGGAGCCCGGCGGTCTCGGCGATGGCTCCCGTGGCCCAGGCGGCGGCTGCCACCGCGCCGTATCCGGCGGCCTCGTTGAACCCCATGGCGGTGCCCCGGAGACGCGGCCCGACCAGGTCGATCTTCATGATCACGGTGGTCGACCAGGCCAGCCCCTGGTTTACCCCGAGGAGGATGTTGGCGGCGACGATCCATCCCCAGGTGGGAGCCCAGATCAGGAGGAGCGGGACCGGAAGCCCGATTAGCCATCCGGCGATGAGGACGGGCTTTCGTCCATAGCGGTCGGCGAGCCGGCCTGCGAAGTAGTTGACGGCGGCCTTGGTGATGCCGAAGGCGGCGATGAATGACAGCATCCCGGTCCGGGCCGCCATCCCGAACTCGGCGTCGGCGAGAAGCGGGACGACGGTCCGCTCCTGGCCGACCATCCCCCCGACCAGGGCGTTGACTGCGATGAGGAGCAGGAACTGGGGAAGGTTCTCCTTCAACCCCAGTCTCACCGATGAGCCATTGAGTCCGGTCATGACCCGGTGACCACCTCGCCCAACTGCTGTGGGGTCCCCTTGAAAACGGCGACATCGGGATGGCCGCCTCGGGCGAGGAGGCTGGCTGCGGTCATGGCCCGTTCGCCGTGCCCGCAGTGTACCAACAGACCCCCTGATGAGATGTGGCCTGCCGATTCGGCCACGGTGCCCAGTTCGACGTGGACCGCCTCTGGGAGGTGCCCTGCCCTGTGTTCGGAGTCCTGCCGCACGTCGAGGATCGTTCGATAATCGCCGGCGGATCCGTCCACAATGGGGATACGGGAGACCGGTCGTCCCGCCTCGGCCCAGGCCGGCATCCCGCCCGACAGCTCCCCGACGATGCCCTCGAACCCCACCGTGAGCGCCGCCCATACCAGGTCCTTACGGTCGAAGGTCCCGTCAGCGACGAAGACAATGGGTTTCTCTATCGGCACCAGCCATCCCAGCCAGGTGGCGAACTGCTTTCGCCAGGGATTGGATAGGGCCCCAGGGATGTGACCGTCGGCGAAGGCGTCGATGTCGCGGACGTCGACCAACTCGGCACTCTGCGAGATTGCCGCCTCCAGTTCGGCAACGGAGAGCTGGGGAAGAGGCGGCAGAGACGTCCCATGGACGGGCGGGCCCTGTCGGTTCACCTCCCGCAGCTCGAGAAAGTAAGGCGGGAAGCTTCCATAGCCGGCGAGTAACCGCTGAAGGAAGGTCTCTTCATCGGGGTCGTCGGCGAACAGCGGATTGGATCGTTTCTCCGCTCCGATGGTGGTGATCCGCTCCGAGCCCGAGCCCACGGAGCAGAACGACCCGGCGCCGTGAGTCGGATAGACGGTCAGATCGTCGGGCAAGGTGAACAGCCGCTCCCTAATCGACCGGTAGGCGGCCCGGGCCAGCGGCTCGCTCTGGTCGGGGGAGAGGAGGTCGGTCCGGGCCACGCCGCCCGTCATCAGCGTGCCCCCGGAGAACAGGCCGATCGGCTTTGCGCCATCCAGCAGCAGGTAGGAGAGATGCTCCGGAGTGTGGCCCGGGGTGGCGATCACCCGCAGCACCAGCCCACCGACTCCGATCTGGTCGCCGTCGTGGAGGGCGCGGTGCGGGTGGGCGAGTGCCGACCCAGACGGCGCCCACAGCTCGGCCCCGGCGGCGACCAGCTCTCGGGCACCGGAAACGAAATCGGCGTGGAGATGGGTCTCCACCACGAACCGGGCCTGCAGTCGCCTTCGTTCCAGCTCAACCAGATACGGTCTCGGATCTCGCTCCGGATCCACCATCAGGGCCCCACCGTCGCCCAAGTCCACCAGATAGGAGCTGTTGCCCAGACCCTCGTCCACGATCGCGGTCACCACCACGGCCTCCATTCCTCGGACGGTGCGTTGAATAACATCGCGCCGGTCGCCAGGATAATCAAACGAATGCTTGAATAGTTTGCGGTGCTAGTGACGACACGGGAAAGACGAGACGCCAAAGATGCCCTCTTCGAGGGATTCGCCGCCATCGCCTCGGCGCTGGCGTCCGGGCGGCGTGCCGAGATCGTCGAGGTGCTGGCGCAGGGAGAGCGGACGGTCGAAGAGACGGCCGAGGCGATCGGTCAGTCACTGGCCAACACCTCCCATCATCTCCGTACCCTGGCGAGGGCCGGACTGGTCGCCACCCGCCGGGATGGGACACGCATCTATTACCGGGTGGCTTCGGATCAGGTGGTGGACACGTGGCTCGCCCTGCGCCGGCTCGCAGCGGATCAACTCGATGCCATCGAGGACCTTGTCCGCGCCTACCTGGGCGACCGCGACGACCTCGAGTTGATCAGCAGCGACGAGTTGGAGGCGAGGCTCGGACGCGGCGATCTGGTCCTGATCGACGTCCGACCCGAAGTGGAGTATAACGCGGGTCATCTCCCCGGAGCCATCTCGGTCCCTCCTGGTCATCCGGAGCGGCTAGACGATCTCGTCTCCACGATTCCCCCGGATGAAGAGATCGTCGCGTATTGCCGCGGCCCCTACTGCGTGTACGCCGATGATGCCATTCGCCATCTCGCCGGCCAGGGCCGACGTGCCCTCAGGCTGGTGGAAGGCGTGCCCGAATGGCGCCGCGCGGGCGGCGTTGTCGAGAAGGAGAGTTGATGATGCCCGAAGAAGTCGACGTGGTGGTGCTCGGTTTGGGAACCTCCGGCGAGGACCTCGCCCTGCAGTTGCTCGAAGCGGGCCTGGACGTTGCCGGGATCGAACCCCAACTGGTCGGCGGCGAATGCCCCTATTGGGCGTGTATCCCCTCCAAGATGGCGATCCGGGCAGCCAGCCTCCTCGCCGAGGCACGTCGGGTCGACGGGGTGGCCGGCCAGGCCCAGGTCACGCCCGACTGGTCACAGGTGGCGAGAAGGATCCGGGAGGAGGCCACCGGAGGCTGGGACGACACCGCGGCGGTTGCCCGCTTCGAGAGCAAGGGCGGTCGATTCGTCCGCGGCTGGGGTCGGCTGACCGGGCCGCGCACCGTGTCCGCAGGCGACCACAGCTTCACCGCACGTCTCGGCGTCGTCATCTCGACGGGATCGAAACCAGCGATACCACCTATACCCGGCCTGGCCGAAGTCGCCTACTGGACCACGCACGAGGCCATTGCCGCCGACCCACTGCCGGACTCGCTGATCGTTCTGGGTGGCGGGGCGGTCGGCTGCGAGCTGGGCCAGGTCTTCTCCCGTTTCGGCGTGGAGGTGACCATCGTCGAGGGCCAGGACCGGCTCCTCCCCCTCGAGGAGCCCGAGGCTTCCCATGTCATCACCGCCGCGCTGGAGGGCGACGGGATCCACTTGCGCACAGGAGCCAGAGTCGAGGCCGCCGCGAACCGAGACGGCCAGATCGAACTGACCCTGGAGGGAGGCGCCGACATATCCGCCGATCGGGTGCTGGTAGCCACCGGGAGAGCCGTCGACCTGTCCAAGCTCGGTCTCGCCGAGGCGGGTATCGACGCCGCCGCCCGGTTCGTCGAAGTCGACGACCGGATGCGCGCCGGTGACGGCATCTGGGCGATGGGCGACGTCACCGGAAAGGCGATGTTCACCCACACCGCCTTTCACCAGTCGGCGGTCGTCGCCGCCGACATCCTCGAACTCGACCCGCCCCCTATCGACTACGAGTCGCTGCCCAGGGTGACCTTCACCGACCCCGAAGTCGGGGCGGTGGGACTGAGCGAGATGCAGGCCAGAGAGCGAGGGCAAGATGTCGCTGTCGCCGTCAAGAACGTACCGTCAACATTCCGCGGCTGGCTCCACGACACAGACAGCCAGGGGTTGATCAAACTGGTCATCGACACCGAGAACGGGACTCTGGCCGGAGCCACCGTCGTCGCCCCCAACGGAGGCGAGGTGCTTGGCCTGCTCAGCCTTGCCGTCCACCAGAAGACACCGGTGGATGTTCTCCGGAACATGACCTACGCCTTCCCCACATTCCACGGCGGGATCGGCGAGGCACTCGGCGCCTACGCTCGAGGGACCGGCAAGGTCATCGACCCTGCGTACACGACCAGCGGGTACTTCGACTGAGCAATGGAGGGTCGAGGCGGGGCTGTGCAGAGCCGACGCCGAGCGGTTAGGGGACCCGGCACCGAAGAGGGGCGGAATCCCTTCGTCTTCCATCCACACCACGTCGCCCTCCACTGGTAGGGAGGGAACCAGGATGTGTCCCGGCACTTTTCCAGGAACCACATCGAGTTGGGAAGTGTGCCGACGGTGTAGCCGATGGCGGCGACGGCGAAACCCATGAGGGTATGCTCGCCCGACTTTGTGAAATGGTGTGGTCGCTTGGTCGCGAGCCAAAGGACGGTCATGATGAGTTGGAGATCGGCGTGGTTGAGAAGCGTCGGTATCGTGTCGTTCTTCGTCGTGTTCACGGTGTGGCTGCCGTCTTGGCTGCTTGGCCTTGACCCGGTTGCTTCGGCCAATGCTGCCGTGCGGGACGCAGTGGCCGTCCTCTCCTGGTTCGTTGGCCTTGCGGTAGGCATCGTCGCCCTGCGGCAGGGTCAGCGGAGAGGGTGGCTGTGATCGGTCCGCTGGAGTTCTTCGATGCCAACATTCCGTGCATGGCGGCATGCCCGGTCCACACCAACGCCGGGGTCTATGTTGCAGCGATCGCGGACGGCGACGACGAGCTGGGGTATCTGACCGCCCGGCTGCCCAACCCGTTCGCCTCGGTGTGTGGCCGGGTGTGCGCGGCTCCGTGTGAGGAGGCGTGTCGGCGCGGTGAGATCGACCGGCCAATCGCGATCAGGGCTTTGAAGCGTTTCGTGACCGAGAAACACGGTGTTGAGGCCGGCGCCGACTCCCTTGTGACCACGGTGGCGGGCCCCCCTGCAGTCGAGCGGTCGGAGAGCGTCGGGGTCGTCGGCGGCGGCCCGGCCGGGTTGTCGGCGGCGCACGATCTCCGGCGGCACGGCTATCAGGTGACCTTGTATGAGGCGACCGACCGTCTCGGTGGGATGATGGTGCTCGGAATTCCCGAGTACCGGCTCGATCGGGACCTGGTCGCAAAGGAGATCGAGTTCATCGTGTCATTGGGTGTCGAGGTCAAGTATGGGTTTCACCTCGGCCGAGACGCCACGATGGCCGAGTTGAGAGACCGTCATGACGCTCTCTTCCTGGCTTTCGGAGCGACACTGGGGAGGGGTCTCGACATCGAGGGCGGCAACGCCGACGGCGTCCTCCGGGCCATCGAGTACCTCATCAATGTCAACCAGGGTTTCAAGGTCGATGTCGGTGAGCGCGTTCTGGTCGTCGGAGGTGGTGATGTTGCCATGGACGCGGCCAGGACCGCCCTTCGCACCGACTCCTACCACGGGACGGATTCGGCCGACCTCCGTGGATCCATGACCGAGGCCCTGGATGTGGCGCGCACCGCGGCCCGGGCCGGTGCCCGAGAGGTCATCGTCATGTCTCTTGAATCACGGGACGAGATGCCGGCCTCGGAGTTCGAGATCGAGGAGGCGGCCAGGGAAGACATCCTGTTCATCCATCGTAGGGGCCCCAATCGCATCCTCACCGAGGCGGGGAGGGCCATCGGCGTGGAGACCGTCGGGGTGAATTCGGTGTTCGATGCCGAGGGCAGATTTGCCCCTGAGTTCGACCGTCAGGACCTGGAGGTGCTCGATGTCGACACGGTGATCCTGGCGGTGGGCCAGTCGGTGGACACCGATGCCGTGGGTGAGGCCGGCCCCCGCCTCAGCAGAGGCACCATCGACGTGGGCCCAGAGCTCGATACCTCTCTGCCCATGGTGTGGGCCGGGGGAGATGTGGCTCACGGCCCGCGTACCCTGATCGAGGCGATCGCCGACGGCCGTCGCGCCGCCGAGGCGATCCACGAGGCGTTCGGCGGGTCGCCGGAGACAGCCCGACCCGGTCAGATGGTGACCCTCCCCAACTTCCACCGCAACCTCGACGAGTACGACCGTATCCCGAGGGTCGAGGTGCCGACGCTCCCCACCAACCGGCGGATAGGCCTCGAGTTGGTGGAGACCGGCTTCACCGAGGAGCAGGCCCGCACCGAGGCGCAGCGGTGCCTCCGCTGCTTCGCCAACATTCAGCTCGACACGAGCAAGTGCGTGTTGTGCGCTCTCTGCTCAGATATCTGCCCGGTGGACGTGATCGCGCTGGTGCCGTCCGAGGAGATCGACCCTGAGTATGTTGGAGGCACGGCCCTCACCCTGGACGAGCGGGCATGTATCCGCTGCGGGTTGTGCATCGAGCGGTGTCCCACCGACGCCCTTTCCATGGGAGTCTGGACCGGGGTGGGAGTCCCGGAGCGAGGTGTGGGCAGGGAAAGAATCGAGGTGGGTGTATGAGGATCGCCGAGCGGTTCCGGAAGTCGAATGTGGGGCGCTCCATCTGGCGCGCCGCCGATCCCGTGACCGAACGCGATCGGGCTGCTGCTCATTGGGCCAGTTTTCTCCTTCATCTCTATCCGGTGAAGGTCCGACGCGGTGAGCTGACCTTCCGCTACTCGTGGTTTCTGGGAGTTGCCTCGTTTGTGCTCTTCGTATCGCTGATCGTGTCCGGGGTCTACCTGATGTTCTTTTACATCCCGTCCCCGGCGTCGGCATACGGCACCATCCAGACGATCCAACTGGAGGTCGCCTTCGGGCAGTTCATCCGCAATGTCCACCGCTGGTCGGCCCATCTTATGGTCGTCACCGTGGCGGCCCACATGGCCCGGGTCTTCTACCGGGGCGCCTACAAGAGCCCACGCGAGTTCAACTGGGTGATAGGGGTGGTGCTCCTGGTGCTGACCCTCCTATTGTCGTTCACCGGCTACCTCCTCCCCTGGGACCAACTCGCCTACTGGGCTGTCACCGTGGGTACCTCGATGGCCGCCTTCGTACCCTGGTTCGGCGACACCGTCCAGGACATACTCCTCGGGGGCGACCAGGTCGGCTCGGCGACGCTGCTGCGGTTCTATGTGCTGCATGTCGCAGTGCTCCCTGCCCTCACCCTGATCGTGGCCACGTTCCACTTCTGGCGGTGGCGTAAGGACTCGATGCTGGACCAGGACGAGGTGGTTTCGGATGGATGAGCGAGGGCCTCGGGTGATCGAGGGACGACGTGTCCTGGGCATCGTCCCGGCGCGTCCCCCGGTAGGGGACAGGAAGGAACCCCAGGAAGACGACCTCGTGATGGTGTCGCCGCATCTGCTAGCCCGTCATGCCGTGGCGGCGGTGGCGGTGCTGCTCATCGCGTTGGTGCTGGCGATTCTCTTCGATGCGCCACTTCGTGAGATCGCCAATCCCACCGTCACCCCCAACCCGGAGAAGGCTCCCTGGTACTTCGCCGCCCTCCAGGAGCTTCTCGCCCACTTCCACCCCCAGGTGGCTGGCGTCCTCGTCCCTGGTGCGATCATCATCGGGCTCATGGTGTTGCCCTACCTCGACCGTAACCCGGCGAAGCAACCAAGGCTGCGGAAGGTGGCCGTCATCACATTCACGATCTTCATGGTGGCCTGGATCGTGCTCACGCTGATCGGGTTCGCTTTCCGCGGGCCCAATTGGAGCTGGGTGTGGCCTTGGCAGGCGTGGTACGGAGAGTTATGAGCGCACCGTTTGGTCGTAGGGAATTCCTGTCACGGGCATGGAAGTGGGTGGCCGGTCTGGTCGGCGTGGCCGGGGTGTGGACCACGTGGGACGTGTTGCAGCCAAGCCGCGCCGCCGGAGCCGGCCCGGTTCGCACCGTGACCGCAGAGCAGGTCCCGGCCGCGGGCGTCCTCGAGGTCCCCGAGATCCGCGGCTATCTCACCAGAGTCGACGGGGATGTCGTCGCTCTCCGGTGGAAGTGTCCCCATCTGGGGTGCAAGGTCCCTTGGTGCGAATCTTCTGGGCAGTTCGAGTGCCCCTGTCATGGCTCAGTGTTCAACCGCGTCGGGGAGTACCGGCGAGGACCCGCCCCCAGGGGGATGGATCGATTTGCCTTCCACATCGAAGAGGGTGCGATCGTCGTCGATACCGACGCAGTCACTGAGGGCGCTCCCCCCGGTCCCGAGACCATCGACGAGCCTCCGTCGGGACCGGAGTGTCTTGACACGACCGGGGAGAGTTGATGCCTGAGCGCCCCGAGGATCCTGTAGTCGAACGGTCCACTCGAAGGTGGATGATCGCCGGCATCGCTCTCACGGTCCTCTTTCTCCTGGCTTTTCCCATCTACCGGATATCCGAGCCGGCCAACCGGGCCGAAGCCCGGGCGACGCTCACCGAGTCCCTAACCGAGCAGGGACAAGAGCTGTTCGCGGCCAATTGTGCTCCCTGTCATGGCCCTACAGGGGATGGGGTGGACGCTCCGGCGCTCAACTCTCAACAATTCCTCTCCGCAGCCACCGACGAGCAGATCGCCTCACTCATCGCCCACGGCGTGCCGGGGACGGCGATGTCCGCCTACTCCCTCGACTTCGGGGGTTATCTCACCCTGGAGCAGATCGAGGCGGCAGCGACGTTCATCCGCTCGTGGGAGCCGAACGCGCCGGATCGGCCGGACTGGCGTTCCCCGGAGGGCGGTGCCGGGCACGACGAAGAGAAACCCGCACCGGAGGCGGATGCTGCAGAGTTGTTCGCCGTCACATGCGCCGTGTGCCACAACACTGACCTGAGCGGCGGCGTCGGTCTGCCCCTGGACGCGACGTCGCATTCAGCCACCGAGCCCGATGAGCATCTGATCGAGGCCATCACATTCGGCCGAGACGGAATGCCTTCATTTGCCGACGAGTTGACCGAGGAGCAGATCCTCGCCCTGGTCGCCTACATTCGAGAGGTGCAGGCGGAAGGCTGAGGCCGACCCGCCGCCGTCCTCCCACGCCGAGGGGCAGACGTGTCAATCAGGCTGTCGGCTCGGTAGGTCATTCTCACCGCCCCCGCTTCCATGAAAGCACTTGACATTCCAGTCGACTGGAAGCTGTACGTTTGAAGGTGGAGGTCTTCCTGAAGGTGAAGCGATGAGAGTCCTCGAAGTACGTCACCCTGACATGATGACGATGATCCAGGCCGACCCGATGTGGATGGATCCCGAGGTGACCCGGCTCCGAGAGCAGTACCAGGGGCAAATCGAGCGCATGGTCGGCAGAAGGCCCGGGCAGCCATGACAGATACGACGGTATCCCAACAGGCCGGGCGACCCGATGGCCGGACCGACATCGACGTTGAGTCTTTCGCCGGGGGGGAAGGGGGAGCGCTGCCGCAACTCGCTGCACGCCCGCGGCGCCCTTCCGGTCCCCAGCGGAGGTGGGCGTCTGCTCGACTGGGAGGCGGAGAGATTCCAATGGGCCGCCCACCGGTTGGGGCTAGACCCCGCCCTGACCTGTGCGCTTCATTGCGCCCTCCGGTCGGTGGAGGTGGAGATCCCTCTGGACCGAGACGACGGCACTCTCGAGATCTATACCGGCTATCGGGTGCAGCATTCCCGCGCCCTGGGGCCGGCCAAGGGAGGGGTGCGTTACCACCCTTCGGTCACCGCCGGTGAGGTGACCGCCCTGGCCCGGTTGATGACCTGGAAGACCGCGCTGGCCGGCCTGCCCTTTGGGGGCGGCAAAGGCGGTATCCCCTGCGACCCGGGCAGTTTCTCGAAGGGGGAGCTGCGACGGCTCACGCATGCTTACACGATGGGAATCCTGCCGATGATCGGCCCCGATATCGATGTGGTCGCCCCCGATGTCGGTACTGGTCCCGAGGTCATGGGTTGGATTCTGGCAGCCGCCGACGAGGCCGGGCGGGGCGACCCGCGGCTGGTCACCGGTAAACCGGAGATTCTCGGCGGCACCCGTTTCCGGCCCAAGGCGACCGGTGTAGGCATCGCCCACATCGCCGACCTCGCCTACCGGCACGCCGGTGGCCGAATCGATCAGGCGCGGGTGGCGGTGGAAGGCTTCGGGTCGGTGGGCCGGTGGGCCGCTCTCGAACTCGCAGAACGGGGAGCCGGCATCGTTGCCGTCGCCGACGTGACGGGCGGCATCTACGCCGGCGACGGCCTCGACATGTTCTCTCTGGTCGACTGGACATCTGGGGGCCGGCCGTTGGTCGAGTACCCGTACGCCGACATCATCGAGGCAAGTGTCCTCGAGACCCCCTGTGACATCATCATCCCCGCCGCCATGGAAGGGACGCTCAACGCTGAGATCGCTTCCAGGGTCACCGCTCGTCTTGTGGTGGAAGGGGCCAACGGGCCCACCACTCCCCAAGCCGAAGCCATGCTGCGCGAATCGGGGATCGTGATGGTCCCCGACATCGTCGCCAACGCCGGTGGAGTGATCTCCTCGTACTTCGAATGGGTGCAGAACCATCAGCGTCTGCCCTGGTCTGAAGCTGAGGAACGGCACCGGGTCTTGGATCGTCTCGACCAGATGTGGAGCTCTCTCACCACCGAGGAGCCGGATGAGTGGCGTGTCTCGGCGCTGTCCAAGGCGATTGCCAGGGTGATCGACGGCATGAGAGCCGGCGGGATCTTTCAGTCGGCTCCGCAATGAGCCCTCGACCCGAGGGCACCGTCATCGGGGCCGGTGCCGCCGGACTGGTAGCTGCGGCCACCCTGGCCCGGGCAGGGCGGCGGGTACGGGTTCACGAGAAGTCCGATACTGTCGGCCACCGCTTGCCGGCGACTTTCAAGGAGGTAGCGATCATGACAAACACCGTCAAGGACCCGGTCTGTGGAATGCAGATCCGGCCCGACGAGGCGGCCGCCAGCGAGGAACACGACGGTCAGGTCTTCTTCTTCTGCGGTGAGGGCTGCCATCGGGCGTTCATGGCCGATCCCCACCGCTATCGGCACCCCGAGGAGCCCTGACCTCACACCTACTCAAGTCTGTGGTCCATCACGCCCGGAGAGAATGAGGGTCATGGGCCTCCCGCTCAAGAGCGGTCGTTGTCCGGCGGCTTCTGCCGCCGGGGCTGGGTGGGCACGGTGAGCAGGAAGGTCGACCCCCGGCCAAGGCCGGGGGAGAAGACCGTGACATCACCGCCCTGGAGGCGGGCGAGACTGCGGGCGATGGTGAGTCCGATGCCGGTGCCGCCCGCGGCTGAACGGTCGACCCGATAGAACCGGTCGAACACCATGGCGGCCTGCTCGTCGGTGAGACCCCTCCCGGTGTCGGACACCTCGACTCGTGCCATCTCCCCTTCCACGCCGGGTCGGACCATCACCCGGCCGCCGGAGGGCGTATAGGAGAGTGCATTGCCGACCAGGTTGGTCAGAACCTGGGCCGTCCGGTCCCGGTCGACGACCACCGGTATCGGTTGGCTCGTCTCGACCTCGAGACAGACATCTTGGTCGTCGAATTGGGGGCGTAGCCGTTCGGCCACTTCGGCGGCCAACCGGCCCAGGTCTGCAGGCTCGAGCCGAAGCTCCACCCGACCCTCCTCGGCTCTCGACAGGGCACTGAGATCGGCGGCGAGACGCTCCATGCGATGGGCTTCGCGTACCGCGGCCGCCAAGGTCTCCGGGTCGGGCTCGAAGACACCGTCGAGAAGACCCTCCAGGTATCCCTTGAGCGTGGCCACCGGGGTGCGCAGCTCATGGGAGACCTCGGCGATGAGTAGGAGGCGCCGTTGCTCGGTCTCTTCAAGGGCCTCTGCCAACTCGTTGACATCGGTGACCAGCGCGGCCAGCTCGTCTTCTGCGGGGACGGGGATCCGCTCATGATACGACCCGGCAGCGAGCCTGCGGGCAACCTGCCGCACCTGTTCCAGCGGGCGGAGCACCCGGACCGCGGCGAAGGTGGCGGCAGCTGCGGCGGTACCTCCACTGATGAGTGCGGCCCAGAGCAGGGCACGATTGAACGCCGCGTCGATCCCTTTCTCCAACTGGAGCGTCTCCGCTGCTGCCATTCCTCCCATCATGTGGGGCATGGACCGCAGGTGTTCGTCAACGAATACCGTGCCGAGTCGACGGCCCGCCAGCAGCAGGATGGTGATCCCGATCGCCACGACGGCGAGATGGGAGAGCAGAAGGCGTGCCCTCAGTGTTCCGAACAGACGCTTCACTTTGGTGTCGCCACGAACTTGTAGCCGACACCGCGAACCGTTCCGACGAACCTGGGGTCGGAGGCGTCGTCGCCCAGCGTCTTGCGCAGGTTGCCGATGTGGACGTCGACCACCCGTTCGGCGCCGAAGTAGTCCCACCCCCAGACCCTCTCCAGAAGTTGAGCCCTGGTGAACACCCTTCCTGGAGCAGAGGCCAGTGCGGCGAGCAAATCGAACTCGAGGGCACTCAAGTCGAGGTTCCTACCATCCGTGCGGACCTGGCGCCCGGCCAAGTCCAGTGTGATTCCGTCGAACTCCAGGACGTCGTCGGATTCGGCTCGCCCCGCTCCACCCCGGCGGAGGACGGCTCTGACCCTGGCGACCAGCTCGCGTGGGCTGAACGGCTTGGTGACGTAGTCGTCGGCACCGATGGTCAGCCCCACCACCCGATCCACCTCCTCGGTCCGGGCGGTGAGCATGATCACCGGGATGTCTGAGACCTTGCGGATCTCCTGTAACACCGCGAAGCCGTCCATCCCCGGCATGCCAACGTCGAGCACGATCAAGTCCGGAGCAGCCCCCCTGGTTCGGGACAGGGCAGCCTCCCCACCTGCGGCCTCGGCCACCTCGAACCCTTCCGCCTCCAGGTACCTTCGCAGCATCCGTCGCAGGTCCGGCTCGTCGTCGACGACGAGGATCCGCTGTCGATCCACCCCATCAATGGTAGAGGTGCCGCCCTGCCCGGACGGCACCTGAGACTGCCTGGACGGACGGGCGATCACCGATCCAAAGGATCGTTCATCATGTTCCCGGCGCCCATCATGTTCCCGGCGCCCATCATGTTCCCGGCGCCCATCATGTTCCCGGCGCCCATCATGTTCCCGGCGCCCATCATGTTCCCGGCGCCCATCATGTTCCCGGCTCCGTTCATCGCTTCGTGCATCTGGCCGTGCCCGGCGGATTGCATCCAGTCGTCGTGTGCCGCGGAACCCATCCACTCATCCATGCCCTCGCCGGGCATGTCGGCCTGGTTGTGGTATGGGCAGCTGACCTCGGGTTCGGTCGCCCGCTCCTGTGCCAGCGCCGGGATCGTTCCGATCAGGATCAATCCGACCACCGCAACAGCGGCCATCAGGACTGTGGTTCTCTTCATTGTCTGGGACTCCTTACTTGTCTCATTGGTTGGGACGGACGAGGAGGATTCCGGTCATCCCCGACTCGGCGTGCCCCGGATAGGTGCAGAGAAAGTCGAAAGTTCCGGCCTCCTCGGCGACGATGCCTGTCGTGGCCTGCTGACCGGGCCTGGCGGCGACACGCACGCCAAGGTCGGGAATCACCAGGTCATGAGGGATCTCTCCCTCATTCTTCAGGGTGAGGTTGACCGATTCTCCGAGGTCGACCGTCAGCTCACTCGGGGTGAAGGCGTACTCGGTGGCAGTCACCACCACCTCGCGTGCTGCCTCGATCTGGCTGTTCGTGCTCGGGGCGTCTCCCCACCGGCTCATATGGCCGTACCCGAACATGTGACCGCTCCACCACCCGTTGTCACCGCTGATCGACGCCTGCACGGCGGGGCCAACCATCGATCCCGCCAGGGCGATCAGCCCGATGATGAGGAGCGTCCGTCTCCGCATCGTCTCACCTGACCAACTGTTGGCGGCGAGCGGTGAACTCGTCGGCGTCGAGCTCCCCTCGGGCATATCTCTCCTCGAGGATCTCCAGTGCCCGGCCTCGTGAACGGGTCGTGTCGTCATCGGGACGGCGGACGGCCCATACCACGAGTAGGATCACACCGACCCAAAACAGGGCCATCCACAGGAAACCGAAACTTCCGTAACCCCACATCATGGGGACTCCTTTCGTTGACTAACCACATTCAACGAAGGCCACATCAAGCTTGTGTCTTCCCCAAGATCAAGCTTCCGTAAAGAACGGAGCGACGGACTTGTCGGCCTTGCGGGGATGTCGCCGGGGACCGCGACCGTCCCTCTGCTGTACGGTGTGAACATGCCGTCGACAAACGGCGGGGACGTGGAATCGTCATATCGACAACCTGGGTCGGATTCCCTCAAGGTGCCCATCACCATCCGCATCGGCCGGGGCATACTCCTAAGAGTGCGCCAGAATCTGGGGTGGGCCGTCGGCCACAACACCATCTCCCTCCCCATCGCAGCCCGGCTCCTCTACCCGTCCCCGGGCCGGGTGCCCCGACCCGAATGGGCCGCGCTCCCCGTGTCCGGGCCCAGCTTCATCGTCGCCACCAACGCCGTCCTTCTCAAACGGCTTCGACTGCCCGGGCTGTCATCGGACGACGCGGCGAGCGCCGGGCGGCTCATCCCGAGCTCATCGGCTGACAGTCGGGAGAACAGGAACACCGAATGAGCCGCGAGGAATGGAAAGCGTCAGGTTCGACCAACATCTCAGGGATCAGATGAACCACCCCCGGCATCCAAGATCACATCACGCGCTTGTGGCGGTCGGCTGGGATGACCACGACCGGCATCCAATCTCCACGAGGCTCGTCGTCGTCGGCATTCCACTGGTCGTCCTTGTCGGCCTTGTCGGGCTTCCTCCGCTCGACATTCACGGCCCTCTCCACTACCTGGGGGTGATGGGTCCCACCTGTGGCATGACCCGGGGAGTGATGTGGTCCGCCCGCGGGGATTTGGTCAAGGCCTGGCAGTTCAACCCTGCGTCCCTGGTCGTCATACCGGCCATGGTCCTGCTCACCGCACGGGCCGCTTGGGGGCGCGTGACCGGGCGCTGGCTCAACCTGTCCGTCCGCCGGAGTCCCTGGCTATGGGTCTCCGCAGCCGTACTCGTCCTGGTCCTCACGGTCCGTCAACAGCTCATCATCGATTTCCTGCTCGCCAACCCGGCCGGATGACATGAACAACGAGCCGATGAAGAAAGGACCAACCTCCTGAGAGGTCAGGGCAGCTCTAATCCCTTACCTCCCGCCTGACGGGCCTATGGCTACCCTCGTGCACCGAGGCAAAGGCACATCGTCTACGTCGCGTTCCAATGGTTGAGGTTCGAAACGTCCAGATGAGGAGTCACTTTGCTTTGAGTGTGTTGGTGGCACTGTCGCTGCTCGTGGCCGCCTGCTCGGGGGCGACGGGCGACGTCGACATCCCGACCCAAGACCCGGACCTTGTCGCCGCCGGTGAGGAGCTCTACGCAGGCAACTGCGCCGAGTGCCACGGAGAGGACCTCAGGGGCACCGACGAGGGACCCTCTCACCTGTCTGTGATCTACGAGCCCAACCATCACGCGGACGGCGCTTTCCTCCTCGCCGTGCAACGAGGATCCCGTGCCCACCACTGGCAATTCGGCGACATGCTCCCGATCGAGGGGCTCACCGAAGCCGAAATCACGGCCATCATCGCCTTCGTCCGCGAACAACAACGCACCGAAGGATTCGAGCCCTACCGGCCCTGAGTGGGAGGACCATCTCGGATATGGGCGCTACGACACAGGATCAGCGCTCGACGACGTGCCAAGGCGTGGGTTCTCGTCCCGTGACTGGAGACCCGTATCAGCTGGTTCAACGTGGGTGAACGTCACGGCACCCGGCAGAGCGCGCTCGATGTCGGCTTCGAGGCGTTCTGTGAGGTCGTGGGACTGTCGGACCGTCCATCGGGCAGGAACGGTCATGGGCACGTACACGAAACGCTGCCGGCCCGACTCCCTGGTCCGGAGCGGCCCGAAGTCCACACCCTGCTCGGCGCGGTGGCGCTCGAGGACGGCTTCGACCTTGTCGACTTCCTCGGCTGGGAGGGCGGCGTCGAGCAGCCCGACGACTGACCGTCGAAGCAGGCTGTATCCGGTTCGCAGAATGTTGAGCCCGACGAGCAGAGCCGCGAGCGGGTCCAGCAGCCTCCAGTCGAAGATGGCGACCAGAGCGATTCCGACCAGGACGCCGGCAGAGGTCCACACGTCTGTCAGCAGGTGCTTGCCGTCGGCGATGAGGGTGATCGAACGGTGGCGGCGACCGACCCGTACGAGCGCGACGCCGACGGC
>Ga0326597_10003041_pt1 | contig 24536 bp, 25 predicted proteins | sample RVTome_12_FD_203789 | JGI IMG/M metagenome (GOLD analysis project Ga0326597, IMG submission 203789) | Soil microbial communities from uranium-contaminated site in the Upper Colorado River Basin, Wyoming, United States - RVT100D185 | ecosystem: Environmental > Terrestrial > Soil > Contaminated >... | reverse complement strand
TCATCGTCCTCTGGGCCGCGCCACGGTACTTCTGAACAACCCACGCGCCCGGACTGAATCACGCTCCGAGACCGCTTGCGGTTTCGCGCTCTCACGTGTATTCCACCACCTTCGCCTTCCCTCCCGCGCGATCCATGTTCACGATCAGGTAGCGCAGCGCATCGCAGGCGTGGTCCGATCCGTCCTTGACCGGGTCGAGGCACTCCTTCTGATCGGCCGGATAGTGGTACGTTCGCAGCGCTTCGATGAGCCGCACGCAGCACGGGTCGATGCGCAGCCGCACGCGCCCGTCGGCGCTGCGAAGCATGGCCGACACGCTGCGCAGGCCTGGCTGCACTTCACTGTGCCGCGCGCGAATCTGGAAGCCCGCCTTCGTGAGCAGCGCGGCCGAACTCGTGCCCAGATGCTCGTGCCGCTGAAACCCGGCCGGGTCGATGCCGATCCACGCCAGCCGCCGCTTCATGTTCCGCGCCTTGATCACGCGGAGGTGCTGCTCGATGGTCATCTCCGACGCGACGTGCTCATCGACGAGGTGAACGCTCCCATCGCCCAGGAGCCTCGCCCACAGCACCACCGTCGGCGAACGGAATCCGAAATCCATCCCCGCCGCCCACGTGCCGCGCCACTCATCGCGCTCGACGAATGACTCCACGTGCACCTTCTCATCGAACTCGGGATAGACACAGTCGCTGCGGCTGGGCTCGCGGCAGAGCATCTCCGCCGCCCACGCGGGCCCGCCGGTTCGGTTCTTCTGCATCAGTGCATCGTCAACGGTGAGAAAGCCGCGCGACCGCCGCGCCAGACCGCCGCAATCCTCCCACAAGTGGCAGCCCGCGCAGGGCCGCGCCGGCGGACAGCGCTCGATCACTTCGAGCAAGCCCCAGCGGAACAGACGCCGCTGGCCCTGCTCCTGCACGAGTTTGTGCATGAGGCCGAAGGGCCGGTGCATCGTGCTCAGCGCCTCGATGCAGCCGCGCACGAACGTGTCGCCGCATTGCGCCGAGCGGGTCACGAACTGCGCCGCCTGCCAGACTTCGGGAGTAAACAACTCCACCTCGTCGCAACGGAGTTTCTGCACCCGCAGGCCCCGCACCGACTGCTCGCTCTGCGCCTGCACCTGCACGCGCGAGCCGTTGACGAGTTGGAGGTGCCGGCCCGTCGCCTTGCCTTCGAGCAGGTCGCCGAAGACATCGCTTTCGATCATCTCGCGCAGATAGGTGTGCATGCGCGAAGACTGTTCGAGCGATCCGCCGAGGATGCGGACCTGGATGCCGGGCTTGAAGAGGAGGTCGAGGAGCGTGGCGATGGCGCCGTAGCGCGTCTTGCCCCCGCCCCGGTTCGCCCACACAATGCAGTCTCGCACCTTTCCCGTTTCAAAGAAGGCATGATGAAGATAGTCGAACGGCGCGCTGTGGCCTTCGAGGCGCGCGAGGCGCGGCACGTCAAAACCCAGCACCGCCCGGATGTAGCCGTGCAGTTCATCCGCCGTCGCCGGCCGAACCAGCCGCAGCGCGCGGCGCACCTGCATCGCCGTCGGTGAGGACTCGCGCAGGAGCATTTCAATCGGCCCCGCAGGGTTGAGGATCGCACTCTCGCGAGTCCGATGCAGGCGCGTCCTCGGCGCCATCCTCGCCCGCCTCGCGTCCGAGTTCGCCCAGCAGACGCCGCACGGCGCTTTCATCGATCACACCCGGCGCCGCCTCCGCTCTCTCGCCTGCCCCCTCGCCGCCGGTCGGGGGAATGAGGCACACCTTGAGCAGGTCGACGCAGGCTTTGCGCGCCAGTTCGCCGGCCTCCTCATCCTTGGCCAGTTCGAAGAGCCGCGCCGCCGCGAGCGTGCGATACCGGCTCACGAGCAGTTGGGCCCGCACATCATTGAGCCGGCACAGGCCGTCGAGAGTGGCAATCGTCTGCGAGTCGTTCGCCCAGTTCGCCAGGCGCGTGAGGGTGAGTTTCTCCTGCCGCGCCAGTTCATCGAGATCCTGCTGCGCTTCATAGAGCGAGTGCATCAGGCGCTCGCTTCGCTTCGAGTTGATGGATGACCGCGTCATGTTCGGTTCCGCGCTGGTGAATGAGGATGGGAGCCGGAGTCGGCGTCGGCGTCGGCGTCGAGTTGGAGGAATGCGACGAGTTGCTGCGAGCGCGAGCCGGGAAAGGCGCTCAGCCGCTCTTCGAGGCGCCGCTTCTGGGATGCGGTGAGGAAGAAGGTCACGGCGGCGGGCAGGTCGTTATCCCGGATCGAGGGCGCGGGCGGTGGCGGATCGAGGCGCACCTGGCGCAGGCGCTCGAGGCGCCGGGCATCCTCGGGCAGCCATTGCGGCAGGCGCTCCGCGCCCATTCGCTTGCGCAGCGATTCGAGCAGTTCCGCCCGTTTGAGCACCTCATCGCGCCCCTGCAACCGATTGAGCGTCGCCAGCAGGACCAGCGCTTCATCATCATCGACCTCCCACACCTCGCACCGCGCCGCCGCACGGCCCAGTCGCCTCAGCGCCTCCGCGCGATGATGGCCGTCGAGAATCTCATACGCGCCCGTCTCGCCGGGCATCGGCCGCACGATCAGGTGCGGGTAGCGGTCCGTGCGCTCGATGTGGCGCGTCAACTTCACGAGCAGATTCTCGGGCATCACGTTGGCGTTGTCGGGGCGGATTCGCAGATTGTCCAGCGGAATCTCGATCATGCCTTGCCTCGATCCGGATCATGGTGCAGGTAGTAAACGCAGCGCGACAAGAGGCGGTCGCGCGCCAGGGCGATGATCTCTTCCAGCCCCGCGTCCCCGAGAACGTGTGTGGAAAGGTGGGTGCAGTGGTCTGGAGGGAGCCTTTGGGACCGGAGGGCCACGCCGATGGCGCGCCCGTCGATCAAGGTGTTTCGATCATCTGCCGCGCGCTCGCGTGGCCCTCGCTCCCAAAGCGTCGCTTGACCACGGCACCCCATGGTTTTCATACAGGTTCTGAGCCGCGCCCGATTCACGAACGCGGCGCTGCGGCGCCAGCGTCGCAACTCACTTTCAATCCACGCTCGCGGCGCCGGTTCGAGTTCGCCCAGGCGCTGCGCGAAGAGGCTCGGCGAGGCGAGGAGCGTGCGCGGCCAGCCCAACTCCGCCAGCGCATCGAGCAGCCGGGCATCGTGCGGGCGCGGCGGGGCTTCATAGCGCACCATCCCGGCGCGCTCGAAGAACGGATTGACCCGCCCCATCGCCGCCAGTGCTTCGACGTAGGGAGTCGTCGCGTGGTTGAGCGCGTGCCCTACGAGGCGCACCGCCAGCCCCAGACCCCGATAGCGGGGATCGAGCACGACGCGCGCGATGGTCCGCATCTCGGCATTGAGCAGGTCCGCCGTCTCGACGCGCCTCAGCCCCGCGTAGCGCCCGCCCGTCGCATGGCCGCGCAGGGTGCAGCACAACTGCGGCCGCGTCATCACCAGCACCCCCGCAAGCGTGGGCGTCGCCGAACGGCCGGTGAAGCGAGCCACGGCGTCGGGCCGGTCGTGGCGCAGCGCATAGATCGCCGTCGGCGCGTAGGGCGCGCCGGATCTGTAGTGATGCGCGGAGAGCGCACGGTAGTCGCGCATGCTCCCCGCCTCGAGGCGCAGCGTCTTGTCACAGGGCAGCACGCTCATTCGCCGCGCTCCCCGCTTGCGTTTTCGCCTCGGCGGTGAATCTCAATCCCGCCGCCGAGCGGCTTGTAGATCAGCACATCCGGCACAAGGGCATCGATCAGATCCTCGTGCGTCGTCGCGGCGATGAAGCACACGCGCGGGCTGCGATCGACCCAGCGCCGCACGTTGTGCGCCACGACCGAGGCGGTCAGTCGATCCAGCGTGGCGCCGAACTCATCCGCGAGGATGACGATCTCGGCGAGTTCATCCGTGTGCGTCGCACGCTCGATGAGCCGTGCCAAGCCCAGGCGGTACCGCTGCCCGTCGCTCAGTTCGCTCGGCCGGCGGAGCATGACGAACGCATCCGCCAGACCCGCCAGCGAGAGAATCAGCGCCGCTTCCTGCACCGTCTCGCCGATCTGCTCGATGATCGGCCGGTCATCGGCGCTGTGCAGGACATCCTCGAAGCGCAGACAGCCCTGAACCTGATCGGCGATGCCGCGGAGGATGGTGGACTTGCCGCTGCCGCTGGGCCCGGTGATGAAGATGACTTCGCCGCCGCGCAGCAGGAGATCAGTGCGCGGCACGACGGTCTGCACGCGCGATTCATCCACCCCCAGGCCGAACATCGACGCGACTTCGAGCACGCGCTCGCTCGGCTGGGCGGCGGTGGGGACGCGGCGCTCGATGGTGATTGCCTTCTCCCAGGTCACGGTTGCAGCGCCTCGAACCTGGCCCGGATCGCCTCGACCTCGCGGCGCACCATGTGGATCGTGAGGCGCCCCTGACGGGCGGTGTCGCGCAGCGTGCGGCGCTGGAGCAGGTGCAACTCCGCGACACTTCGCCGCGTCTCGCTCCACTGGCATCGGTGCGCGAGAACGAAAGAGAAGAGCGGACTGCGCAGATGGAGGATGAGGTCGCGCGTGCGGCGGCGGACCGTGCCGGGGTGGAGGCCCATCAGCCGCGCCAGTTGCACGGCCGTCATCCCCTTGTGGTAAAACCCCTCGACCACCGCCCGGTCTTCGGGGCTGAGCAGGTATGCCCGGTTGAGCACCCAGTCATCATCGGTGCGTTGATCGGGCCGCCGGTCCACGACGACCTTGCCCCTGGCCTTGCCGAGATCCGATTCCGCCGCCGCCGCAATCTGGAGGATTCCGCTTGACATGATGGGTGTATTGTGTTAGGATTTAGTACGGTGTCAAGAGGAGAGTTCACAAAGTCGTGAACAACGAGCGCACCTGTGCGCAAATGTGGAGGAGACAATTACCGCAGAGATCGCTGAGATCGCGGAGAGATGGCATAAGTTCTTTGATTTCAATGGCTTGAGATGAGACTGCGCTGAAACGCCCAATCTGGGAGGTTCTCGTCGAGCGTCTCGCCGCCCGCCTCCCTTCCCCTTACTTCCCTGCCTCCCTCAGCGCTCTCTGCGATCTCTGCGTTAAAGAAGAAAGAGCGGAGTGATCGCGTGTCCACGATCGGGGTGATGATCAGAAAGCGCAGGCGGTCGCTGGGGCTGACGCTCCGGCAGGTGGCCGAGCGCGCCGGCTGCGGCCGAGCCTACCTCTCGATGATCGAGACGGGCGCCCGCCCGACGCCCGCCGAGCCGCTGCTGGCCGCGATCGAACGGGCCCTGACCATCGAGCCGGGGCAGTTGATCGATGCGGCCTGCTGGGAGGCGACGCCTCGGCCCGTGCAGAAAGAACTCGCCGCGCTTCGGCAGCGCGAGGAGCGCGCCGCCGCTCTCGCCCGCTGTCTCATCGAGCATGGCCCCAACCTCGACGCCCTGCTCAACTCGGGCATGCTCCACCGCTTCATCGAAGACCACACCCGCAACCACGATGAGCCGCAGCCGCTGCGCATGCGCGTGCCGGTGATCAACGACGTGGCGGCCGGCCTGCCGCGCGAGTTCACCGACCTCGACTACCCCGCGGCCGTGGCGGATGAGTACCTCGACTGCCCCGACCTCGGCGACGCCGACGCCTTCGCCGCCCGCGTCATCGGCGACTCGATGGAGCCGGACTACCGCGAGGGCGATGTCGTGGTCTTCTCACCCGCCGCGGCGACGCCGGATGGCTGCGACTGCTTTGTCCGCCTCGAACCCGACCACGAGACGACCTTCAAGCGCATCTTCTTTGAAGGCGAGGAGGGCCGCATGATCCGCCTTCAGCCGCTCAATGAGCGCTACCAGGCCCGCGTGGTCGATCGCGAACAGGTCGCGGGGCTGTACGCCGCGGTGTACGTGATGAGGCGGGTGGGGCGGTGAGGGTTGACATCGGCCCTGAATCAGCCCCCTCCGGAGAGTGGTTATCGGGCACATTCCGGATTCGTGCGCAGAAATCTTGCATGAAGCCGACGGATGGTGTAGGATTGGGGGTCACGAACGGCCGATGGACTCCCACGGAGGCGTCAGCGGCGCAGGATTCCTGCGCCAAACCACGATCGAGGCCGCCATGCTCATCGAACTCTTCGGCAAGAACTTCGGCTGCTTCCGCGACGAGTTCCGCCTGTCGATGCTGGCGACGGATATCGATCGTGAAATGGACCGTGGCATTCTGCGCATCGATCTGGACGGCGAATCTGAGCCGCTTGAGTTGGTTCGATGCGCCGCCATTTATGGACCGAACGCGTCTGGCAAGTCAACGGTGCTGCGTGCGGCATCGGCCTTGGGTTTTCTCCTCACGGCATCACGACGGTTCGAATCTGACGAGCCTCTCTATGCGTACGAGCCATTCCAGCTTGCTTCGAGCCGCACGAAGGCTACTCAGCTTGGAGTTCAAGCCGTCATTGACGGACGCGTATACGAGTATTCCGTCGCCTTCGTACGAGATCGCTTCACGCACGAGGAACTTTCCGAGATCGGACCGGAAGGCAGGAAGCAGCTGTTCACCCGCAAGGAACAGGATGTATCCGGCGACTGGAAGGAAGAGCCACAGTTCAAGTTGCTCAGCGAAGCATTCCGGCCCAATGTCCTTCTCCTGTCCATCGCCGACAGCATCGCGCCGACACTCGCCCGAGGAATAGCGGTCGGATTGCGTCAGCACCTTTCCTTCTATGACCCCACTGAAGGAAGGTGGCCGCATTCGCACGGCGGGTCGGTTGCAGCACGAACCCTTCGGGATGAGGCATTCGCGGGGTGGCTGCGGCAGCAACTTCGTTCGGTGGACTTCGGCGTCGAGGATTATCATGTCCAAGAAGTAAGTCAAGCGACTTCGTTTCGCCCGAAGCCAGGAGAAGCCAGCTCCGATTCGCCGGAAGAGCGCAAGACCTTCCGGCTGACGCTGCTGCATGGTTCGGCGGACGGCGAGGCGGTGCCGATCAGCTACCGTCGCGAATCCAGGGGAACGCAGCGCTTCGTCGAACTCGCTCCCTTGCTCTACGATCTCCGCCATGGTGAGCAATTCGGCGCCATCTTCATGGACGAGATTGATGCTTCGATGCACTCCGATCTGTTGGCGGAAGTAATCCGGCAGTTCAATTGCGGCCTGCGAAGCAACGAAGTGCGTCGCCAGATCGTCTTTGCCCTTCATGACACGACGCTTATCGATGATGAGGCAAGGAAGGCCATCCTGCGCCGCGATCAGGTGTACTTTACCGAAAAGGACGACAGCGGGTCAGCCCGCCTCTATTCGCTCGCGGAGTTCAAGGAGCGCAATGTCCTGAATTTGCGGCGTCGGTATCGACAAGGGCGCTATGGCGCACTACCTTCAATCGGCGATCTTTCCAGTTAGCATGGGACATTCACGCAAGAATCGCGGGCGACGAGCAAGCCAAAGCAAAATCAGGTCGCATTTGACCGTTCGACCGGTCAATACTCAGCCAACTCGACCAGTCATTGTCATTGTCTGCGACGACTACCAGACGGCTGTGGCATACTTTACGTGCCTGAATCAGATGTATCGGGGCGTGATTCACATCAAAGTCGTTCGCGCTTGCAGGCACGGGGCTCATCCAACGCGAATACTCCGACAGGCGCTGGATGAGAAGCGATTGCTCAAGGACAGCGGACCTGAGCGAAGCTGCGTTTTTGCTCTGGTTGACTTGGAACGCGAGCCGGAGCGGCGCTCGCAGGCTGAAGCCGTTGCGCGCGATGGCGAGGCGCAAGGTGTGGCCGTACTGCTGTCAGACCCGTGCTTCGAAGTGTGGACGCTGCTGCACTTGCGAGATACCGGCGAGTACTTTGAAGACTGCCGCCGAGTTGTGCAAGCCATCAAGACGGCGTGGCAAAGCCGCTTTGGGAGGACGTTTCGACGAAAGTCGGAGATGGATTTCAAGAAGATCATCCCTCTCCGTCGTGAGGCGGTGGAGAGGGCCAAGGCGCGTCGGGATGCATCGGCCCAGTCCTGGACAGAGGTCTACAAGACCATCGAGACAGTCGATTGTCTTGAGACGGGTCAGATTCAACACCACTGAGAGCCTTGTGCCCCATTAGATGGAATGATGTCGGCTATGAGGCACGCGCTCACATCCGCATCGCCGAATAGGCGCCGAGGGCGTTGAAACTGGCCCACAGCAGCAGCAGGGCGCTGACCAGCGCCAACGCCCACCAGCGGCGCGCGGCGAGGTACCATGCTCCGCTGAGGATTAACACCGTCGCCGCGCCCATGACGATGAACTCCAGCGGCTCGCGCGGGTGGAGCAGGGCGCCGAAGAAGAAACCCGGCAGGATCGGCCAGAGTTTCCACCACACGGCGTGATCCTGGAAGGGAATCCACGTTGCGAAGGGGCCGTAGGCACACACCAGCACCGCGATCAGCGCGATCCACCAGCGCGGTCGGCGGATCGACTGCTGCCGCGCCAGCGCCGCCGGGTCGAACGCCGTCCCGCATTCGGGGCAGCGGCTCTCGCTCAGACCCGTGAGGTCGTAGCGGCATTTCGGACAACGGAGCGATGCGGCGGCGGTCATGCGCAGACGAGCCTCTCTGAAAGCCTGTGCGAAAACCGTGGGGTGCCGTGGTCCGGAGGGAGGCTTTGCAACCGGAGGGCCACGTCGCGGCGCGGACGGACGGTCGAACTGACTCGTTCCTAACCCGCTCGCTCGCGTGGCCCGCGCTCCCAAGGCGTCGCGTGACCACGGCACCCCCGCTTTTCATTCGGTCTCTGAGGTTGCCCGATCGTAGAGCGCTGCCCGCCGAGTCTGCACGAATCTCAACTCAGCGCCGCCGGCGCCGCAGCGCCAAGACTCCCGCGCCCATCAGCAGCAGTCCCGCCGCGCCCGGAGCGGGAACAAGAGTGCCCGTCGCGTACGTGTCGAAGGAGCCGTTCATCGAAAGCGACACCTCGCTGAGCAGCAGGTCGAAGAGGACGTGTGCGAAATCGCCGGGCGGGAGAATCGTCGGCAGGTCGAAGGGGAACTGCGGCAGGAGCAGGTCGGGATTGTCGATCACGCTGATGTCGATGGCGTCGAGGGAGACGAGGTCGGCGACATTGCCATTGAGCACGAGGCGTCCCTGAAAGCCGAAGGGAAGCGCCACGGCCGGAAGATCGAAGGGGTTGCCGAGGAGGTCGATCGACGCCTCGATCTCGACGGTGAAGAGGGCGGCGAAGTCAAACTCGTTGCCCCCCAGCGGAGTCAACACGCCGACGGAGGGGCCGTCGATCTGACGCGCGGTGAGGCGGGTGAGCGCGACATCGCCGATGGGCAGTTCGATGGGTATGCCGCCGATGTAGACTGAGTCGGGGTTGCGGGTGCGGAAGGAGTCGGTGAGGAGGCGGATGTTCAGGGGCAGGTTGGCGGAGCCGCCGTTGAGCAGGTCGGCGTTGTAGCCGGCGGTGGTCACGGTTCCGGCGGTGGTGTCGAGTGTGAACCGGAAGGCGCCGGCCTGTCGGGTGTTGACACGGCCGGCGAGGCCCAGGCCGAGTTCGACGTCGACGGGCAGATTCTCCGTCGAGCCGAAGGAGCCGAAGAGGCCCGGCTTGGTGCGCGTGCCCGTCGGGTTATTCTTGATGTCGTAGTTGCCGATGAGCGTGCCGATGGTCGAGGCGCCGGCGTCGATCTGCACGTCGATGCCGGAGCGCTGCGCATCGACGATGAAGTCGTAGAGGATGATGTCGCGCGCCAAGGTCGGCGCGACATTGAACGCCATCGCTGCGGTCGCGGCCGCAGTCGCCAAAGTCATCGTGCTCTTCATTCTTTCCCTCTCTCTCGCGGTGGGTCGCATCGAGCGCGGGCGCCAAGGGCGGGCCGCCCGCAGTCGCCCGCCCGGACGACCCGGGCAGGCAATTGTACCACCGCAGGAGCGGGCGGTTTCTCTATGAGGTCAACCGTTATCGGGCGATCAGAGAAACTCCCCCGTGTCGAGCGAATCGACGTCGATCTCGTCCGATGCGTGATCCGCATCAACGCGCGTCTGCACGCGATGGGCCCGATCCCCCGCTTGCGTCTTTGCCTCCGGCCTGGCGCGTTGCTTCTCACTCGATCGACTCATCCTCGGCGCTGCGGCAACGTGCGGCTCGTCCTCGGCCATGCGCGGATCGAATCCGAAGTAGGCGCGCCACCACTCCACGCTTCCCTGGTCGAGAGGAATGGTGTATGCGTGCGTCGGCGCGGCGGAGCGCTTTCCGGCGCAGCGGCGCCAGTCGGATTCGAGCGTTTCGAGGAAGACATCCGATCCCATGACGCGGCAGCGCCGACGCCGCGCCGCACGCGCGATGCGCCGATCGGAAGAGACCACGTTGAGGCGATGGGGGTCGGTGCAGGCGCGGATGGCCCGCTCGATGTGGGTGTCGGCGTCGCGGCGGCTGCCGGTGTAGTGGATCGCCACGCCGAGATCGACCGCCGTGCTCGCCTCATCGGCGCCGCGCACGCCCGGCCCGTGGCCGTCGCAGACCAGCACGACGGGCATGTGGCGGAAGCGGCTGGTGAGAATGAGGTCGCGCAACTCGAGCACCCCCAGCCCGGCCAGGTCGGGCGGCAGCACGCCGGTCATGTGCAGCACGTTGTAGGTGTCAACGAGCAGGGCCATGCGCGATGATAGGGGGAGGGCGAGGCATCAAGGCATCAAGGCATCAAGGCATCGAGGGTACTGGTTACTGATTCCTGCAAAACGAACGTCCGTAGAGTGCCACACGCTGAACACTCACCACAAAGTACACAAAGGCACAAAGACTTCACCAGGAAAGCCCCGGAAGGTGAAGGTCGAGTGAGAGGCGATTTGCCATGCCAAGTCTCAATGGCCCCTGCTGTTCTTCGTGCCCCCTTTGTGACTTTGTGTACTTTGTGGTGAGGGTTGGACTGCCCTCCGGTCCCAGGGGACATAAGTTCTACAGGTGTCAGTAGCCGCGACCCGGAGGCTTTGCGCAGGGGAGCGCGTCGGCACGCTGCGATTCAGCGCGCTGCGCTTCGGCGAGCAGCGCCCAATCACACGGCGGCCGAGATTCGCGCGGTCGGATCGCTGCCGGGATCACGCCGGGCGCTGCGCGCCGGGTTGTTCGCGCTCATCCCGCGCGGGGCGTTGGCCGGCGACTTTCCCGACTGGCGGTCCCGATCCTGCTGGAGTTCATCGGAGAGTTGGCGGTCCCACGGCTTCATCCCGTCGAGGTGCGCCGCCTTGGCGAGGATGTGCGATCCGACGGGCGCGGCGACGATGGCGAAGACGATCGTCATCAGCGCCTTGGCGGCGACCGCGATTGTGCCGACATGGAAGATCGCGGCCAGCGCCAGCCCCATGATCCCCAGCGTCGAGCACTTGCTCGTGGCGTGCAGGCGGTTGTAGGCGTCGGGCAGCCGCACCACGCCGATGGCGCCGACGAACATGAAGAAAATGCCCGCGAGGGCGAAGAAGATGCTCAGGATGTCGCGGATCGTCGCCCAGGTCATGCGTTGGTCTGCCTTCTGAGGTTGCCGATGTACTGCGCGAACGCGAGCGTGCTGGCGAAGCCGATGATCGCCACCACCAGGGCCCCGTCGAGATAAGTCGTCGATTCCATTCGAAGGGTGAGGAGAATCACCAGCCCGACGACCTGATAGGCCAGCGTGTCGCCGGAGAGCACTCGGTCGGCCAGGTGCGGGCCGCGCACCATGCGGTAGAGGCAGAGCATCATCCCCACGATGGCGAGAATCACGCCGAGTTCAAAGATGAAGAAGAGCGCGGGCTGGAGCGGGCTTGACGCGTTCCCGACTGAGGCGATGGAACCGTGCGCCGAGCCGCCTTGACCGAGCGACAGCATGGTTGAACCGAGGCCGTTCACGCAAACACCTCCCGCTTGAGCCTCTCGTGCAGGTCGCGGAGTTCCGCGATGGCGCTGGACCGCTCCTGTGCGTACATGCAGTGGACGTAGAGCCACTTGTGATCGTCGGACACATCCACGACGAGCGTGCCCGGCGTGAGAGTGATGCTGTTGGCGAGCACCGTCATCTGGGTGTCGGTGAGGTCGGAGACGTCGTGGCGGAGGATGCGCGGCGTCTGGCTCATGCCCGGCGTGATGCACTCCCAGGCGATCTTCATGTTGGCCTGAACGAGAATTTTGAGGAAGTAGACGCCGAATCGGATCAGCCGCCAGACCTTGCCGGGGTAGGTCGGCCCCTCGCGCGTCAGGCCGTAGAGCGAGATGACGAAGAACCCGATGGCGAACCCGATGATGACGTTGGGCGTCGAGGTGTTCGCCGTCAGCAGCACGTAGACGACGGTGAGGAAGAGATTGAGCAGGAAGGCCCGGATCATGGCGTCACCTCCGCGCCGGTTCCGGCGGCGAGATGAGTCTGCGTGGCCCGGTACTTCGCCACTTCGTTCAGAGCATCCGGCCCCAGCACCGCGGCGATGTACTCATCCGGCTGAGCCAGTTGGGCGCCAGCCCGGAACGCAATCTCATACACCGGCTGCGCGCCAAAACCCAGGAAGAGCGCCACCACCACGAGCAGCGTCGCGCCGACGTACGCCGGCCGCAGCGAACTCGTATTGGGCAGATTCTCCGGCGTCCTTTCGATCGCCTGGGCCGAGGGCGACCAGAAGCAGTAACTCCAGATCTTGAGCATGGACAGCAGCGTCAAAGCCCCGGTGAGCAGGCCGAAAATCGAAAGCCACCAGTGCGTCTCCCACCCCTCGCGGACGATGACGAGTTTGCCGAAGAACCCGCTCAACGGAGGCAGGCCGACGAGACTCATCGCCGCAATGAAGAAGACGACGGCGAGATACCCGTCGCGCTTGAGCAGCCCCCCGGACCGGTCGAGATCGTCCGTGCCCGTATGCCGCTCGATGATGCCGCAGCACAGGAAGAGGCAACTCTTCACGACCATGTGCTGGATCATGTAGAAGAGGCACCCCGCCAGCGCGACCTGCGTCATCAGCGCCAGGCCGAACACCATGTACCCCACCTGGCTGATGACGTGTACGGCGAGGATGCGCCGGATGTTGTGATGCGAGACGGCTCCGAGCACGCCGAGGAACATGGTGAACGCCGCCGAGATCGCCAGGATCGGCATCACCACCTTCGTCGCGTCCGATCCGCCGTGTGCGAAGATCATCGGGAAGGTGCGGGCGATGGCGTAGATGCCGACCTTGGTGAGCATGCCCGCGAACAGCCCCGAGATCGAAACGTTGCAGGTGTAGTAGGTGTCCGGAAGCCAGAACCACAGGGGGAAGATGGCGCCCTTGAGGCCGAAGACCAGCAGCAGCGAGATCGACAGGGCCGTGAACCCGGGCGGCAGCGCCTCGCCGCGCGCCTGCCGCTCGGCGACGAAGAGCGCGAGATCGGCGTAGTTGAGCGTCCCCGTCATGCCGTAGACCAGCCCGGCCCCGATCACGAAGACCGTCGAGCCGACGAGGTTGAGCAGGACGTACTTGTAGGCCTGCGTCATCTGAAGCCGCGAACCGCCGAAGGTCAGCAGGCAGTACGAGGCCATGAGCATGATCTCGAACGACACGAAGAGGTTGAAAAGATCGCCGGTGAGGAACGCGAGGTTCACCCCGAACATCAGCAGTTGCACCATGGGGTGGAAGTAGCGCTTCTCCGCCACCGGATCGACCGTCGAGAAGGAGTGAATGTAACACGCCAGCGCCACGACCGACGACGCCGCCACCAGCAGCCCCGAAAGACTGTCGAAGACGACGGAGATGCCGTAGGGCGCCGGCCAGGCGCCCATCTGCGAAACGAGGATTCCCGTCGGATGCGACCGCAGGTGAATGAGCAGGGCGACCGCGAGGGCGGATGTGGCGAGGAAACTGAGCACGCCCAGCACGCGGGCGATCTGCACCCGCTGCTTGAGGAGCACTCCGATGACGCCCGTGCCCATCGGGATGGCGATGAAGAGGATGATGAGGTTGGAGAGATTCATGGTGATCTGACTCTTAAGTCGCTTGCAGTTTCACGAGTTGCCTTACTCCTCCATCGATTCCATCGCCAGTTCTTCCACGCTCAATGTGCCGGCCTGGCGCGATGTGACGACCAGCAGCGACAGCAGAAACGCCATGACCGCGAACCCAATGACGATTGCCGTCAGGATCAGCGCCTGCGGCAGCGGATCGACGATCTGGCTCATGGGCTGCGCGGGGTCAAACGAGGCCGTGAGGATCGGCGGCCCCTTGAGCAATTGCGGCTCGTGACGCACCGGCGTGCGGCTCATGGCGATGATGCTCAGGTTCGCCGCGTGCCCCAGCAGGAACACGCCCATGGCGATGCTCTTGAGTTCGCGCCCGGTCATCAGGTAGATGCTCACCGCGAACGTCACCGCGACGCAGATGGCCAGGATCACGGTCATTCCAGTTCCTCGCTCAGTTGAGTAATCATCCCCACCGCCACCCCCACCACGACCAGCATTACCCCGAGGTCAAACGCCATCGCCGAGGCGTAGTGGAACGGGTGCGAGGAGAAGGGCAGATGAAACTCGCCCACGGCCGAGCGCAGGAAGGGCTGCCCGAGCAGGAGCGGGATCGCGCTCGTGGCCAGCGCCAGTCCCAGGCCGAGGAAGATGAGGATGCGCGGATGCACGGGCATGAGGCGCCTCTGGGCCGCGGCGCCGTGCGACATGCGATAGGTGCAGATGGCGGTGGCGAAGATCATCCCACCGATGAACCCGCCGCCCGGCTCGTTGTGCCCCTTGAGCATCGCGTACATGGCGTAGAGCAGCGTGATTGGAAGAATCAGACGCATCGAATTGCGCAGGACCGGCGAAGAGATGGTCATAGCGCCGCCCCCCTCACGAGTGCATCGTCAAACTCCAGTTCCGTCGGCGCCGGCTTGCGGCGCGGGAAGAGAGAGAACACGCCCAGCGCCGCGATCCCCAGAACCGTGATCTCCCCGAGCGTGTCAAAGCCGCGGAAGTCCACGAGGATGACGTTGACGATGTTGTTGCCGCCTCCGCCGCGCCCGGCCGTCGCCTCCGTGCCGGTGTAACTGTGACGGGCGAAGAACTCGCCCAGGCGCGGCTCCTCACCGCTCTGAGCCGCAACGAGTGTCAGCCAGCCGATCGCCAGCCCCGTCATCGTGCCCAGCGAGAATCTCCACCACCGCCCCGAGGCCCGGTCCGTCTCCTTGAGGTCCGGCAACATGCGCAGCACCAGCACGAAGAGAATCACCGAGATGATCTCGAACATGAGTTGCGTCAGCGCGAGATCCGGCGCCTGGTAGAGCAGGTACATGCCGACCACGCTGAAGCCGCACGAACCGAGGATGATGACCCGCACGACGCGCGACTGCACGATGGGCATGAGAATCGCCGACGCGCAGATGATCGCGCCCAGCAGGATGCCCGGAACGAACTCGAAGGGCGACTCGGTCAGGGGCCAGTTCATCATCGCCGGATCGAGCACCATCGACGCCACGTACGCCCCGAGGAACGCCAGGAGCACGAAGACGATGTAGTTGCGGAAGCGCCCGGTCTGAATGACGCGGAAGGCACGCCCGCCGCCCGTCACCGACAGCCAGTACAGCGCCGGGTAGATGCGGTCGTGAACATCGACGATCGCCCCGCGCATCAGCGCGCTCATTCCGACGACCACCCCGCCGGCGATGGCGATGAGCGAGACGTACAGCGGCAGCGTCGGGTGCATGAAGGCGTGCAGCGCGCTGGGAATCTCGCCGACCATGTTGGTCTCGAGCGGAGCGAACCAGTGCGCCCAGAGCCCCGGCGCAATCCCGCCCACGTATTGAAGTGAGACGAGAACCAGGCCGGGAATCCAGATGAGTTGCGCCCACGGGCCGTGCTCATGCTCGGCGTGCCCGTGCGCGTGATCATCATGGTGGTGCGCGGCCGCAGGCTTCATCCCGCCCGGCCAGCCCATGAGCGTCGTGAGCAATCGCACGAAGATCGCCACGTTGCACACCGCCGTGATCGCAGCCATGGCCATGAGCAGCATCCACCACGAGCCGATCGACTCCTGCGCGTGGTAGATGGCGTAAAGGAAGAGCTCCTTGGCCTGAAAACTGATCGTGCCCGGACCCGCCGCCAGCGCGTACCCCGCGAGCAGCATGGTGATGACCATCCACGGCTGCTTGCGGATCGCGCCGTTCAACTGCGTGATGTCGCGCGAGATGTAGTGCCCCAGCGCCCCGGCAATGATGAACAGCGGCGCTTTGTAGAACGCATGATTGGCGATCTGCGTGATGTCCCACTCGATGTTCGCGTGGCCGTGATAGGTCAGCGAGCCAAGGCCGTACATGCACATGAGCAGACCGAGTTGGCTCACCGTCGTGTAGGCGAAGATGCGCTTGAGATCGTGTTGATTCAGCGCGATCAGCGCTGCGAGCACCATCGTGAACGCGCCGAGGGGAATGATGATGGCGCCCCACAGGTCCAGCGCGGCGAAGACGGGGAACATGCGACCGGTCAGAAAGACCCCCGCCTTGACCATCGTCGCCGAGTGCAGGTAGGCCGAGACCGGCGTCGGGGCCGCCATGGCGCCGGGCAACCAATAGTGGAAGGGCCACTGGGCGCTCTTCGTCGCCGCGCCGAAGAGCATCAGCACGAAGGACCAGATGATCAGCGGGTTCGTCGGATCGATCCTCGCCGCCCCCTGCGCCAGCACATCGCTCCACCGCCACAGCCCGTCATCGCCGCCGGTGGCGAAGCCGAACATGAGCACGCCGCCCATGAGGAACATCCCGCCCAGGCCCGTAGTGAAGAACGCCTGCATGGCGAGTTTCACCGCGTGCCGGTCGTCGCGATCCCACCCGATGAGCAGGAAGGAACTGATCGAGGTGAGTTCCCAGAAGAGGACGGTGATGAGCATGGAGTCGGCGAGGACGATGCCCATCATCGCCGTCGTGAAGAAGCCCAGCGTGGGGTAGAAGCGGTAGAGGGACGCCTCGTCGCGGCCGAAGTAGCCGCGCGCATAGAGCACAATGAGTATGCCGATGCCCGAGACGAGCAGGCCGAAGAACCCACCCAGGCCGTCGGCGAGGAAGGACAGGTTCATGTTCAGGAGGGGGATCCACTGGATCTCCGGCGTGGCGGCGGGCGATTCGATCGAAGCCGCGCCGTACGTCGCCAGGTGCTGCGCGAGAATGATGAACGCGGCGACCGGGCCGAGCAGCGCGATGAGCGTCCGGGCCGTGATCGCCCTTCTGGGCAGCCCGAGCGTCACGCACCCCAGCACCGCGGGCGCGAGCACGCAGAGCAGCAGCCAAACTGTCGCGGAAGTGGTCATGTCTTGACTTGCACTCCTTCACGCGGCCGCCGGCGCCGTGCGCGCCAACCGGCCGAAGTCCGGGAATACATCGACAAAAAATGAGACCAACCGCGAACCGGCTTCGCGCAACGGATGAGATATCACAAATTGACCTGCGCCGCGAGTGTAAAGCGCATTTTTTGCGCGAATCTATCCGTTCGCGCCGCCTCATCCCACCGGCAGCACGCGCTGCAATCGCTTGACCACCTGTGCGATCACCTCCACCGCAGCATCGACCTCTTCATCCGTCGTGTCTTCCGCGAGGCTCAAGCGGATCGAGCCGTGCGCGAGTCGCTCCTCAATATCCATCGCCAGCAGGACCGGCGAGGGATCGAGCGAGCCGCTGGAGCACGCCGCACCCGCCGAGGCGCACACGCCGCGCTCGCTCAGCCCCAGCAGGATCGCCTCGGCTTCGAGTCGATCAAAGGCGATGTTGGTGGTGTTCCACAGCCGCCGGGCCGGGTCAGTCGAGCCGTTGACCACGCTACCGGGCACGCGCTCGAGGATCATCTTCTCCAATCGGTCTCGCCGCGCTGCCGTCGCCCGCGCTGCCGCATGCAGATGCACCGCAGAGATCGCAGAGATCGCTGAGGGATTCAGAGATTCAGTCCGATCCGATCTCTCTTCTGCCTCTCTCCGCGCTCTCAGCGCTCTCTGCGGTGACCAATCCACTCCGAACTTCGCAAGAGCAAGTTCCGCCGCGACGCCCAGCCCGATGATGCCCGGCACATCTTCCGTCCCACCGCGACGCTCGCGCTCATGCGGCCCGCCGACGATCTGCGCCTGCAATCGCACGCCGCGGCGCACGTACAGCCCGCCGATCCCCTTCGGCCCGTGAAACTTGTGGCCGGCGAAACTCAGCAGATCGACGCCCAGCGCGCGAACATCGGTGGGCATCTTCCCCACCCACTGCACCGCATCCGTGTGGAAGATCGCCTTGGCGTCAATCTCCTTCGCGATGCGCACGAGATCAGCCAGCGGCTGAATCACCCCCGTCTCGTTGTTCGCCCAGATGATGGAGACCAGTGCCACCCGCCCGGCGTGCAACCGCATCGCCGCAGCGAGATCGGCAGGATCGATCAACCCCTCTCGCGACACAGGCAGGCGCACGACGGTGAAGCCCTCCTTCTCCAGCCGCTCCATCGCCTCGCGCACCGCCGAGTGCTCGACGGGCGTGGTGATGATGAGATCGCGGCTGGGGTGGCATGGCGTCGCGCTTCGCGTCGCTATGCTCGATGGGTCCTTCGCGCCCGCCAGCCTGCGCACCACCCCGAAGACCGCCAGATTGCACGACTCCGTCCCACTGGAAGTAAAGACGATCTCCGCCGGCTGAGCATTGATCAGCCGCGCCACCGATTCCCGCGCCAGTTCTACCCGCGCCCGCACCTGCTGCCCGAAGCGATGCACACTCGACGGGTTGCCCCAGTCGGCGCGCATCGCCTCCGCCACGGCGTCGATGACTTCCTCCGCCGGCCGCGTCGTCGCATTGTGGTCGAGGTAGATCGTGCGCATGGCTCTGATGATGATAGAGCCGTGCGAGTCGATTCCCCGCCGGAGCGGGTCTGGCGACCATCACCTACCTCGGCTCGCGCTCGAACCCGTACGCTGCCTCAAGATCGATCGTGAAGGAGACCACCGTCCATGGTGAAACTTCGATCGCCTCGGGGAGAGCGGCCCGCGCCTCGTGAAAGGACATCATCCACGGTTCGACGGCCTCCGGCGGCAGATTCACGCTGCGCACCCGCACCCACACCCGCATTTGCTTTCTCGGCCAGAGTCGCCAGGAGTTCGGCACCGGCACGGCCGCACGTTCACCGCTGAACGCGAGTCGCTCCGATTCAGCGTCGTGATAGGGCGCGAACCAGGTGTCGAACCGGTCGTAGCGCCGGTCCATCGCGTAGTCGCTCAGGTCGATCACCTTTCGCCGCCCCTCCAGCGTCGAGACGCCCTCGCCGGCGGGGACTGCGAGCACGGGATAGCGGTCCTTTCGCGCATCGGCGGCCAAGTCGTGAAAGGAAGTGCCGGGAAGGAAATACCCGATCCACGGATCGATGATCGACCAGCGCCCGCCGTGGAATGCTTCGAGCGACGAATGGCCGTACAGCGGCGAGTCGGCATCCCCGGAGGAGGAAAGCACGTTCACCTGAGCCCGCCGCGTGCGGTACCCCAGTTCCTCGAGCAGTCGGCTGGTCAGCAGATTCACCGAGATACAGAAGCCGCGATCACGCACCCACGTCTCGGCCGGGTCGCGAATGTTGGCGTCGAAGTCGACTGGGTAGAACTGGTGATACACGAACTCGTAGACCTCCCGGAACTGCTCGTGGCCGGGCGCCAGCCCATAGCCCAGCCGACCGGCCATGACCGAGGTGAAGGTCAGCGCCCGCAGGTCAACGTGATGCGGCGCGATCGCGCCAAGTCGATACGGCGCTTCGAACTGCGGCGAGAAGGAGGGCGATCGATCCAGGACGCGCACCAGGTTGACCCCCTGCGCCGTCCGGCGCACGCGCGGCCGGCGATGAAGATTCGCCGAGTCGAACGTCGGCCTCACGTCGAGTTCCCAGTAGTAGAGCAGCGCCGCGTCCGGATCGGACACGTGAATCACCGGCCGCGCGTCGCGGATGATCTGGCCTTCGCGCGGCCAGCCAATCACCGGCGCGCGGAGCGCCTCCACGGTCGGCGGAGAACGACTCGCGAACGGATCGATGAAGTGATGGTCCGGCGGGTCGGCCAGGCCGATCGCATACCGCCGTCCGTTGGTGCGCGGATCGGTGTTGTCCGAAGTGGAGAAACGCACCCGCCGGCCGGCGTGGAGATACCGGCCTTCCCCCAACTGCGCCAGGGTGCTTCCGCGCGTGTGTCCGGGGCCCAGCGCCATGCCGTCCTCAAGGACGACCAGCGGCGAGCCGTTGATCGTCTCGGAGTCCGACGGCCAGGCCGCGATCGCCGGCGGCAGGTCGTAGAGGTACTCGAATCCTGCACCCTCCCTGATCCTCTCGGGCGGAATCGCCGCGACCGGGGTCATCGCTCGGAGCGATTCATCGAGCAGGAAAGCCCGATCGAAGACAATCGTGTATCGCCGCCCGTTGGTCGTCGGATCACTCCCATCTGACGAGGAGAAGTAGAGCGCCGGCCCCCAGTGTGAAAACCGTCCGCCGCCGAATTCGCGGATCTCCGCGTGCAGCGACGCGGCTCGCGTCAACTCCACTTCATCCTCGAAGAGGCGCAGGCCCGTCTTGCCATCGCTCCTCTCATTGGGCGTCAGCAGCGGGATGGGCGCGATGCAGCAATGGCCTCTCTCCGCGCGAATCTTCGTCAGGGGCAGGCGAACCTCGGTGAGATTCTCCCACGAATTCGCCTCGACCGGCGCCGCCGCCATCGTCCCCTGATCGCCCGGCTCCTGAGCCGATCCGGGCTCCGTTCGCACCGTGAGAAAGCACAGCACGGCCGTCACGGCCGTCGCCAGTCTCCAACCAGTCATGCGCATCGCGCCATGGTCGAGCACTCATCAACCTCCGCACAGGCATGAATCAAGGTCGATCCCCTACCACCCATTCCATCGTAGGGCGGACTGCGCCCCGAGCCGACCGCGCTTCGGAGACGACGCGGCTCTCGATCCCGCATATCATCACCGCTCAATCTGAAATGATGCCTCGTCGCGACTGAACAAGCCCTGACCACGGCCCTCTCCCAAGACGAGAGGGGGAGACAGCCATGAAATCCACGGAACTCCGGCCCGGCAACGCCGTCCGCATCGACGGGCAGATGTACGTCATCACCCAGTTCCAGCACATCACTCCCGGCAACTGGCGGGCCATGGTCAACCTCCGCCTCAAGAACGTCCAGAGCGGCCTGGTCATGGAGAAGCGCTTCCGCAGCGGCGAAGACATCGAGCAGATCGACCTCGACCGCCGCGAGATGGAGTACCTCTACACCGACTCATCCGGCCACGTCTTCATGGACAACGTCACCTACGACCAGTTCACCCTCAGCGATGATTTCCTCGGCGACGCGATGAAGTACATGAAGGCCAACACCGTCGCCAACGTCCTCGTGTGCGAAGGCAAGCCGCTGACCATCGAACTGCCCGCGACGGTCGATCTCATCGTCACCGAAACCAACCCGGCCATCAAGGGCGCGACCGCGACCAATCAACTCAAGGAAGCGACGCTCGAAACGGGCCTCAAGACCCGCGTGCCCCCCTTCATCGGCGAAGGCGAACTCATCCGAGTCAGCACCGCCGACGGCTCCTACCAGAGCCGCGCGAAGGAATAGGCAGACCGCGCCGGACTCACCGCAGCGCGATGACCAGCGAACCTGTCAGGCGCTGGTTCGGGAGGACGACCGTCGCGCTGAGGCGTGCGGCCGGAGGCGGGTCGGCGATCCCTTCCAGCCCGAGGCGGAAGAGATAGGTGCGCGTCACGTCGTCGTAATGGCGCAGGTTGGCCTCCACCTCCTTGATGTCAATCTCCCACGCCGCCAGACGCGCCGCGCCCGGAAGCGCATCGGCCGCGTGAAGTTCCAGCCGCACCACGCCCAACCCTTTGGTCGTGTGGCCGAAGCGATCGAAAAACTCGATTCTCGCTTCGATCACCGAAACGACTCCATCGGTGCGCAGCGCGTGACTCAGTGGATGCACGCGAAGCGAGGCGGGTCGAAAGGGCCACAGCGGCGGCCGGGGCTCTGACGCCGGCTGCGGTTCCGGGCCGCTGACGTGCATGTTCCCGTTCGTCGATTCGCCGCCGTCCCCCCCGCTCTCGCGTCCTCCCTCCAGCGGTGCCAGCGCGGCATCGCCGTGCGACGCATCGCCCGCGCGGCGCTGCTCGGCGCATCCGGCGACGGCCAGGAGAGCCGTGCCCGCGGCCAGGGGAATCAACATGGAGACTCGTCGCCTCATCCGCCCTTTCTCATCGGTGCGATCTCATGCGGGCAATCAATCCACCAGTACGATAGAGGGACTCAGCCCGCCTGATCCAACGGCCGGCGCTCAAAGCCCCGACACCGCCGCAACTCCGCGGCCACGTGCCCGCAGGCCCGCGCCAGCCGCTCCTGCCCCTCGCGGACCGCGGTCATGGCCGCCGTGTTGTCTTTGACCACCCCGATGAGTTCGGCCAGTTCGGTCCGGTGCTCCATGAGACGCTGGTGCGCCTCGGTCAATTCCCTCTCGCGCTGGCTGGAGTGCCGCCGCTCGACGATCCACAGCAGGCCCATCAGGCCCGCGACCCCGAACTGCGCGAGATGCTGCATGATCGACTCTTCCACAGGACACCTCCGCGGTCGCGCGACACACTTCCTCGATGATGCGAGTGAGGCGAAGGCGCAAGCGGTCTCGCGCGGCGCAAGACCCTTGATCCCTCAATCCCTCGATCCCTCAAACCCTTCACTCCTTGATCCCTTGATCCCTCGATGCCTTGATGCCTTCCTCTCACCACCTCACAAACTGCACGACGTTGAGCGAGCGCACGACGTCGGCGATTCCGTCGCCGTCGAGATCGAGCCGCACCCGCGCCCGCTGGCGCGCCGAGGCGAAGCGCTCGCGATAGGACGCGGCGCGCAGTCGCAGGTAAGGCTCATCGCCGAGGATCGACGCGGCGGCGGCGAAGATCGCCTCGAGCGCCCCCAGCGCTTCGACCATCGCCATCTCGTCGATGTTGAGGACCGACTCGACCGTGGCCACTTCTTCGCTCGCCTCGATGGCATCCGGCTCGATGCCGGCCAGGCGCATCACCTGGCGGTGGAGCATCTCGATCTGCGGCCCGAAGGAACGAATGGTGTAGACGATGGCCGCTCCATCGGGCGGCGGGAGCGGCGGATCGTCGAGCCGGGGCCGAAGCAGCGAGACCGTCAACTCCGTGCCCGAAATGCGGTCGATCACCTCGACCGCGACGTTGTTGAGAGAGATGATGTGACCGGTTTCGACTCCCGCCGCCTCAAAGTCCGCCGAGGCGGAGGTGAACGAAGTGCCGCTCACCACGCCGTCCGTCCCGCTCGCGAGCAGTTGCGAGGCGAACTCGACGTCGCGGAAAAGATTCGGTTCGAGCACCAGCAGATGACGATCGGCGGCGAATGACATGGCGGACCTCTCTTGAGTGCGTGAAGATCGTGAAAACCGGCCGCGGACCGTCAGGCCCGCGACCGGGAGCGGGAGGAGAGATGAGTTACGACGTGCCCAGGGCGCGGATGATCGCGTGCGCGTTCTCGTTGCGCATCTCCAGCGTGTACTCGCCGATGATCTCGCCGACTTCCGAATCGCCGGCGCTGCTCAGCGGCTTGTAGTGGAAACTGCGGCCCGAGAGCGGCATGACGCCCAGCCGCGAACGATCGAGCAGCAGCACGCTGTCCGCCGGCGCCCAGCGGCTGAGCACGACGCGGCAGACGCCGAAGTCCGACTCGTACACTGCGACGAACTCGCGCAGCCGATCATCTTCACTCGTGTACTGCCGGTTCGGGAAGAGCATCGAGTTGATGCGCCGCTTCTGGAAGCCGTTGACCACGATGGTGTCGATCGTGCCCGAACTCGACTCCCAGGCGAGTCGCAGCGCCGCGTTGAGAATCTCCTCGGTGAGGAGATCCTCATTCGCACCCTCGCCGGGCGGGATCTCACCGACGCCCGGCTCGAAGACGTTGGTGCCGATGCGGCGGATGATCCCGTCCATCGTGCGCCGCACGGTGCTCGAGCCTTGCTCGTCAGCGGCCGGCGCCGTGCCGTTGATGACGCAGTTCTCGAGGTCGCGGACCAGTTCGCGCAGCCGCTGCTGCTTCTGGTAGTCGAGTTCATCGCGCAGGGCGTGCTGCCGCGCCGCCTGCTGCGAACCCGAGACCTCGACGCTGGAGGTGAAGATCTGGGTGTAGTTGCGCTGTCGCGTGCGATTGGTGAAGCGGCTCGCGGGCCGGTCGGCGCCTTCGAGCGCCGCGTTGCCCAGAATGTGCAGCACCAGGTCATCGGCGAGCGGCTCGGCGGTCGTGCCGCCGTACCCGCGCACGACCGTCAGCGTGTTCGTGCCGGTATCGACCGCGGTCACGAGCATGACCTCGCGGCTGCCCGCGACCTGGATCTGATCGCCGACGCGGAAGATCGAGGCGTCATCGACGATGAAGTTCGTGTCGGTCAGCGCGTTGACGTAGGTGGCGTCGTTGATCTGCCCGCGGTTGGGCAGCAGCGTGTCCTCGAGCCACTCGTGGATGGTGCTGATGGCCGGCCGCGCGGGATCGCCGAGGTGATCGAGCAGCGGCGTCTCGAATGGAGTCACGATTCCGATGATGTCGGCGACATCTTCGACGAGTTCGGGCAGCGTCGCGCCTGCCGAGTAGGTGGCCTTTCCGGTGAATGACATGATCTGT
>Ga0326597_10003040_pt1 | contig 24544 bp, 23 predicted proteins | sample RVTome_12_FD_203789 | JGI IMG/M metagenome (GOLD analysis project Ga0326597, IMG submission 203789) | Soil microbial communities from uranium-contaminated site in the Upper Colorado River Basin, Wyoming, United States - RVT100D185 | ecosystem: Environmental > Terrestrial > Soil > Contaminated >... | reverse complement strand
CAGGCTTCGTGGCAGTGAACCTGGATCCCCGCCTGCCCGTGGAAGGTGGCGAGTTCTACCCCGGGTGCGGCACCATCGCCGAGGCGGTGGCCACGGCCGCGGGTGTTCGGCCCGAGGTCGTGGGCAAGCCGATGCCACACATCTTCCGGGTGGCGCTCACCCGGCTGGGCCTGCCACCGGAGGGGACAGCCATGGTCGGGGACAGCCTCATCTCGGATGTCCGCGGTGCCCAGGCCGTGGGCCTGCGGACGATCTGGCTGGCGCCGCCGGGCGCCGTCGCCGCCGAGGGACACCCGGACCTCACGATTCACGCCTTCGCCGAGCTTTCCGGTCGCCTCTGACAGGGGGAAACTCGATTGGCGGAATCGCTGTCGCTGTCCCTGTCGGCTCTCGGCGCAATGTTGACGACTGCCGGTGGAGGGCGGGGCGATCTAACGGCGAGCAGGACAACGAGAAAGGAGGATGGAATGCGGAGGGTGCTGGGGCTTGCGCTGAGTGTCGCCCTGCTGACCACGAGCTGCTACACGCTGAACTACAGTGGCTCGGCCTCCTCCAAGCCGGTCTCGTTCACCGGGGAGGTCAAGGGACAGCGCACGCACTTCAGCGAGGAGAAGTGGATCTGGTACGCCCTCTGGGGGCTGGTTCCCATCTCGGACAACGACATCGAGAAGAGCCTGATCGAGCCCCGGACCGCGGGTGGCGCCGTCCAGAGCCTGTCGATCAAAAGCGAGCTCACGCTTTTCAATTGGCTGGCCAACATCTTCACGTGCCTCCTCACGATCTGCTCCCAGACCGTCACGGTCGAGGGGGACGTGGTCCGCTAAGGACCGCCACGCCAAAAAACGACGCCCGGGTTGCCCCGCTGGGGCGGCCCGGGCGTTTTCCTACCTCGGCAGCGGCTGTCAGCAATCAGCCATCAGCGGTCAGCAGAAAAAAAGGGCCGGGGTTTCAACGGATGGGGGGTGCCCTGATGCTGAAGCTGAGGGCTGATCGCTGAAGGCTGAATGCTGGAATGTCAGTACATAAAGCGCCGCATATGAATATTGAGGAGCAGGCCCATGCCCAGCATGGTGACCAAGAGCGAGGAGCCGCCGTAGCTCAGCAGGGGGAGCGGGATACCCACCACGGGCATCAGGCCCAGCACCATGGTGGTATTGATGAGGACCTGGATGGCCAGCATGGTGGAGATCCCCGACGCCAGAAGGGCCGCGAACAGATCCGTGCAGTCCCGGGCGATCTGAAAACCCTTGGTGATCAGATAGAAGTAGGTCAGGAGGACCACCAGGCATCCCAGAAACCCCCACTGCTCGGCCAGGACGGCGAAGATAAAGTCGGTGTGATTCAAGGGCAGGAAGTTCAGCTGGCTCTGGCTGGCGGCCAGCCATCCCTTACCGAAGGCGCCGCCGGACCCCACGGCGATCTTCGACTGCGCGATATGGTAGCCGGCACCCAGGGGATCCAGGTCCGGGTTCAGGAAGACCAGGATGCGCCGACGCTGGTAGTCCTTGAGCGCCACCCACAGGAGCGGGGCCAGGGCCCCGCCCCCGATGATGACGGGCATGAGGCGACGCCACTGCAGACCGAGCATGAGCAGCATGCTGAGGGTGATGAACCCGAGGAGCAGCGCCGTCCCCAGGTCGGGCTGCTTGAGGACCAGGAGCATGCAGAGGGCCGAGAGGCCGACGGGCAACAGCAGGCCCCGGACGTCACGGATGGCGTTCCGTTGGTCGTCGAAGTACCGGGCGAGAAACAGGACTAGGCCGAGTTTGGCGAACTCGGACGGCTGGAAGGCGAAACCCGCGATGCGGATCCAGCGCTGCGCGCCCATCCCGGTCTTGCCCATCACCAGGACCAGGACGAGCAGGGCCACGCTCACTCCGAAGATCACATAGGCGAATCGCCACAGGGTCCGGTAGCTGACCAGGCAGGCCGCGATCAGCCCGACCATTCCCATCCCCGCCCAGAGCGTCTGGCGCAGATACAGGCTCTTCCGGAAGGCGGAGGTCGCCATCGTGTTGGCGCTGTAAATGGTCAGGATCCCGAGGGCCGCCATTCCCAGGATCGCGGCGACGAAGCTCCAGTCAAAATGGGTAAGCAAGCGGCGGTCGAACATCCTCGCTTTCAGCTTTCAGCTATCAGCCATCAGCGGTTTAGTGAGAAGCTGCCCGCTGACTGCTGCCCGCTGCCAGCCGCTCCTTCAGTCGCCGATCTCCGGCTCCTTGATGTCGGCCGGCTCCTGGCGGGCAAAGGGCGAACGCGCCCCGAAGGCGGCCTCGTGCACCGCCTTCGCCACGGGAGCGGCCACCAACCCGCCGAATCCCCCGTTCTCCACGAGGACCACCACGGCGATCTGGGGATTATCCACGGGGGCGAAGGACACGAACCAGCCATGGTCCTTCAGCTCCGCGTTCCCCTTGCCCTCCCCCTTCCGCACGACCTGGGCCGTGCCGGTCTTGCCCCCAATGGGGATCCCGGGCACCTTCGCCCGGAAACCTGTGCCCTCGTTCACCACGCCCAGCATGGCCTGGCGGATGAAGGCCAGCGTTTCGGGCTTGATGGAGAGGTGGCGCAACGGCTCCGGCTCGTACTCGTCCAGGACCTCGCCGGAGAGGGCCGCGATCCTCTTTACCACGAAGGGGCGATAGATCGTCCCTCCGTTGGCGATGGCCGAGACCATGCTGAGGAGCTGCATGGGGGAGGTGACCACCGGCCCCTGGCCGATGCTGGCGACGACGGTGTTTCCCGCGGACCATCCGGGTTGGCCACGACGCCGGGGCTGGGGGTTGGGCAGGGACCCGGCAGCCTCATCCCCCAGGCCGAGGCCGGGCGGATCCCCCAGGCCGAAGGCGCGGGCGACGCGCGTCATCTCCTCGATGCCGACCTTCAAGCCCGCCTGGTAGAAGTACACGTTGCAGGAGTTCACGATGGCGGATCGGAGATCCAGCGTCCCGTGGCCGCCTTTCTTCCAGTCGTCGAACCTGACGTTCCCCAGGTAGAAGTAGCCCGGGCAACCGAACTTCGTCTCGGGCGTCAGGGCCCCGCTCTCCAGGCCGGCGATCGCCACCATGAGCTTGAACACGGATCCGGGGGGGTATTGGGCCTGGAAGGCCCGGTTCTGGAGGGGATGCGTGGCGTCGTCCGCGATGCGCTGCCATTCCTCGGCGGTCAGACGCTGGGCGAACATGTTCGGGTCGTAGGACGGGCGGCTCACCATGGCGAGGATCTCGCCCGTGGTGGGGTTCATGGCGACCACGGTTCCCTTCTTCCCGGCGAAGGCCGCTTCGGCCGCCTCCTGGATCCGCTTGTCGATGGTGAGATAAATGTTGGATCCGGACCGCGGCTCGAGCCGGCTGACCAGCCGCAAGGCGCGACCCCGGGCGTCCACCTCGACCTGCTCGCCGCCGTCAATGCCCCGAATGAAGGCGTCGAAGCGGCGCTCCACTCCCGCCTGGCCCAGGTTCTCTCCGGGGCGGAAATCCTGGAACTCCTCCCGCTGCAGTTGCGCCTGGTTCACCTCGCTCACGTACCCCAGGAGGTTGGCCGCTATCCCTCCGCTGGGGTACGCGCGGGTGGGGCGGATGCGCAGGCTGATGCCGGGCAGGTCGAGCCGCCGCTCTTCGACGGCCACCATCATTTGCTCGTCCAAGTCCTTGCGAATGAGCAGCGGCTGGTAGGGTCGGTCGCCCCCCTCGGCCAGGCGGGCCTGGATCTCCGCCACCGGCGCCCTGAGGATCCCGGCCAGGGTGGCCGCCACCTCGTCCGGATTGACGACGTCCTCGGGCGTGGCGAACAGGTCAAAGGTGGGCCGGTTCTCCACCAGGATCTCCCCGTGGCGATCCAGGATGAAGCCCCGCGGCGCCTCGACCGGTCGCACCCGTAACCGGTTGCTGGTGGACAGGGCGAAGAATCGATCCCCCTCGAGGATCTGGAGGTACCACAGCCGGAGCAGGAGAGCCAGGAAGGCGATCCCGACGCAGAGGACTGCGGTCTGGATGCGGGGGGTCAGGGTCTGGGACGGCGTGGGGAGCACAGGATCAACGCTCATCTGGGTCCTAGGCGGATCGGGCGAGGGCGTCCCGGACCTGCGGCAGCCAGAAGATCAGCAGACCAACGGCCGCCGTGTAGAGCGCTTCTGGCACGATCAGGAAGACGAGGGCCGGCACCAGGGGCGGGGGTCCCAGGAAGAAGATCAGCAGGGCCAGGGTGATGCACCCGGCACCGGCGCTGCCCCCGAGGAGCAGCCAGAAAACCGCGCGGGGTCTGTCCGTGTACATGTGGTGAGACAGCCTGGAGGCCAGAAATCCCATGAGGCTGTACGTAAAGGCGCGGAGTCCCAGGGGGCCTCCGGACAGGCCGTCCTGCCAGAGCCCGATCATGAATGCCAGGACGGTCGCCACCTCCGGGCTGACGCGCTGGCTGACGAAGAACACCAGGAGCAGGTAGAGGTCGGGCCGGATGCCGCCCAAGCTGAACGGCGCGAGCAGCACCGCCTGGGCCAGGACGCAGAACAGGAGGCCCAGGAGGAACCAGTTCATGGCCGCCTCGCGCCGGCGGCCTCGAAACCGGTACCACCCTCACGGGTGGCACCAGCTCCGAAGCTGGTTCCGCCGTCCAGCGCTGTCAGGATCATGACCTCCTCCAGCCGGCCCAGGTCCGCGAGTGGCTGCAGACTCGCCTCCTGGAACAGGGCCCCGCTCCGCCGCTCCACCGCCGTGATTCGACCGACGGGGATCCCCTTGGGGAAGACGCCACCCATGCCCGAGGTCACCACCTCGTCCCCCACCACCACGTCGGCCAGGAGCGGCAGGTACCGCACGCGGGCGCCCGCGCCCAGATTCCCCGAGACGATCCCGGTGACGCGCGTCCGCTGGACCAGGCCGCCGACGGCGCTCACCGGATCGGTGAGCAGCTGGACCTTGGCGGACGTGGGCGTGACCTCCACCACGCGACCCACGAGGCCGTCCGGGGCCAGGACCGGCTGGTTGCGCCGGACGCCCTCCTGACTCCCGCGGTCCAGGAGGATGGTTTTGAACCAGTTGGTGGCGTCCTTGCCCACGACCCGGGCGGTGAGGAATCCCGCCTGGGGGCTCTCACGCATGGCCAGGAGGCGCTGCAGTCGCTGGGTCTCCAGGGACTGCTCCTCCAGCTGATCGATGCGCCGCTGGAGCACGGCCACCTCACCCTGCAGGTGCTTGTTCTCCTCGCGGAGGTGGCGCAGGTCCACGTAGTCGCGCCAGAGGTTCCGGGTGCCCTGGACGAGGGCGGCCGTGACCTTGATGAAGGGGGAGACGCTGAAGAGGACGACCTGTCGCGTGAAGGTCACCACCGCGGCCTCGTGGCGGACCTGCAGCGTCATGAGGAGAAAGGACAGGACGAGGGCGACGGTGAGGATCACCGCCCGCCTATGGCGGGCCAGGAGCCGCAGGAGACCGCTCACGAGCACGCCTCCGGTGTCCAAGCCGACGCAGCCCGAGGAAGGGGTCGGGGACTGGTTACGATTCCAGGCAGACGGTCCTCAGCAGGTCCAATTCGTCTAGGACCTTGCCGGTGCCCAGGACGACGCACGACAGCGGGTCGTCGGCCACCCGCACCTTGAGGTGCGTCTCCAGGGCGATCAGGGTGTCCAGGCCGTGCAGCAGGGAGCCGCCGCCTGCCAGGACGATCCCCTTCTCGGCGATGTCGGCGGCGAGCTCCGGCGGGGTCCGTTCCAGGGCCGTCTTCACCGCGTCCACGATGGCGTAGATGGGGTCGTGCAGCGCCTCGCGGATGTCGCTGTCGCTGATGGTGAGGGTCTTGGGGATGCCGTCCACCAGGTCGCGGCCCTTGATCTCCATCTTGCGGGGCTCGTCGAAGGGGTAGGCGGAGCCGATCTGAATCTTGATATTCTCCGACGTGCGCTCGCCCACCAGGAGGTTGTACTTCCGCTTCAGGTACTGGGTGATGGCCTCGTCCATCTCGTCCCCGGCGATCCGGACCGACTGGCTGTAGACGATGCCGGAGAGGGAGATCACCGCCACCTCGGTGGTGCCCCCGCCGATGTCCACGATCATGCTGCCGATGGGCTCCTGCACGGGCAGGCCCGCGCCGATGGCGGCGGCCATGGGTTCTTCGATCAGGTAGACCTCGCGGGCGCCGGCCTGCTCGGCCGAATCCCGGATGGCGCGCTTCTCGACTTGGGTGATCCCGGAGGGGACGCCGATGATGATCCGCGGGCGCACCATCGCCTTGCGGTTGTGGATCTTCACGATGAAGGCGCGGATCATCTGCTCCGTCACGTCGAAGTCGGCGATGACCCCGTCCTTCAGCGGGCGGATGGCCACGATGCTGCCGGGCGTGCGACCCAGCATCTCCTTGGCCTCCCTCCCGACCTTGAGGACCTGGTTGGTGCCTCGCTTGATGGCGACGACCGACGGCTCGCTGAGGATGATCCCCCTGCCCTTGACGTAGATCAGCGTGTTGGCCGTACCCAGGTCAATGGCCAGATCGTTGGAGAACATCCCGAACAGCCAATCGAAGAGCATCGTCTCTCCTTTCTGGCTCTCGCGCGAGGCAGTCGCAGGCCACACGACCAAATGCCGATAATTTGTGTCTTTAACATACCGCTCCAGAAAAGACAAGGGGTTTTGCGATTCCCGGCACCGGAAATGCCTTGCCAACCGTTTGTCCGATGCAGTATCGTGACCGATGGACTTCGCCTCAGACGACGAGGAACCTCGGCATGCTCAAAAAAATGCGGGAAGGCAGCGCGTACTTCATCAAAGGGGTCATGCTGGTCGTGGCCATCACCTTCATCGGGACGATCTTCGTCGTGTGGGGGGTGAAATCCACCCCGGGCGACTTGGCCCAACGGGGCGTGGTGGCCACGGTGGCCGGAACCGACATCACGGTGGAGGACTACCAGCTGGCCCTCCGACAGCAGATTCAGGCGTACCGGCAGATCTTCGGGGACAAGCTGGACGAGAAGCTGTTGGAGTCCCTCAACCTCAAGCAGCAGGTGGTGGAGCAGCTGATCCGGCGGCTCCTGGTCCTGCAGTACGCGGAGCGGATCGGCGTCGCGGTCAGCACGGAGGAGCTGGCCGAGGAGATCCGCCGCATGCCCGCCTTTGGCGGCACGGAAAGCTTCAGCCGGCAGCGGTACCTGGACATCCTCAAGGCCAACCGCTTGACACCGGAGCGGTTCGAGGCGGAAATCCGCCGCGCCATGACGGAATGGAAGATGGAGGCATTGATCCGGGGTGCGATCAAGGTGTCGGAGGCCGAGGCCCGCGAGGCCTTCCGACAGATCCACCGGCAGGTAACAGTCGAGGTGGTCAACCTGCCTCCTGGCGAGGAGGGCAGGAAGCTTGCCGACAAGGTCACGCTGGCCCTGGGACAGGGCAAGTCGTTCGCCGAGGCCGGGCGGGGAGCTGGCGCTCCGGCCAAGCCGTTCGGTCCGTTTCCGCTGGATGCCCCCCCCAAGGAGATTCCGGATCCGGAGGCCTTTCGGCAGGCCGTCGGCCTGCTGAGGCCGGGGGAGACCAGCCCCTTCGTCACCGGCCAGAGGGCCTCCTACCTGATCCATCTGCTGGGGCAGCAGGACCCGGCGGAGGCGGAGTTCGAGAAGCAGAAAGAGACCTTCCGCGCCCGACTGCTCCTCCAGAAGCGGGCGACGGTCTTCTCCGACTGGCTTTACCTGTTGCGCCAGACGGCAAAGGTCACCGTGGATCAGGACAATCTCTAACCGGAATGGCGGCCGACGGGTGGGCGGGGGATCGGGAGCCTGGATGAATCCGCCGCCCCGCCCTCCTGGCAGTCAGGGCCAGGGCGGAGGGTAGGCGGCTGGCTCAGTCCTTAGATTTCATAAATACGTATCAGGTTTCCCCCGATACGGATCGCCCTTTGCCAAGGGCGTTTCGTGTAGGGTAGGCTGGCGCCTACCCGACACGAACTTATGAAATCAAGTATTCAGTGGTTTGGACGGGTGTAAATCCGGTTCCATGCCTCATACTTGGTGATGACCTTGGAAGGGGGTGTCGGCTCCGCCTCGAGGTTCCGGACCCGCTGAAGGTCCTGGATCCAGGCGACCAGATACACCAAGAGCAGGCCGGTCAGCATCAGCTTCCCGAGGACCCAGCCTGGGCGAAACGCGGCTTGCCGGGTGCGGGTCATGGCAGGTGTCTGGCCCAGGCCGGCCCCGGTTGCGGTCATCGTGTTTTCGATAAGCATTGCCAATCATCTCCTACCCATCCGGGCTGGCAGCCTGGCCGTAACTATAAGGATCGAAACCGGCTCTCGCCTGGAGGGCATTTTTTTCTTGCCTGTTTTCCCTGCGCCCTTCCGGGCGACGACAGGGGCACCTGGCTTGGTTATGCCAGGTCAATCGTACGGCCACCCCTCGCTGTATGAATTAGGATGAATGATTCCGAGCCGAACCGGGACCTCTGCGAGGCAGCCAATCGAGGCAACTTGCCGGGGTTTGCCCTTCGAAGGTTGGGGGAGGATACCCGCCAACTCCCCCCGAGTCAACCAAAATCTTGTGGGTGTTTCTTGGAAGACCCCAAGGGGTTGATTATCTCATTGATTTTCCTGGGGTTTATCCAGGGATGCGGGTCAGGCGGGCCGGGGGCCGTGGCTGACCGGTTCATGGATTCTTACTACGCGGCGGCCGACCTTGGGGAGGCCTTGAAACTAGCCGACGGGCTGGCCGTCAAGAAGATCCGGGACCAGCAGCAGCTCACCGGGGGGCAATCCGGACCCCAGGCGAGCCAGGGTCGCCGCGTGAGCTATCACCGGATCGAGCAGACTACCGTGGAAGGGAAGCTCTTCGTCCGGTACGAGGTCCGGATCGAGGTCCAGGGTGGAGGCGCCTTCACCCGGAAGTCGCTCCTCGCCATGGCCCAAGGGCCAAACGGATGGCGGGTGACGAACTTCTCCGAAACAGACTGACGCGCGAGGGGTGCATCGAGACGCCCAGGGCGCTGGGGGCGGCGGGAAGGCCAGACCGGACCGAGCATGAGCGCGGATAGCGACGGCGAGGGGTATGAGTATCCCCGGCTGCGCCCGGTGGAGGCGTTTCCGGCGGACCTGCAAGGGCGGCAGGTCCTGTGCCTGCGGGACCCCCAACAGTATTGCGGGGGGGTCGTATATCTGCCGACCCAGACGGCCTCGATCCTTGGCCTCTTCGATGGTCAACACTCCCTGCTGGACATCCAGGCCGCCTTCGTCCGCCGCTTCGGGACGCTCTTGTTCCGGGAGCAGTTGCTGGACGTCGTCCGATCGCTGGATGAACACTACTTGCTGGACAGCCCCCGCTTTGCCGCCCACCGGACCGCGGTGGAGGAGGGGTTCCGCCGGGCTCGATCCCGGCCTGCGTCCTTGGCCGGAAAGAGCTATCCCGTTGAGCGGGACGCGCTCCGGCAGCAGCTTGACAGTTACTTCGTCGCGGCGGATGGGCCCGGGACGACGCCTCCCACCCCCGCCGCGTCGAGGCTGGCCGGCCTGGTGGTTCCTCACATTGACTTCGCCCGCGGCGGGCCCTGCTATGCCTGGGGCTATCGCGAGGTCGAAGGCGCGCCTACCGTGGACCGGTGGGTGATCCTGGGAACCGTCCACGCCCCCATCACGCGCGCCTTCGCCCTGACCCGCAAGGACTTCGAGACCCCGCTGGGGACGGTCGAGACGGACCGGGAGTTCGTGGACCGCCTTCTGGCGACCGTGGGCGAATCCTACCTCGAGGACGAGCCGGCCCACCGGGGAGAACACTCCATCGAATTCCAGGCGGTATTCCTCCGGCACCGGATACCGGAGAACACTCCGGTCCGGATCGTGCCGATCCTGTGCGGGTCGTTTCACCGGTTTGTCGAGGAGCGCCGCTCGCCATTCCAGGACGGGGAGATCGAAGGCTTCGTTGCCGGGCTGCGGGACGCACTGGCGACCATGGGAGGGCACAGCATGATCCTGGCCAGCGCCGACCTGGCGCATGTCGGGCCGCGGTTCGGCGATTCCCGCCCGATGACACCGGGGCAGCTCCGCGAGGTCGCCGATGCCGATCGGGAGATGTTGGCTGCAGTCGAGGCAGGAGATGCCGAAGCCCTGTTCCGGGCCGTTGCCCGGGATGGAGATCGGCGGCGGATCTGTGGCCTCCCACCCATCTATGCGATGCTCCGGATCCTCGGCGGCAGGCAGGGGCGGCTCCTGCGGTACAGCCTGTGGCCCGATCCGCAGGGGACGGTGAGCTTCGCTGCGCTCGCGCTGTACGCGTGACCGTGTGTGCCCTTTACGTGCAACTGGCTCCTGGATGGTCCTGATCGCGTCATGGTCGAGCGTTCGCCACTTCAGCGGCTCACGCAGGATCTCGACCGCTGGGGGACCCTGTTCATTCAAATCGCTCAGCAGAAAGAGGCCCCCGCCGTGGAGCAGGTCCTCGGGGGCCTGGTCGAGTGGATGGGAAGCGATCTCCTCGATGGATGGCTTCACCTGCCGATCCCCCTCTTCGAGGAGCTGAGCGATCTGTCGGAGGAGTTGTTCCAGGCCTGTGGGGCCTATCTGGCCTGGCTCCGGCAGGTGCCGCGGCCCATCCCCGGGGAGGACCGGCGGATTCGGGAAGAGGCGATTCGAAAGGTGCTGGATCGCGCGCATGCCCTGGCAACGGCGCCGGGCGGAAGCCCGCCCGGCGGCTAGCAGGCTGGCAAGCTGGCAAGCTGGGAGGCTGGAGCGCTGATCCGAAGCGTGCTAGCCTGCGAGCCTGCCAGCGTTCCAGCGGTTCTCTGGGTGGGTGGTCATGGACATTCGTCGGTGGCTCATGAGGCGGATCTGGGGGGGTGGACGGAGCGTTCGCTACATCTTCATCCACCCGGCGTGCGGGCAAGATGACGTGGAAGCGGGGTATCTCCCGGAATGGGGCCATCCGAAGTTTCTCTGCCGTCGGTGCCGGGTGGCCTTTGACGAGGCCAGCGTTCGCCTGAGCTGGCCGGGCGAACAGCAACCGCCCGGCCGGTAGGGCAGGGGGGAGGATGGCCGCCACCGTTGTGAACCGGCGATCCGGTCGAGACAGAAGGCAGGGGGAGCGGCGCCAGTCGCCTGCGGACCCCGCGAATATTCCGGACGGGGTCGAGAGGCGGAGTGGAACGGACAGGCGCCGGGGGCTACGCCGGATGGCCGATCAGACCGATGCAGTCCCCGAGCACTTGGATTATCAGTGGCGCAATCGCTGGCCGTGAGGGGAGAGGGGCTGGTCGGAACGAAAAAGCGGGACCCGATGCCGGGTCCCGCTTTCGGTTCTGGTGGAGCTGAGGGGATTCGAACCCCTGGCCTCGTGACTGCCAGTCACGCGCGCTCCCAACTGCGCCACAGCCCCAGAAAAGCAGATGAGCTGAAGGGGCCTCGGCGTCGAGCCGCAACCGGTTCGCCCCTCAGCTCGCCTCTTTCTTACCAGTGAAGATCGGCATCGTCAAGGAAAAATTCCGCCAGGTTACCTCCTTCTCCTCGGCTCTCAAACCCTAATCGACCACTCGACAATCCGACCACTCGACGTTCGGAATGTCGCCTCTTCCCCCACGAATCGACAATTCGACCATTTGGCCAATTGGCTTTCAGGAACTCGACTCTCCGACCCATTCCGCAGTCTGCATTGGATTCCCCCTTCCCCCTGTCCCGGTCGCTGTCCCTGTCGATCGTTTTGGGCTCTCAGCGCTCTAAGCTCGATGTCTTCCTGAATCGGACCAATCGACCAGTTGACCACTTGACCAATTGACGTTGACCCCTTGGCTCTCGGCGCTAGGCTCTCCCACTTCCTTTCACCTTGACACCTCACGAGCGCTGGCTTAAAAAGGAATCGGCAACGCAATCAGGGTTCTCGCTGTCGCTATCGGATATCGCTGTCGGTCCGTCCCCAGGCCGGGGTGGTGAAACTGGTAGACGCACGGGACTCAAAATCCCGCGAGGCTTCGCCTCATGAGGGTTCGATTCCCTCCCCCGGCACCATTCCCCCACCCAGGTCGTGGGCCCGTTTGGGTGCCGCATGAAGACCATCGACAACGCATTTGCTATCCAAGCCAAGGATAAGGAAATTCTCTCCGAGCTAGGGCGGATTGTTCGGGGAGTCCTGCCGGGAGCTACGATCTACCTCTTCGGGAGCGCGGCCAAGGGGGTTCGCCAGGCCGACTCTGACCTCGATGTGCTGATCATCACTAACACCCACCTGTCCCGCCAAGACCAGGCAGCGTTGACCGAAGCGATTTACGAACTTGAGCTGGCCCGCGGAGCAGTAATCTCAACCTTGTTCTATTCAAGGGAGGAGTGGGACGCCCCCCTGACCCGTGCCACGCCGTTCCACACACGCGTCGAGGCGGAGGCGGTCCTGGTATGACGCCCGAGCAGGGACAGCTGGTTCGATATCGCTTTGCCCGGGCGATGGAATCCCTCGACGAGGCGAGGCTGCTTCTTGCCAATGGCCACATCCGGACTGCGGTGACCCGAATCTACTATGCCTGTTTCTATGCGGTTTCGGCCCTCTTGTTGACAGAAGGCCAGTCCTCCCCAAAGCACAGTGGCGTACGATCGCTCTTTGATCAGTTGTGGATCGCCACGGGACGTCTCCCCAAAGACATGGGCCGGTTCTACCGGCGTCTGTTCGATGCACGCCAAAGGGGCGATTACGACGACTTGATCACATTCGACCCAGCGGAGGTCCGATCGTGGATCGACACGGCTGCCGGCTTCCTCGAGCGCATCTCTGGCGTCATTGATCACCTCGTGCAATGAGAGGCCGAAAGTCAGTAGGCTCGGCTTCCTGCGCGCCTAATCACCTTCCCTTGAAAATAGGTGTCCGGTACCGACTAAGGCGGCGGATCGACGCGGCGGAGGAAGCCCTTCACGGCCGAGTAGCTCCCGGTGAAGCCGTGCTGCTCAACGAGGAGCTGGCAGATGGCATGGCCCTCCACACCCTGCTGGCGCCGGGCTAGGACCTGCTCCCAGAGCGGAGCCGGCGGAGCACTTCGCGTACGTCGGTCACCTTGCACCTCCGTCCAGCCATGGCGATCACCTCCGGGTGTGAGTGTGGATTCCCGGAGAGCAATCGCGCAGGTTGACGAGAAACGCAAGGACCCCGATCCGACTCCCAGGGAGTGGCTCAATATGGGCGACCCCCGGTGGCTTAGTATCCCCGACCCCGGTGGCTCAGTATAGGGTGGCCGCTTGACAGGGTCCTGGGCGGATCGGGCCAGGGATCGGCCTTCCCGCGTGCGTGGGCGGGTGAAATGGGCGGAGTCCAAGATGGTGGGTCCCGTGGTCGGTCGGTCAGGATCGGGCCTGGCAGGGCCTTGGCGTGGGTCAGCGGGTGGGGAATTGGCGGATTCGTTCAAAACTTCCGATTTTCTTCTATTATTCGGCAACGCGGATTCGCAGCAATTCAGCTACGGAGCGACCCAAACCATCGATCCCCGGAAAGAGAGCACGTGCGGTAACATTCATCCGTCGTAACTGACGTAGGAATTCTGCCTTCAACCCATTTGGGATGATTAGCTTCTGAAGAGCAGGAATTCCATGGCCTCGCGAGGCATTGGCGATGAGTGTGTCATGATCTGCCAAGACTTGAGGGGAATAGCTAAACGCGGTTTGCTGCGCTGCCATTCGGTCCGTTTGGTTTTCGGGTGTGTAGAAATACGGACCTGGTGGCGCACCTGGTTTCGTCAGAACCGTGTTGTGGTCTGGATACTTTTTCTTGAGCCTTTGCCCTCTGAGCCAGCCAGTCAAGGCGATCACAGTGCCCGGATGCACCACCCACACTGCCCCATCATAATCCGGTTCCCGCTCCACTGCAAAGTATGCGGCCACAAAGATTGAACCTGTCCAATCCAGGAGACGAGTAGGTGCGCCGTAATGCTGCATTAGAGTCCATCGGTCCAATTGGCTCAGAATCTCAGGAATCCAAACTCCCGCGAGGTAAGTTCTACCAAGCTTCCGAAATTCTCTCTCGGCGGCCCGCTCCAATTTCTCCGTCGCATCCTGATCAAGCCTCGCATCTTTCGCATACCTTACCAGAGAGGGGCGAAGATGCCATTTAGCTTTCGCTTGGCCGCGAAAGTAATAGGAGGCGTCAGGAAGACCGCCCCTCTCAAGGAGTTCGTGTGCCTTCATGTAAAACTCCTTCCAGTCTTGAATACCCTTCTCGTGAACGCCCTTGGACATCCAACCAGCCTCCGTAATGTGCTACTCACAGAGGGCCTTTTAGCTCGGATGGGGGTATACCTCTGGCTGCCCCTCCAACCACCTCTCCGCGATCCGGCGCATGACCAGTTCCTGGATCACGCGAGGCTGTGACTCTAACGCGGAAGGCTAGACATTGAGTCCATCAATCACCCTGTTTCACTCGAACCCACTCACGCTTCAAAATCTCCTGGGACAGTGAAATCACAGCGCCCTGCCACTCATATGGCTTCCAGGATACCTGCTGCTTGTCGGTCTTATACACGTTCTCGATGCCGACCCGAAGTAGAGCGACAAGTCTTGTATGGTCTTCTTCATGCGGGTTGAGAAGGAGCTTAATCTTATTCTCGATGATGTGCGCCCGCTCGATCTTTGCCATGATCTCGTCTGCCGTCGAGAGTTTGGACCCCATCTCCAAATTGACGAACATGAGTTGGGTGATCAACTCCGACAACTGGTCCCGAAGTCGGTCAATCCAGCGCTGCCGATTTGCGGAAATCACCGACGCTCGAATCTGTCGGAGCGCCACGTCCAGAGCGATGGCTGTCTGCCTCTTCACCATGTAGACCGAAACCAGGGGGGTCACAAGCACGGCTGCCAGTGCTGTTAGCACAGCCGCGAGTGGCGTTAGGTCGGAGACCGATTGGATGTTCATATCATCAGATACCCTCCCGGTGAGCCTTCATTCGCGCATCGCCCTTTCTTAGACCAACCACGTGCGTCAGTTCTTCCAAGGCTGCCTGAATATTCCCCCCCTCCAATGATCTCATCGCCCGATTTATCATCCCTAACCAAATCGCTATGTCTTCCTTCTTCACCTGCATCGCTGCTCGCTTATGCCAGCCGCTCGCTCAGAGCCAAGAGGAACGCCTTCTTGCGTGTCCATGAGCTACCGGAGCGGGTTCTCGCAGCGCAGCTCCCGCCTGTCTCGCTCCGTAAACTCCGGGGGCTTGAGATGAGGCAGACGGAGATGCTGATGCTGCGAGTGTATCTGAAAGATTGCTTCGGTGATTTGCTCTCTCCTCCCATCCCACGCGCCTGCCAGGAAATAGTTGTCCTTCCATTGACAGATCATCCGCTGCTTCCAGGCATACACGTATTCCCGTTCCAGTTCGTCAAGACGCGCCTGGGTCTTCGCCAGCCACATCGCCTCTCGCTCAGCTTCTACCTGAAGCTGCTGTTGCCGGACTTTCTCCTTGATCTCCTGTGGCGCAAGTAGTCCGATCAGCAGGATCATCACGAGCACTCCCAGCACGGCCAGCATGCCGATCATCACGACCCGCTTCATCGGCGTCTTCCTTTGGCGCGAAGGGTGCCACCCGACTTTATCCGCCGCTCTCTCTCCGAAAACATCAAGGCCCTGGGCGCACGGTACTCAGGCAGTCCCAGGGCCTCGCACGTCTGGAATGTGGGACCTCCCGATCTGCCCGCAGTCCATTACGTGGTCATTTACTCTCTCCAGGCCGATTCGTCAATTTGATTCGTTGAGCCCCATTGGGTGTGGAAAGACGAACGCCGGGAGTGCATCATCCCGGCGTCCTGTTCAGTCTTTCCCTGTGCCCGTGAATGTGCCCGACAGTCCGGAAAACTACCCCACAAGAGCCAACGTGAGCCAATGAAGGAGGTTGACGTAACTTTCTGCGGGTGCTACCTTTCCACGGGATTACGGTGCCGACTGTTCTTGATTCAAAATCCCGCGAGGCTTAGCCCCATGAGGGTTCGATTCCCTCCCCCGGCACCATGATGCTTCCCATGTCCGGGCCCGTTTGGGGGGTGCATGAAGCGTCTCGATACCGCAGCGCCCGGTCGGCAAGTGCCATTCTCCCCGTCTCGTTTATCGTCCCCCTTCGCCGATGGTCTTGGCACGGTTCCATGCTAATCGCTGGATGCCCCTGATGGGAAATTTCACGGACGACGAGGAAATTCAGGTCGTACTGGACCGGCGGCAGGGGGAACGACGGCAGCGGGTCCAGCCGATAGAGCAGGAGAGGCGAACTGCCGACCGCCGCAGTCCACTGCCCATTGACTTCAGCGAGGTTCGCGGATTCCTGGGGGAAGGAATCCAGTTGAACGGCGAGTTGAGTTTCAGCGGCGCCGTCCGCGTGGATGGTCACCTGGAGGGAGAAATCGTCCGCGGCGAGGTCCTCATTATTGGCGAGCGCGGGCGGGTGAACGGGGAGATAAAGGTCGGGACCCTGCAGGTCAGCGGTCACGTCCAGGGAAACATTACCGCGACGCAACGGGTGGAGCTCCTGGGATCGAGCCAGGTCACCGGTACGATCCGGACTCCCTGCTTGGTGATATGGAAAGGTGCCGTCTTCAACGGAAAGTCCGAAATGGCCAGTCCGTAGGAAAATGCGGTTGGAGGCCTCCTGCTCGTGGCCCGCCATCCCGTCCCGCCATCCGCCGGACAGGGGCGGCCAAGACGCGGGAGTGAGGCACGGGGGACGCCCGCCGAAAGGAGACCGGCATGAGTACAGAGCGAGTCCGCGTGCAGCCCGGATCACTCACTGCCTATGTCGCCGATTTCATCGCCTCCACACACTATAAGGATCTGCCGGCGGAGGTTGTGCGCCTCGGGAAGAAATCCATCCTCGACGGCTTGGGGCTGGCCCTGGCGGGCTCCGTGGCCAAGAGCGGGCAACTCCTCCGCCGCCACCTCCAAGGCCTGGGGTGTTCCGGCGGGGCGACCAGCATCATCGGGACTCCCATGCGCGTTCCGCCGCGGTTCGCGGCCTTTGCGAACGGCACCGCGATCCATGCCGACGATTACGATGACACGCAACTGGCAGTGGCCAAGGATCGGGTCTACGGCCTGCTCACCCATCCGACGGCACCGGCCCTGCCGGCGGTCCTGGCGGTGGCCGAGCGGGACCGCCGCTCGGGGAAAGACCTGCTCACCGCCTATCACGTCGGCGTGGAGGTGGAGTGCAAGATCGCCGAGGCCATCAACCCGCGGCACTACCAGCACGGGTTCCATTCCACGGCGACCATCGGGACCTTCGGCGCGGCTGCGGGGCTGGCCAACCTGCTCACAGTTCCCGCCGACGGGGCCGGCGTGGCCCTGGGGATTGCCGGCAGCCTCTCCGCCGGCCTCCGGGAGAACTTCGGGACGATGATGAAGCCCTTCCATGCGGGCCGCGCGGCGGAAAGCGGCGTCCTCGCGGCCGAATTCGCCAGCCTGGGCTTCACGGCGACCCCCCACATCCTGGAGGCCCCGCGCGGGTTCTTCCACGCCGCGGGGGGCGGGTACGAGGAGGGGGCAATCCGGGGGAAGCTCGGCAATCCCTGGACCTTCATGAATCCGGGGGTCTCCATCAAGCCGCATCCCTCCGGGTCCCTCACCCATCCCGGCATGACCCTCATGCTCTCCCTGATCAAGCAGCACAACATCCGGCCGGACCTGGTCCAGAGCATGAAGGTCGGCACCAACCAGAACATGCCCAATGCCCTCATCCACCACCGACCCCGGACCGAGCTGCAGGCGAAGTTCAGCATGGAGTTCTGCATGGCCATCCTGCTGCTGGAGCGGAAGGCGGGGCTGGCCGAGTTCACAGACGAGGTCGTCAACCGGCCCGACGTGCAGGCGATGATCCAGAAGGTGGACTTCGGCGTCCACCCCGAGGCCGAGGCCGCCGGCTATGACAAGATGACGACCATCCTCGAGATCGCGCTGACGGACGGGCGGAGGATTTCCGGCCGCGCCGATTTTGGCAAGGGCAGCCCGGCGAATCCCATGAGCTATGAGGAGGTGGCGGACAAGTTCCGGGAGTGCGCCGGCTTCAGCCGCTGGCCCAAGGACAAGGCGGAGCGGGTCATCGAGCTGGTGGGGGGACTCGAGGAGCTTCGGGATGTGCGGGAGCTGACCGCGCTGCTGTCACGCGGAACGGCCGGTGGTCGGCCAAGTCGCACCGGCCGGTCCCGGACTGCGGTGCCCCGAGGCCGATCAACACGGCGGAAGGCGAAGAGGTCGTGAGCTCGCCCGACTGCCCCGCTGGAAGCCTCGCCCTCGTGAAGCCGCTGGGTGGGAGAGGGACGGCGCGAGGGAGGCGCCACGAGGCCGGACGCGTTCGCGGGGCGTCGGGGGGCAACTTACTCCGGTATCTCCATGGGAGGTGGGTCATGAGAAGGTCTGCGATTGGGAGCGTTGGGGTCCTGGTGGCATTGGGATTACTCCTGGGGACAGGCGGCACGGGGGAAGCCGCGAGTTTCCCGGAGAAACCCATCACGCTGGTGGTGCATGCCTCGGCCGGCGGCGGCAGCGACATCTTCGCCCGGACGCTGGCGGCCGCGAACGACAAGGAGAAATACTTCCCTCAGCCGATCGTGGTGGAAAACAAGCCCGGCGGCAGTGGGGCCATCGCCTTCGCCTACGTCGGGGGCAAGAGGAAAGACCCCTACTTCCTCTTGACGGCTGTGACCAGCTTCCTGACCACGCCGATCCTGCGGAAATCGCAAATCACTTATAAGGACTTCACCCCCATCGCCAACTTCGCCTTCGATGAATACGTGGTGATCGTCAAGACCGAGTCGAAGTACAAGGCCATGAAGGATATCGTGGCGGATGCCAAGGCGAATCCCAAGAAGATCACGGTCGGGGGAACCCAGTTGGGCTCCTCGGATTCCATTTGCGCCTATCTCATCGAAAAGGCCGCCGGGGTGCAGTTCAACTACATCGTCTTCAACAGCGGCGGGGAGGTGAACGCCGCGCTCCTGGGAGGCCACATCGACTGGGCTGTGGCTAATCCGGGCGAGGCGTTGGAGCTGGCAAGGGCCAACAAGGTGCGGACCCTCGGCGTCTTTGCGGAGAAGCGCCTCGCTGCCGCGCCGGAGGTGCCCACGCTCAAAGAGCTGGGGATCGACGCTTTGTACGTGCAGAACCGGGGCCTGGTGGGCCCGGGGGAAATCTCCGAGGATGCGCGGAAGGTCCTCCAGGAGGGTCTCCTGAAATACACGAAGAGCGGGATTTTCAAGAAGTACGTCGGCGACAACATGCTCTCCGAGGCCTGGATGGATGGCCCGACCTTCGGTCATTGGCTGGACAAGGAGCATGCCCGATACCAGACAGTGCTCAAGGACATGGGCCTTCTGAAGTAAGCGCGTTTCCTTCCCCGGGCGGAGGGGGAGACCCTCCGCCCGGTCCCGTGATTGCTTCCTGAGTCAACTGGATAGGCGGGCCGGGCCATGCGCCGCGCGGATCAGCTCACCGGGGTCATCGTCCTCATATTCTCGCTGGCGGTGATGGAAGGGTCCCGGCGGCTCCCGCCGAGCATGACCTTCGGGCCAGGGCCCGGATTCCTCCCCTTCTGGCTCGGGGCGCTCATGGCGGTTCTCTCGATCCTCCTCCTGGTCAGGGCGTGCCGCCAGGCAGCCGCGGCCGTGGACAAGCGCCTGTTCCCGAACCGTAGGGTCTTGATCCCGGTTGGGGCAACCATCGGGAGCCTGGCCGTCTATATTCTCCTGCTGGAGCGGCTCGGATTCTTGCTGGGTACGGGGCTGCTCACCGCCTTCCTGCTGGGTGTCGTGGAGCGGGAGAAGTGGCCTCTGGCCGCGCTGGTGGCCGTGCTGAATTCCGTCGGGCTGTATGTCGTGTTCCGGCTGTTGCTGGGCGTCAGCCTTCCGCAGAGCGTGCTCGGCTTCTAGCCCCGGGATGCGCTTTTCGCGTCCTCCCGAATCGCCTCCGATCACCGGGTAATCGTTGCTGCAGCGAAGCAGGATCGGCGTACCCGCCACCATGGGGTAGCGAACACAACCTATGGACCTCTTTCAGAACATCCTCATGGGCTTCCGGGTCGCCCTGTCATTTCAGAATCTGCTCTTCTGCTTTTTCGGCGTAACGCTTGGGACGCTGATCGGGGTGCTGCCGGGGATCGGACCGGTCACGGGGGTGGCGATCCTGATCCCCATCACGTTCGGTCTGAATGCCACGACGGCCATCATCACCATGGCCGGGGTGTACTACGGGGCCATGTACGGCGGTTCCACCACGTCCATCCTCATCAACGTGCCCGGGGAGTCGTCGTCGGTCATGACTACCCTGGACGGCTACCAGATGGCCAAGAAGGGCCGAGCCGGCCCGGCGCTCGGCATGGCGGCGTTCGGGTCGTTCATCGCGGGGACGCTGGCGGTGGTCCTGCTCACCTTCATCGCCCCGCCCCTGGCCAACGTGGCCCTTTCCTTCGGACCGCCGGAGTATTTCGCCCTGACCTTCATGGGGCTCACCCTGGTGACCAGCCTGTCCGGGGAGTCCATGATCAAGGGCACCATGAGCGGCGTGTTCGGCCTGATCGTGGCGTCTGTGGGCGTGGACGCCATCAGCGGCGAGGAGCGATTCACGTTCGGGAACATTTACCTGCTGGATGGGATGGGCTTCATCGGGGTGGCGGTGGGCCTCTTCGCCGTGGCCGAGGTGCTGGTCAACCTGGAAGAGCCGATGGAACAGGTGTTCGTCCGGACCAAGTTGACCCTCCGGAATCTGTTCCCGAACCTGCAGGATTGGAAAGATTCCCTCGGCCCCATCGGTCGAAGCTCTCTCCTGGGCTTCTTCATCGGGGTCCTGCCAGGGGCGGGGGCGACCATCGCCTCCTTCATGTCGTATGCGATGGAGAAGAAGCTCAGCAAACACCCGGAGAAGTTCGGGACGGGGATCATCGAGGGCGTGGCCGCGCCGGAGAGCGCCAACAATGCCGCCGCCGGGGGAGCCATGGTCCCGCTCCTCACCCTGGGGATCCCCGGCTCCGGGACCACGGCCGTCCTCTTGGGCGCACTGCTCATCCACGGCCTGCGGCCCGGCCCGCTGCTCTTCCAGAACAATCCCGACTTCGTCTGGGCCGTGATCGCCAGCATGTACATCGGGAATGTCATGCTCCTCGTTCTGAATCTTCCGTTGGTCGGGATGTGGGCCAGTATGCTGCGTATTCCCTACAGGATTCTCATGCCCCTCATCGTCACGCTCTCGGCCGTGGGGGTGTTCGCCACGGACAACAATGTCTTTGACATGTGGGTCATGTTCGCCTTCGGCGTCATCGGGTACCTCATGCGGAAGCTGGAGTTTCCTGCGGCCCCCGCGGTCCTGGGGCTCGTGCTTGGGCCGCTGGTGGAGCGGTCGCTCCGCCAGTCGCTCACCATATCCCACGGGGACCTGTCCATCTTCGTGACGCGCCCCATTTCGGCCGTGTTGACCGCGATTGCCCTCCTGTCGCTTTTTGCGCCGGCGGTTCGCTGGCTCTGGCGCGCGCGGGAGGGGTCGACGCTGGCTGGATAGGTCGGGGTTCCACGGGGTCGGGGCGCGTGGGCGAAGCCCGGGAGAGCCTGGATCCCGAATCGGGCATGCCCCGCGTTCGCGTCCGTGGCGTTCGGCTACCTTCGTGGCGAGCATCCAGGAAATGGAGGAGAGTCCATGCAGATTGCAGGCATCATCGGCGGCGCTCGCAAGGTCGTCCGCATCCTCGCGCGGGTCAAGGCAGGGGAAAAGGTCCTGATCGTGGCCGACACCGACACGGTGACTGTGGCCGAGGCGCTGGCGACGGCGGCGCTCGAGATCACCCCCGAGGTGGTCACCACCGTGATGACGCCGGTGTCCGTGGATGGGGATGAGCCGCCCGCCATCGTGGCCGCCGCCATGCTGGCCGCGGACGTGGCCCTCCTTCCCGTCAGCTATTCGATCAGTCATTCGACGGCGACCCGAAACGCCCTCAAGAAGGGCACGCGGGTGCTGTCGCTGCCCGCGACCACGCCCGACCAGCTCGTGCGCGGCGGGGCCGAGGCGGATTTCGAGAAGGCAGCGCCCACGGTGAGGAAGATGGGCGAGCTGCTCAGCGCCGCATCCACCGCCCACCTCACGACCCCGGCTGGCACCGACTGCCGCTTCGACCTCAGCGGGCGCTCCGGCAATGCCCACGACTGTATCCTGGACCGGCCGGGCAAATTCTCGGCCTTCCCGAACATCGAGGCGAACATCTCGCCCGTGGACGGGACGGCCGAAGGGATCATCGTCTTCGATGGCAGCGTCCCGAATCTTCGGATCGGGCCGCTTCGGGTGCCGGTCCGCTGCACGGTCAAGCAGGGGAGCATCGTCAATGTGGAAGGCGGCCCCGAGGCCGACATGATCCGAAAGGTGTGGGCGGAAATGGGGGACGCCGCGGTCTATAACATCGCCCAGCTTGCCATCGGGCTGAACCCGGCGATCTACATGCTCACAGGCGTGTGGGCCCAGGACCACGGCGCCTTCGGGACAGTGCACATCGGCATCGGGACCAGCGCCAATCTCGGCGGGACGACCAAGGCCGCCTGCCACTTCGATGGCATGATGTACCATCCGACGCTGACGCTGGACGGTCGGGTGGTCCTGGAGGGCGGAGCGCTACGGATTTAGCCGGGGAGTGCGATGGCCCTGTGGGCACCCAGCCGGCTGGGAAGAGGCCCTGCGTCGGCTGGGTGCCCGGGCTCGAGCCGTGCGGGTGGAGGGCTCTCGCCTACTTGCCCTGGTAGATGACGGCGAGGAAGGCCGCGCGAGGCTCCCCCCACGCGGGCGCCGTTGGACGGGGCGCGGGTCCCGCAGTCCACGATCAGCCAGCAGGTTCGTTGGCCCGTGATTCGGGTCGGATCAGGGATCCTGCACCTCATCGTCCCGGGGAGAGAAAGCATGACACGACTGGAAGGGAAGGTCGCTATTGTGACGGGCGCGGCCGTCGGAATCGGTCGGGCCATCGCAGTTGCCTGCGGGCGCGAGGGCGCCAAGGTCGTCGTGAATTACTCAAAATCGCGCCAGGAGGCCGAGAGGACCGCGGACCTGGTGAGGCAGGGGGGCGGGGACCCGCTCCTGGTTCAAGCGGATGTCGCCCGAGATCAGCAGGTCCGGGCGATGGTTGCCCAGACTCTCGACCGTTTCGGCCGGGTGGACCTCCTGGTGAACAATGCCGGGATCACGGCCTTTGTCCCGTTCTCCGACCTGGAGGGGCTGACTGACGAGATCTGGGATCGCCTGTTCGGGGTCAACGTGAAGGGGACCTTCTTCTGCTGCCGCGCCGTCGCCGGACCGATGCGGCGGCAGGGGCACGGCCGGATCATCAATATCTCGTCCGTCGCCGGCCTCCAGGCGCAGGGGAGTTCCATGGCTTACTGCGCCTCCAAGGCGGCGGTCGTCCATCTCAGCAAGTGCCTGGCGAGGACGCTGGGGCCGGAGATCCGGGTGAATGTCATCGCCCCGGGCTTCATCGCGGACACCCGCTGGAACGAGGGGCGGCCGGACCTGGAGGCGACGACCGAGAAGCAGCGCCAGGCCGCCGCTCTCAAACGGGTGGGAACCTCCGAGGACATCGTGGACGCGGCGCTCTATCTGGCCACCGGCGCTGACTTCATGACGGGCGCGGTGCTGGTGGTTGACGGCGGCCGGGTTTTCGCCTGACGCACGAGGCGCAACCGGAACGCCGTAGCCTCGCGACACCTCCTGGCATCCTTGCCCCCTGCCGGCTCGGCTTCCTGTCACTTCCCCCGCCATTCTCATCAGGGCTGGCGGCCTTCGCCGCCGTTTCGCCTGTCTCGCTTCCCAGGATGGGTATCCTCAACCCGCCTGCCCGTCGCCTCCCGAAGGACCTATCAGGGCAGAGGGCAACCGCCTGATTTCCCACCGTCCAAAATCGCTCCAGGCTTGTGCCGATACGTGGCATCGTCCTCGAAGAGTTGGCCGAGACCGGGGACTGGACCCGATTGCAACCCCCTGAAACAAAAGGTCGTAATTGGCCTATGGAAAAGACAAGCGATGCCTGGTCCCATGTTTGCAAATTCCAAGACGGCACTGCTCGCGTCACGCCCTGGAGGGGGCCGGCGAGGGCGGGTTTCTCTTTTTTGGCAAGTGTGAAGCCACTTGCGAGCCGTCTCCTGCAGGAGGAATGGAAATGAGTCGACTGAGAATCGTGGTCGCCCTAGCGGTTGCGGTGGCTCTGGCCGGCTGCTCGACCCCGCTGACGACCCGGGAAAAGGGGGCCCTGGCCGGTGGCGCCATCGGGGCGGGTGCCGGAGCGGCCATCGGAAGCACCTCGGGCCACACCGGGGCCGGTGCCCTCATCGGCGCGGGCCTCGGCGCCGTGAGCGGCGCCCTGATCGGGGATGCCGTGCAGGCCAACGAACAGCGGCAGGCGGCGCCGGGGCCACAGGCGCCTCCTCCGGCGGCCCCACCCGTGGCCGCACCAGCGCCCCCGCCCCCACAGGTGGCGGTCGTGACGCCTCCGCCCATGGTCGTTCCCCAGCCGCAACTCATCTGGGTGCCGCAGTGGGGCGTGTACGTCCTGGAGGGGCACGACATCGTCTATCATGGCGGCCAGTATTACTACCTCTACGGTGGGTACTGGTACGTGTCCCG
>Ga0326597_10003039_pt1 | contig 24546 bp, 19 predicted proteins | sample RVTome_12_FD_203789 | JGI IMG/M metagenome (GOLD analysis project Ga0326597, IMG submission 203789) | Soil microbial communities from uranium-contaminated site in the Upper Colorado River Basin, Wyoming, United States - RVT100D185 | ecosystem: Environmental > Terrestrial > Soil > Contaminated >... | reverse complement strand
AGGTGCCCGTGCAGTATGTTGCGGGCGGCTGGGTTGCCGCAGGGCAACAGGGTAGAAGCCGGGACATGGAATCGAAGCTCTCAGAGACCAAAATCTGAGAGGGTGGATAGCGTTAGTTTGGGGAAAAAAGGAAGAGCTTCGGCTCGCGATGGCGGAGCTGCATCTCGTGCTTGACCTGCCAGCCTAATTAATGGATCTCAGGACCTTTATGGTTTCTACCCCTTTTGCCTTGCGAGTGATTTGCCTGAGTGTACTGTTGGGAGCGGGTTGCAGCATGCGCTCTCCGCAAAGTCAGAGCGTGCCGTCTAATGGTGCGACTCCCGCTACGCCGGTCGCTGAGATTAACCGCCTGATCGCCTCCGCAGCGATAATTAATCATGCTTCAATAGCTGACTACCAAGTCGGACCCGAGGACTTGTTGCAGGTAACTATCTTCAATCTTCAAGGAGCAGATGGCGGTGTAACACCAAGAGATGCGCAAGTAAGGGTAAGTCAGAAGGGGATTATCAAATTGCCCCTAGTGGGAGAAATAAAGGTTGCAGGGCTAAGCGCTTCCGCCATGGAAGATTTGTTGCACCAGCGATATGAAAAATACATTCACGACCCCGAAATCGGAGTCATGGTACGAGAGTATCGCAGCCAACGGGTCTATCTCCTCGGTGCAGTCAATCGGGCGGGTGCGATCGATCTCACAGGTCCCAAAACTCTCATTGATGTGTTAGCGCTCGCCGGCGGTGTCAACCAAAGGGCTGGAAACCAAGTCCATGTCTATCGTCAAACGTCTGAGGGTCGAAAGAGCTATGTCATTGATCTTATTGCGCTTACGACTAGCTTGGGTCTAATCAATGCGAGCACCGCTGGAGTCGAAGTGTTGAACCTGGCCGTTCAATCAGGCGACATAATTAACGTTCCTGAGGCTGGCATGTTCTTCGTCGATGGAGCGGTGCGCAGGCCCGGCTCTTTTCCCCTTGGTCGCCGTTATACGATTACTCAAGCCATCGCCCTCGCTGGAGGTCTGGACTTTGATTTAGCGGATTACGGTGGTATTACTCTTTTTCGTGCGACCGATAACGAAATTAAACAAATCCCCGTAAATTTAAATTCGATTCTTAGCGGAACGGATTCCGATCTCGTGATGCAGTCCGATGACTTCCTTTTCGTGCCGATTAGCGGCCTAAAATGGGCGTGGAATTTCTTCATTAGAAATGTCGGCCTGCCAAGTCCTTATCCCGGAATGGGTGCTCGCTAATGGGATGGTGATTTCGACTCGTGTCGGATGGTGTGAGCATCACATGAAAGAAATCTCTCCTTGGCGAATTGAGCGTACCAGCGAGCCCGTGGAGAAAGAGTATGTCTCCAGCGCGCAGAGGGAAGAAGCCCACCTACGCGACTACTGGAAAATGCTGGTTAAGCGGCGCCGGCTTGTACTTGGTGTTTTCGTTGTGGTGTTTGGGTTTGGGGCCTACATCATTTCCTCCGCCACCCCGATGTACACGGCGAGTGCCACTATTAGAATTGAGCCGCAAAATCCTGCAGTGATTCGAATCGAGGAGATTCAGGTTTTGCAGGTATCTACAGGCGACTACTACCAGACCCAGTTTAGTCTGCTTAAAAGTCGACCGTTGGCGGCTAAAGTGATCGCCGAGCTAGATCTCGCATCGAATCGAGCCTTTACCAGCGTTCCTGTATATAGCCCGAATCCAATCAGTTGGTTGGAGTCCTACTTTTCTGCGGCCTTGCGGAATTTCGTCAACTATTTGTCTTCCCTCTCCAAACCGTCTTCCTCTGATTCTCTTAAGCAAAGTTCCTCTCCAATCCAAAAGGATGACTCCGTTTCACGGAAGGACGAAGCCAAGTCAAACGTAAATCTAGCCTACACGGGTGACGAGAGGACCAAGTTAAAGGTAAATCCTGGATACATTGGCCGCTACCTAAGGTTTCTTAAAGTTGAGCCTGTCCGCAACACCCGTCTGGTACAGGTGGTGTTCACCACTCCTGATCCAGAACTCTCCCAGCAGTTGGCCAACGCGCACGCCGATGCTTTCATACGGATGAACCTCGAGACTCGGTTTGAGGTTACCAAAGAAGCACGGAAATTTCTTGAGAAAAAGCTTTCCGAGCTTAGATCCAAGGTCGTAGATTCGGAGGCTGAGCTCAGCGCATTTAGGAAGGCCAATGGCGTGGTCTCTATGGATAAAAGTGAGAACTTGGTTGTGGATCGTATGATAGATTTAAACAAGAATCTTACGGCAGCCAGGATCAAACGTATTGAGCTGGAATCTCTCCGTCAGATGGTAGAAAACAAGAACGCACTAAATTTGTCTGAGATAATTAACAATGCAGCCATTCAAGGCTACAGGGGTGCAATTGAGAGCCTAGAGGCGGAGCAGGTCAAGCTGTCAACTGTCTTTACTCCGGACCATCCCCGCATGGTCGAGCTGAGAAAGCGTGTCAGCGAGACCCGTCAGCGCATGAACCTTGCAGTGGCTGAGATCGTGCGACGCATCGACTCGGATTACGTAGCTGCGCGCAACAAAGAGCAGACTTTAGATGCGGAAGCCAGACGACAGAGGGAAGCGGCTATAGATCTCAAAGGACTTGGCGTTAATTATACAGTTTTGCAGGGAGAGGCCGATTCAAATCGCAAGCTCTACGATAGCGTACTTACCCGACTCAGTGAAACGAGTATATCGAGCGATCTCCCCGTTTCTAATATGCAGATAACCGAAATGGCAGATACACCGGGTGGCCTGTCTTCCGTAGGTGAACAGCTCAAGTTTCTCGTGGCTATTACGGGCGGAGCTCTTTTTCTCGCTTTAGGACTAGCCTTTAGCCTAGCATACTTTGATTCAACCCTCGGAACTCCCGAGGAGGTGTGGCACTACCTCTACCGTCCGACACTCGGTGTCGTACCAGATCTAAAATCTCTCCGCCATCGATCTTACAGTCTCTTCCAACCTAAAGAATCAGTGCGTCGTCTGCTTAGCTATTTCCCTGCGGGGGCTAAGGACTCGGAAAGCAAGAACCTAACAGTTTCCCATGACCCGCTATCAATGGTATCTGAAGTCTATCGTGCTATCCGCACTACGCTCCTATTTTCGCAGCCAGAGAAACCGCCTCAGACCATCCTTTTCACCAGCCCGTGCCCGGGAGAAGGAAAGACGATAACCACTTTAAACCTAGCGATTACCCTAGCCCAGGGCGGGAAAAGCGTTTTGGTAATTGACGCTGACATGCGTAAAGGCCGTTGTCATCATTTACTGCGACGCCAAAACCACAAAGGTCTGAGTAATGTTCTCACCGGCAACTTAACACTAGAGGAAGGTGTGCAAGAGGCTGGCGTGCCAGGGCTCTCACTGTTATCCCGCGGATTGACTTCCCCGAATCCAACTGACCTTCTCGGCTCGGCCAAGATGATGAAAGTGCTTGATGCATTGCGCAAACGATTTGAGTTCATCTTGATCGACACTTCGCCTGTCATCGGGGTGAGTGACGCCGAAGTGGTTTCTCAGTTTTGTGACGGGGTCGTTTTGGTGATCCATGGACAGAGTACAAGTCGATTTTCCGCGCGCCAAGCTTTGGAACGACTCGAAGCCGTCCGCGCCCGCGTCATCGGGGTCGTCCTTAACGGTGTAGATCTTCGTAGCCCTGATTATGCTAGTTATCGTTATTACTATGCTTCTTATTACGCCTCGAGTAATGGGGCAGAGGATGATGGCGGATCCGAGCAGTCGATAGTCAATCCTCCTGACTTAAAAAAAAAGAATGAAATGGCATGGCCAACACAGGAGCCGACAGGCAGCGCACCGAAGCACTTTTTTGACCGTATAACTTTAAAGCTAATCGAAGCGGCCGGGCCCATGGCACCTATTATAATTCAAGATCAAGTTGCGCTACTGGGCGAGTCGCTCGAATCTTTCCCTCAGAGTCGATTGAAAGAACTGTGTGACGAAGTAAGCCGGGAGATCCTTGACGAAGAATTGAGAAACAGCTTTCAAAAGACCATGACAGACTATATCCGGGCTCTTTAAGAGACGTGCAAATATTATTTGCAGCAACTTGCTCCCGGCCAAAATCCAATCATTGGTTACCACGCGGTCGCAAAGTGCCAGCGTCTTATAGACATTTACGGGCACCTTCCTCGGAACAACTTTAATTTGTGGTCTTTCGGTTTTGGGCCTGTTTACCTCATGTTTGGTAGTCTGATTCCGAAACTGCCCGACCAACCGCGCCTTGCCATCGGTGCAAGTTAAACAGCTCCGTTCCAATCCCGCTCGTTTCCAGGTTTTCCTGCTCCACTGACCTGACCCCTCGCTATGAAGCAGATATCGTATCCTGTACGACCTATGGCAACTCACATTCTCGGCATTTCAGCATATTACCACGACTCTGCGGCCGCGTTGATCAGTGATGGCGAAATTGTCGCTGCCGCTCAGGAGGAGCGCTTTACGCGGCAGAAAGGTGATGCTCGGTTCCCAGCGGCTGCGATAGCTTATTGTTTAGCAGAGGCTGGAATCACAGTGGAAGAACTTGATTACGTCGTATTTTACGAGAAGCCGCTAGTAAAGTTTGAACGTTTGCTCGAGACCTATTTGGCTTATGTCCCCAAGGGTTTTCAAGCCTTTCGCCAGGCTTTTCCCCTCTGGGCCAGTAGTAAATTGCATCTGTCGCGAGAGATTAAAACCGGCTTGGGCGAAAAATTTCGCGGTCAGTTGCTCTTCACAGACCATCACGAGTCTCACGCCGCCAGCGCTTTTTTCCCCTCTCCGTTTGCTGAGGCCGCGATCTTGACCCTTGACGCAGTCGGTGAATGGGCAACAAGTTCCATAGGGATTGGCAGGGACAATCAAATTGAAATCCTAAAAGCGCTGCGTTTTCCACATTCACTAGGAATGCTGTATTCCGCGTTCACTTATTACACGGGTTTCCAGGTCAATTCCGGAGAGTACAAGCTGATGGGGCTCGCGCCCTATGGTCAGCCTCTGTATGCCGACATCATTTTTGACCGCATTGCGGACATGAAGGAAGACGGATCGCTCTGGCTCGATATGTCTTATTTTAACTACTGTCAGGGACTGACGATGACTTCGGAAAAATTTCATGATCTTTTTGGCGGACCCCCTCGAGAGCCAGAGAGTTTTATCACTCAAAAGGAGATGGATTTAGCGGCGTCTGTCCAAAAGGTATGTGAGGAAATGGTCCTGCGTACTGCCCGATACGCTAGTAAACTAACCGGTGCGAAAAATATTGCAATGGCTGGTGGGGTGGCTCTCAATTGCGTGGCAAACGGAAGACTACTCCGAGAGGGGCCTTTTGAAAATGTATGGGTTCAACCGGCTGCCGGAGATGCGGGGGGAGCCTTGGGGTCGGCGTTACTTACGTGGCACCATCTCCTCAAAGGACAACGGCAGCTCAATAAGCACGATAATCAGAAAGGCTCGTTCCTCGGCCCTGCGTTTAGTAACATTGACATCGGTTTGTTTCTCGACGGGGTTGGCGCAGTTTACGATTACATTCCTGAAGAAAGCATACTCCTTGATCGAGTTGCTCATCTATTGGCCGAAAAGAGGGTGATCGGGTGGTTCCAGGGGCGGATGGAGTACGGTGCACGCGCCCTCGGGTGCAGGAGTATTATTGCCGACGCTCGCTCTGCGCGAATGCAGCAGACGATGAATCTAAAGATCAAGTTCCGCGAGTCGTTCCGACCGTTCGCACCATGCGTTCTTCGCGAGTTTGTTCACGAATTCTTCGAGATGCGCCCCGATGAGAATAGTCCCTATATGCTATTTGTAGCTCCCATCCGTGAGAAATATCGCGTGAAGCCGACTCGAGAGGATTTGGAAAAAATGCGGGATCCAGACCTCAGAATTCGTGTTTCCATTCCTCGTTCTCAATTACCTGCAATAACTCACGTCGACTTTTCGGCAAGAATTCAGACCATTGATCCGGAGAGGCATGGCCGATTTTATCGATTGATGCGCGGCTTCTATGAAATCACAGGATGTCCGGTCATCGTAAATACAAGCTTCAACATCCGCAGTGAACCCATTGTGTGTTCGTTTGAAGAAGCTTTTCATTGTTTTATGGGCACAGAGATTGACTGCTTGGTGCTAGAGAACTACTTGCTCACGAAAGAGGATCAGCCATCCAGCCTGTTGGAAGATCCTGAGAAGTATAAAAGCCAATACGTTCTCGACTGATTCCGATGATTCTTCTCCCGTCAGCGCGTCCTGCGTACCTCAAGAGCTTTTCAATAACTCTGGGTGTTTTGAGCGGCTTGCTCACAAGCATTTTGTCTTATTGGCTCGACTCAGGGGTCCTATTGTATTTCGGGGTCGTTTTGGCCGGCGGATTCCCTTTGCTCGGGCTTCTATGGCCACAAATCGTGTCAACGCCATATAGTTATTGGAACGTCCTGGCTAACTGTTTCGCTCGATTCGCCCGTTTGTTCCTGATGGGCACATGCTTCTATGTTATTTTGCTTGCCGTTGGGCGCGCAGGAACATCGATAAACCTGGCCCGCCCACGGCCTGACCAATCGTTATGGCTTCCCAAGAAAACTCTTTCACCTGATACTTACGCTTACGAATTTGCTGGAAGCGGCAAACACTTCACCGAGAGGGGTTGGCTCCGCAGTTATCTCTGTTGGGCCAAGGCGTCGGGGCATGTCTGGGCTTTTTTCTTAGTGCCTTTCTTAGCGATGCTCTCAGCCGTCGAAATTTACCGGGATCGGCGGTTTCCTGCAGGTGTCTACACTCTTTTTTAACAGGTTTGATGGCAACCGTTCGAGTCCTCCTAGCGGCGACAGCGGCATTCATCGGAATGTTATTTATGATTCCGGTCGCCGTTATCGGGTTGTTGTTTTGGCTAATAGCTTATTTGACCAGGCTTGGGCCGCGGCTATTTGAAGCCAAAAACCTACCGTCAGAACAACTCATCGAATTCGCTCCGACCATCGGTTGGAAACCCAAGGCGAATCTTGACGCGTACTACTTGACAATGGTGCGGGACGGAGCCTTTCACACAGTCACAGATTCACAAGGTTGGCCTGGTCGATCTAATATTTCTGACAGCAGCGTGGTCGTTTTTGGTGACTCTTATGCTTTCGGTTACGGGGTGGACACCCGCGCGACGTTTTGGAGATGCGAGACCGGAATTTCTATCAAAGCCATTGGCGCGCCGGGGTACAATATGGTACAGGAAGTGCTTCTGATGAAGCAACTCTCTGCCCAACTGACGGGAAAGCTCGTCATTTGGTTTATTTATTTCGGCAACGATCTCTATGACAATTTGTTGCCCAACAATCGGCACTATCGGACGCCATTCGTTCGTAAAAGCAGCCAGTCGCCAGAATGGGAAATCACGACCCGGCACGTCTCCCCGTTGAGCTGGCCCAATCGCTCAGATCCCCAATACTATGACAAACTCGCAACGATGTGCTGTAAGACGTTTTTATCGGAACGCGCTTACTCCGCCTGCGAGTTCTTGCTCTCAGAGGCAAAAACCATCTGCAAGAAAGCAGACGCTAAACTCGTGCTAATGACTATACCCGATGCGATCCAATTGACTTCAGGCGGGCGTCAAAGACTTGCGGATTCTGCTCCAGACATCCATTCATTTGATCCCATCCTACCGGACAAGAAAATCCGGGAGATGGCTCTCAAATTAGGTATTTCAGTTATCGCATTAGAGAATTACTTGACTGCGAGAGATTACAAGGAACGCGATCCACACTGGAACAAAAAAGGACATCAGCGGGTCGCTGAGATCATACACCAGGTGTGGTGGCAGAGCATACTGGACACAAACGAACTTGCCACCAGTGCGAGTGCTACCGACGCATTGTTCATGACGGCTGTCTCGAGTGTCCCATGAGGCGTCAAGCTAAGATGGTGGCGGTAGTGGTCCCGATGCCAAACCGCAGCGAACTAACCCCTGAAGAGCAAATTTCTTTCAGACATCTACTCCACTTCTTGGGCCGCTACGACAAATACCTGGTAGTGCCCAAGAGTCTGAAGCTCAATTATCCCGGCTTCGGCATTAAGGCGTTTGACGATCGATTTTTCGGCAGTGCCATCGCATATAGACGACTGATGTTTTCTCCCCGATTTTTTAAGTCATTCATAGACTACAAGTATATTCTCATCTATCACCCTGATGCGCTCGCGTTTTCAGACCAACTGGAATATTGGTGCCAATTGGATTTTGACTATATCGGCGCTCCCTGGGTCAAGCACAAGGACGCCCCTTATTCGGGACAAACTGCTCACGAGGGCAAGGTCGGCAACGGTGGCTTTGCACTGTTCAAGATAGAAAGCTTTCTCCGGATTTTTTATTCGCCTGTTTATTACACGGAACCGTCCGAATATTGGCGGTCATCGTATGGTCGCAAACCACTTCATGTACGACTATGGAATCTGCCAAAAAGGTTGCTGAAACAGTTCAGATTTTTTAACGGTGCTAGGTGGGAGTTGCGAACATTTAACAGCAATGATGACGCCTTTTGGGCTAATAGAGCATCCCACTACTATCCGCAATTCAAGATTGCTTCTGTTAAAACCGCACTCCGCTTCGCCTTCGAGTGTGTCCCACGCTACTGCTATGAATTGAACAATTATACTTTGCCTTTTGGTTGCCACGCCTGGGCAAGGTACGACAGAGAATTTTGGGAGCCGTATCTGCTCAAATAGAGTTGGTACAAAACTGAGAAAGGTTATTTCCAAAAGAGACGATTTCGGGGTGAATGGTCAAAAAAGGCGTTGATTAGTGGAATTACAGATCAGGACGGTTCTTATCCGGCAGAGTTATTGCTCTCAAAAGGTTATGAGCTTCACGGTCTCATTCGCCGGGCCAGCTCTTTCAACATGAATCGTGTGGATCACCTCTACGTGGATTCGCACCAACCGGGTGCCCGGCTTTTACAAGCGATTCGACGAAGCGGTATAAAGACCCGCTTTTACCGGGCTTTTAGCAGCGAAATGTTCGGCAATGCGCCGGCGCCGCAAAACGAATCCACTCCCTTCTATCCCCAAAGCCCTTATGCAGCAGCAAAGGTCTACGCATACTAGATGACGGTAAATTATCGCAACGGCTACAACCTGTTTACGTGCAATGGTGTGCTATTCAACCATGAGAGCCCTAGACGCGGTGAGACTTTCGTCACGCGCAAGATCACCCGCGCGATCGCCCGCATCCTCGCCGAACAACAAGAAAAAGTCTATCTGGAGAATCTCGAAGCCAAACGAGACTGGGGATACGCACCCGAATATGTGGAATCAATGTGGCTCATGCTCCAGCAGGAAAAACCGGATGATTATGTAATTGGGACCGGTGAAGCACGATCGGTGAGAGAGTTTGCCCAAGCCGCTTTCAGTTATGCTCATCTGGACTGGGAGAATTACGTGGCCATTGACCCGCGTTACTTTCGCCCGACTGAGGTTTCAGATCTGTGTGCCGATGCTTGCAAAGCGAAACGCCGACTCGACTGGAGCCCAAACGTCAATTTCAAGGATTTGGTTACCGTGATGGTGGATGCCGATATGGAGGCTGTTGGACTGGAGCCTATTGGCCGAGGCCGGAACATTCTGACCTCAAGTTTTTCTCGCTGGCATCAATGGTCGTCTGCTGTTACATCACTCTACCGGAATCAGCGGACGAGATTTGAGTAAAACAAACATGCCAGTCAGCTTCTGGACTAAAAAGCACGTCCTGGTGACAGTTACTTCCTGGAATTATGCGTTGTCCGACTTTGAATGAGCTACCGCCAGGTCCCTCTTATAGAACCGGCTGGCCCTGGACGGAAGAGAGCTCCAGACTTCCTGACTTAATGCGCGATGGTTCTCCGTGGCCGCGCATTTCCATCGTTACGCCATCTTACAATCAAGGATCCTTTATTGAAGAAACCATCCGCTCGGTGCTGCTACAGGGATATCCGAACCTAGAGTACATCATCATGGATGGCGGCAGCACGGACGGCAGCGTGGAAATCATAGAAAAATATGGACGCTGGTTAGACTTTTGGATCAGTGAAAAAGATGAGGGCCAAGCGGATGCGATCAATAAAGGCCTGGAAAGAGCCACGGGGCAAATAGCAAACTGGTTAAACTCAGACGATCTTTTCTACCTGGGAGCCTTGAGACGAGTGGCGACGGCCTATGCCGCGGATAAGACAGCCGCTCTTTACAATGGCTCAGGACTGAGGATCGATAGACACGGCAACTATGGCAGCCCGTATAGCGCTAGCCGCCTTTCGGCGGAACAAGCGCTGGAAGGAAAAGTGGCTTTGCCACAGCCGGCAATCTTTTTTCGGCGCGATTGTTGGCTCAACCATCATAAATTAAAAAACCATTTCTATTATGCGATCGACACGGACCTGTTCTTACATTGTCTCATCACTGGCCACTGTCGTTTAATCAGCGGGCCACCCTTGGCATTGATGCGCATACATGAAGACGCAAAGACCGCCAAAGTTACTGCCATGAAACCGATGTTCCTGGAAAGGTACGAGATTTTTTCTGAACTCCAAAAGAACCCGAGCACTCCACAGCATCTCATAAAGCCCATCCAATATGGTCTGAACAGAGAGTCCCTTAGGTTGGCGCGCGTGATCTTGCGGGAGGGAGGGCATTGGTTGCAAGCGCTACTTTGGTTCATCCGCGCGCTGCGGTACTCGCCCAAAAACACTCTCTACCGCTTCCCAGACATTTTGCTGGGCAATTTTCACAAATAGAATATTTCCACGACGGGTACTCCTAGGCTTATTGACTCCGGTCCCCCCACAGCGCGGCAACCTCTTATGTCTAAATCACAGCTGACCGTAATCCTGCCTGTGCGAAACGGCGAGAAATTTATCACCGCGGCGGTTGCTAGCGTACTCAATCAAACATTTAAGGAATTTGAACTTTGGGTCCTGGAAAACGGCTCTGAGGACAGAACGGCGCATATAGTAAGATCGCTCAAGGACCCAAGAATAAAGCTCTTCGAGTTAGGTTCTGTTGGGGTTCAGGGGGCACTTCAGTATGCGCTGGAGAATGCCCCAACGGAATGGGTGGCGCGCATGGATGCCGATGATCTGATGTTTCCCGAGCGTCTACAGACCCAGCTGAACTTCATCCAGAAAAACCCCGAGGTCGTCTTCGTCGGCACGGCGTACGCCCTGTTGACACCTTTCGGTCATGTATTCGAGCCACCAGTCACTTCGGGCACAAGAGAAGTCACCAGAGAGTTATTGGCGTGCAATCATAGATTTTTCGGGGATCCTACAGTTGTTTTCAATCGACATGCGGCATTGAGAGCGGGTGGTGCGGATTTCGATTTCCCAAGGGTAGATGGGGTTCCCTTGTTATTCAGATTGCTAACCCAAGGAAGAGGTTGGGAAATAGCAAAACACCTCCATCTTTACAGGGTTCGACCTGGGTCGTTAAGCAGGGGGAACGATCACCTCGAGCAGGCCTATCGGGTTCGCCTCAAATACGCGCCAGAATTTACTAAAGCGGAGCCGAGAGAGATAGCACAACCAAGTTTCTGGCGATTTATTACAAAGCTCGAGATTCTCAGCGGAGACATAAAATCAATACGGCGAGCATTTCATCTTAGGAACCAAGAGGAACCGTGGAGAACCAGGGAAAAGCTCCTACTGTTATACAGCCTCTTAGATCAATTTAATTTCTGGCATTACCGCGGTCGATACCGCCGCAGACGAGATTGGGAGAAGATTTTCCGGCCTTTGCTTGACCTGGATCAAAAAGCTCTGCCGATGGCCGCGCGCGAAAACTCTTATACGAACATTTCGTCGTTGGGCACCATCGTTGGGCATCAAATGAAAAAGAAAACGGCTGCGCGCATACCGTCGCTTACCGTCATCCTCCCCGCTTACAACGCGGAGGCTACGATTGCGTCGGCTATCGCAAGCACGTTAAATCAGACTTATACGGATTTTGAGCTTTGGGTGCTTGAGAATGGCTCTGATGACCGCACCGCGGAGATCGCCTATAGTTTTTCCGATCCGAGAATGAAAGTATTCGAGCTGGGCCCCGTGGGCTTCCAAGAGGCATTGAAATACGGTATTGAAAACTCCTCGTCCGAGTGGCTGGCCCGCATGGACGCTGATGACCTCATGTTTCCTGATCGCCTCAAGACTCAAATGGAAGCGCTCGGCCGGGAACCGGAACTCGTATTGGTCGGCACAGGTTCGGCGATCTTGACTCCATTTGGCCATATATTTGAAAGGCATGCGTCCGGTCCCTCACGAGGCGTCGACACTTCAATTTTGGCTAAGGGCCGCAATTTCGCCGATCCCTCGGTGGTCTTCAACCGCCGCATCGCTTTGGAGGTAGGTGGCTTCGACGCTGAATTCACGAGCGGGGACGTTCCTCTTTGGTTTCGAATGCTCAAGCAGGGGAAGGGATGGGAAATTACCGAGCCTTTACACCTGTATCGGATTCAGCCCCATTCAATGAGCACAACCAAGAATGCTTATGCCCAAGGTGTCCGGGTCCGCTCCAAATACTCACCCCAATCTCTGGTTTATTGGCCGGACGAAAGGGACCCATCCAGCATATGGACTCTTATCGCCACCTTAGAGCTCTTGGCGGGAGACGGCCGCGCCGTCCGTGAAGCAGCCCGCGTCCTCGATCACGACGACTTTTCGGGGATAGCCCGTCAGTTCCGATGGCTCAGCTACCTGGGCCGAGCGGGCTATTTCGCTCTTCAGTACCGCCACCGCCGCCGAAGGATTTATCGCCACCGGCCGGACTGGGAACATCTGTTCGCACCCTTACTGGAAACGGATCAAAAGCAAAAAAGCCACCAATGTGACAACTCACTGTTCACGGTCAGTAACTCAAATTTAAGGAACGGCACTTGATTTTCGAAACTCTTAATCCCTTATTGGGTCCTCTCAAACGTTGCTTGATCGTTGCCGAAGTGGCTCAAGCACACGATGGAAGCTTAGGGCTCGCCCATGCCTTCATCGACGCTATCGCTACTGCGGGAGCCGATGCGGTAAAGTTTCAGACTCACATAGCCGCCGCAGAATCTACGCCGGAAGAGCCGTGGCGCGTAAAGTTTAGCATGCAAGACGCCACACGATATGACTATTGGAAACGCATGGAGTTTACCGAGGAACAGTGGTGCGGTCTCAAAAGGCATGCCGACGAGCGAGGACTCAAGTTTCTTAGTTCACCTTTCTCGAGTGAAGCGGTGGAAATGCTGAACCGTGTCGGCGTAGCGGCATGGAAGGTGGCCTCTGGAGAAGTGACTAACCAGCCGATGTTTACTGCTATGACGGCCTCCGGGTTGCCGATATTTCTCTCGACGGGTATGAGTTCTCTAGATGAGATCGATGCCACAGTCGATCGCGTCAAAGCAGCGGGCTTATCTTTGACAGTGCTGCAGTGCACATCGTTGTATCCCACTCTGCCGGAGAAGATCGGGTTGAATCTCATTCCGTTTTTTCGCAACCGCTATAGTTGTGCGGTGGGACTTTCTGATCACTCGGGGACGATCTACGCTGGATTGGCTGCAGCTGCAATCGGCATTGACGTCTTAGAAGTGCACGTAACTCTGAGCCGAGATATGTTTGGTCCTGACGTATCTGCGTCGGTCACAACCGCAGAGTTGCGCCAACTTGTGGATGGAATCCGCTTTATTGAAAAGATCAAAGCGAATCCGGTCGACAAGGACTCTGTTGCCGAAAGCTTAGCCCCTATGCGCGACCTGTTCACTAAGAGCGTGGTGGCGCGTGAGGACTTACCGGCAGGCACTATATTGAAAGAGACCCACTTGACGGCAAAGAAGCCGGGGACGGGCCTTCCAGCCTCGCGTCTGAAGGAACTCATAGGGCATACTTTGGCACGTCCAGTTAAAGCTGACCAAATTCTACAGCGGGCCGATTTTATTTAAATCCTTCACCGCGGACTCTCTTGCCCGGCTTCATTCTTATCGGGGATCTTACCGAAGCCCGCGAACACCGAACGAATTCATTCTGGAGACAAGGTGACTAGTAAAGCACGACGAAAAGTTTGCGTGGTTTTAGTTGACCGAGCTAACTACGGAAGGCTTAAACCCGTCATGGAGGCCATTAGGTGCCATCCAAAGCTTGAGCTTCAAGTGCTCGCTGCTGGGACGATGGTCCTTGAACGCTTTCACCAACCCGTGCAGGTTATCAGACAAGACGGGTTCCAAGTTGACGGTGAGATCTATATCGAATTGGAAGGCTCAACCCCGGTCACAATGGCAAAATCGGTGGGCTTTGGAGTGGTTGAATTTGCCAGTGAGTTTCAACGCTTGAAGCCGGATCTCATTCTTTTGATCGGTGATCGATACGAAGCTCTCGCGGCCGCCATCGCCGCCGCTTACATGAATATCTGCATCGCTCACATCCAGGGGGGCGAGGTGTCCGGATCGATCGATGAAAGCACCCGTCATGCCATCACAAAATTTGCTCATTTCCATTTTCCAAGTACGCGCCGCTCGGCAGAATATCTGATCCGCATGGGAGAGAATCCCGATACGATTTTGGCTGTCGGTTGTCCCAGTAGCGACATTGCCCAACACCTCGACCGAACTCTGTCGTCCGAAATCGCTAATTTCGGCGGCAGCGGAACTTGGATCGATGTCACCAAACCGTTCCTGTTAGTGATCTTTCATCCGACAACAACCGAATACGGCAATGAGCGCCGGCAGATGGAAGAGATCTTGAAAGCGCTCAATATTTTGAAGACGCAAACCCTCCTGCTCTGGCCGAACATCGACGCGGGGGCGGATCACATCAGCAAGGCTATCCGAGTATTTCGCGATGGCACGAAACAAAAGTGGCTCAGGACCCTCACGAATCTCAACCCCGAGAACTATCTGAAGGTGCTTTCGAACGCGTCCTGCGCCATCGGAAATTCCAGCAGCTTCGTCCGCGACGCGAGTTACTTCGGGACACCGGTCGTCTTAGCCGGTGCACGCCAGGATGGCAGAGAGATCGACGGGCATGTGACGCCTGTCACGCTTGCTGCCGTCGACATCGTTACGGCGGTTCAGACCCAGCTCGCACATGGTCGATATCTTCCTAGTAGCTTATATGGAGACGGACACGTCTCCGAACGGATTTCCGAGGGACTCGCCCGGCTTGTGCCTTATGTCCAAAAACGACTGCACTATATTTATGACGGAGCCAATGGGAAAGCCCTGGCATTCGACGGTATCGAAGGCGACAACGTGAACAGTACTCGATCAGGCGTAGTAGCTCCCGTTTGAGAGCCTTGAAAGTGAGCTTCGACTGTTTCTTTCCGGCGTCCTTTCTTACGATTGTGGAAATCGACAGCATGGGTCCGGGTTCCATCTCCTCTCCGAGCGGGGCTCCGCGAATCCGCATTCTAAACGTTGAGCCCGACAGGTTCTCTTCAGAAGCACGCACTACCCTAGGTCGGCTTGGTGACGTTATCGAAATGCCGCTTAATAGAAGCGAGTTGCTTTCACAATTACCCGCGTATGATGTTCTGATTGCGCGCTTTGGCCAGAGAATCGATCGCGAATTGATCGACGCAGGGAGCCGCCTTAGAGCGATCGTAACGGCAACCACAGGAGTGGATCACATCGATGTGGATTACGCCCGCTCGAAAGGCATCGAGGTACTGAGCCTGCGCGGCGAATATAAATTTCTAGAAACGGTGAGCGCCACGGCCGAGCACACTTGGGCACTCTTGTTGGCTCTTGTGCGCCGAGTTCCGGCGGCCGTTATCTCTGTTCGCGATGGCTTGTGGAATAGGGATCTTTTTCGAGGCCATGAGTTAGCTGGAAAACGGCTTGGGATCATCGGTCTCGGCCGCATCGGCCGCAAGGTGGCTGGGTATGCCCAAGTATTCGGCTTACATGTGGCGGCGTACGACCCATACGCACGACAATGGCTAGAGGGGGTCGAACGCTGTTCGACGCTGTCCGAACTGCTATCGCAAAGTGAGATTGTCAGCCTTCATGTTCCACTTACTAAGGACACGGTCAAGATCATTGGCCGCGAGCAATTGGCTCCGTTGTCTCCGGGAGCCATCTTGATCAATACCTCGCGCGGAGAAGTATTGGATGAAAAGGCCTTGGTGGATTCCCTCGTGAGCGGGCAACTTGCTGGAGCCGCTGTTGATGTGCTCTGTCACGAAAACAGTGACGAGGGAATCCGCCATAGCCCTTTGTTGGTGTACGCGCGCACACACGATAACCTGCTCATCACTCCGCATATCGGCGGAGCGACCGACGAGTCGATGGCGAAGACCGAAGTCTTCATGGCTCTGAAATTGGCTCGGTTCCTTGAAGCCACGGACCGTCGATGAAACCGATAATCGGCTAGAATTCTACGGACGCCACGCACTTATTTATATGTGACGCGTGCCGAGTGACATCCACACTACAGACTCCCAGAATGAAGGATTTACCTAAAGTTCTAGCGGTTATCCCCGCGCGAGGCGGTTCCAAAGGGGTTCCGCGGAAAAACATTCGTACAGTCTGCGGCAAGCCACTCATTGCTTACACTATCGAAACGGCGCTGGCGGCACGCCACCTGCTCAGTCGTGTTATTGTGAGCACTGACGATGAAGAAATCGCGGATATATCCAGAAGCTATGGCGCCGAAGTCCCGTTTCTACGACCGTCCGAGCTCGCCGATGACAAAGCCCCTACGGTCGCTGTGCTCAAACACGTGATCCGCTTTGCTGAGGAAGAACAAAAAGCGCGTTACGACTGGATTTGCGTACTCCAGCCAACCGAACCGTTTCGGACGGTAGACGATATTCGTGACGCCTTACGCCTTGCCCAAGAGGGCGGCTGCGATTCGGTTATTAGCGTCGTGCAGGTTTTTTCTGTTCACCCAATTTTGATGAAACGGATCGCAAACGGATGTCTGCTTCCTTATTGCATCGAAGAGCGTGAAGGAACCCGGCGTCAAGACTACGATCCCCCCGCCTACATGCGGAATGGAGCCATTTATTTGAGTCGTCGCGATGTCGTCGTGGAGAAGCATTCGATCTGGGGCGATGTCGTTCGGCCCTACATCATGCCGTCAGAGCGATCCATCGGTGTGGATAGTGAGCTCGACCTGAAGCTCATCGAAGTCGTGATGCGTGAGCGCTTGATGGAAACAAATTAAACCATGTGCGGCATCGCAGGAATTGTTGGTCGCGGGTGGCAGCTGGAGCAGTTGAAGTCCATGGTATCTATTCAACGGCACCGTGGGCCCGATGCGACTGGAACTTACACAGACGACGCAGCCGGGGTCGGCCTCGGTCACAACCGGCTCAGCATTATTGATTTGTCGCGTGCCGGCCAACAACCCATGGCCAACCGAGCTGGAACCGCCCGGGTCGTGTTCAACGGCGAGATCTATAACTATCTTGAATTGCGTCGCGAGCTGAATGACTATCCCTACCAAAGCCACACTGATACCGAAGTAATTTTGGCCGCATACGAACGGTGGGGAGAGTCCTGCGTTGAGCACTTTATTGGCATGTTTGCCTTCGCTCTCTGGGACGACCGCCGCCAATTGCTCTTTTGTGCCCGAGACCGGCTTGGAATCAAACCCTTTCACTACGCATGGCACAATGGATGTTTCTTATTTAGCTCAGAGATTAAAGCAATTCTTGCGGCGGGTTTTCCGGCACAGCCCAACATGCAAAGCTGGACCGACTACCTTGTACATGGACTTTACGACCACAGCACGGAGACCTTCTTTTCCGGAGTTCATAGCCTCTCGCCGGGTCACACGCTCAAACTGGAGAACGGCCAAGAATCAATCCGCTGCTACTGGGATTTGCCAAATCTGTCGAGCGAGACAGTCGCATTGACTGACGATGAGGCTGCCGCGCAATTCCTGGATCTGCTGACTGATTCAGTTCGTTTGCGTCTGCGCAGCGACGTTCCCCTCGGGGTGAATCTCAGCGGCGGGTTAGACTCCGCGAGCCTCATGGTAATTGTCGACAGTTTGCTGCCGGACCATAGTGAACTAAAAACGTTCACCGCCGTCTTCGGGGACCCTAATTACGACGAATGCGACTTTGCCTCACGTGTGCCTGGCCATAGTCACTGGTCCAGACACCTGCAACAGCTGGACGAAACCGCGGTTTGGGATCTCGCTCTGGAAGCACTGCATCATCAAGAGGCGCCCTATGGAGGCATAGCTACACTGGCCTACCACCATTTGCACCGTCTGGCTCACGATAGCGACGTAACGGTCTTGTTGGAAGGTCAAGGCGTGGATGAGATGCTGGCGGGTTATAATTACTTTCGTCCCTATCACTATCTGGACATGTTGGAGCAGGGACGTTGGCAAGCCTTGCGTTGCGAACTGGCGGCCTGTGAAGCGGTCGGTGATTGGGAATTAAAGGCGATGCGTCAGCTTAGATCCGGTAATGGTTTGAACGTGTATCAAGACGGCACATCGCACTTGCAAGCACACTGCGTGTTGCCCGATGTACGAAAACTAGCATGCCACCGTCCTCAGTTCCCGCAGCCTTTCAAGGATCATCTGAACAACGCTCTCTACAGGGACCTGCGTTATACCAAGTTGCCACGCGTTTTGCGTATGAATGACCGCCTGTCGATGGCATTCAGCCGCGAGTTGCGGGAACCCTATCTGGACCATCGTCTGGTAGAGTTCGCATTCCGCTTGCCGGGCCACCAAAAGATTCGAGCAGGACAAGGCAAGTTTCTGCTACGTTCCGCTATGGCGGGACGACTCCCGGACAGTGTTGCAGCGGCTAAGAAGCGAGCGGTGGTAACACCCCAACGCGAATGGCTGCGCACTTTTTTGCGTCCTCAGGTGGAGGAAATCATCCATTCCCGGTCATTTGTTGAGAGAGAGCTGTTCGACGTGAAAAAAGTACAGTCCACCTATACCAAGTTTTGTGCTGGGGAGGGGGAAAACGCGTTTTTTGTATGGCAATGGGTGAACACCGAGCTATGGTGGCGCATGTTTATTGATCAGCGCATTGCTGTTCCATGATACTCATCGTTGGGTTAACCGACTACGTCATTCGGAATCTGCTTAGAAGCAGTTTCGCCGAGCGAGCCCGGCAACTCGAGTTGCGGCTTCACGGAATGGTGTATCCGGAAATCTTTTCAGCCTATCGTGACATGCTCCACAGCGAACTTGGCATGACCAGTGAGCCGCAAGATCTCGTGGGGCTCGCAGAGCCGCGTGCGGAAAGACTCGCTTTCCGGGCTAGTCTGTACCAGCGCAGTCGAGTAAATTGTCGGACCTACCGCGCCAAAAGACGAAGCAATCTATCTGAACGAGAGTACCCATTTTCAACAAAATTGAAATTTGAAGCCGCTCTGCTTTTGGGGCGACTGGGTGGTAAACTAGGTTGGGAGACCGGTCTGGAAGAACAATATTTTAGTGCGGTAGCCGGGTCCGACTATGTCCAAAACGTTTGCCTTCCCTATCTCCGGAAGATGCGTCCCGCAGCGGTCGTCAGTGCTAGCTCGGATGGATTTCCCGACACGCCGTGGTTGATCGCGGCCGGTTTGATGCGAATACCGAGGGCTGTGTGGATCCGTTCTTGGGACAACATCACCACCAAATGCGAGCTTATTCCTGACGCGGAACTGTTTTTGGTTTGGTCGGAGGATATGGAACGGGAGTTACGGCTGTACTTTCCCAGATACCACCATCGTCGCGTTCTCAAGATTGGGACGCCGCAGTTCGACGGACACCTGGACCCTTCGAGCATCATTCCGCGGAAGGAATTCTGCGAGCGGATGGGGCTTGACCCCGATCGGCCGATTGTTCTCTACTGCACCGGTGGAAGCCACATTTGCCAAAACGAGCATTTGGTCATCAAACATGTCCACGAAGTAGTTCAAGACCTAAAGGACGCAGGAAATCCACAACTTTTGGTCCGGCTCCACCCCTATTTTTGGGATACCAACATCAACCTTTACGAGACGATCTCAGCAAACGTTACCTTTTGGCCGAAACGAGAAGAGGCGTCGGAACGATTTAACCGTTCCACGGCGGGCTTGTTAGAGGATTATCGGATAATGCTGTCTAGCTTTTATCATCAAGCGGTAAACGTAAATATCGCCTCAACCGTGACCCTCGACAGCGCAGTTTACGACCGCCCCATTGTTTGTATTGCCTACGATGGCCCACAAAAATTGTCTCGTTCATTGAGCGTCCGACGATTCTATCTCGATTACGAACATTTTATTTCTGTGGTCAAGGCACGGGCCGTGGATGTGGTTTGGAACCAAAACGAGTTGAGAAGATCACTCAGTCGGGCCTTGCTCGATCCTGGCTGGCAAAGCTCAGAACGACGCCGGTTAATCGAAATGGAATGTGGGATTGGGGATGGAAAAGCTGGTCAACGTTTGGCCGAGGTTCTGAGCCAAATGGTTCAAAATAAGATGGTCGAGATCGACACATCCTATCTACTACAGGCCGCCGGTTAATAGTATCGTCCTTTCTTAGACAGCCCGCTTGTGGCTCGTGGTCATTAGTTCCCGCTTTCGGAAATGTAACTTCTTCCATGGCCCGTCGACTGAAATTTCTTTTTGTTGGTCTCGGCTCTATCGGCCAGCGTCACGTGCGCAACTTGCGCGCCACCCTCGGGGACGGCGTGGATATCCTCGCTTATCGCTGCCGGGGTCAAAGCCCACTCTTAAGCCCAGAGATGAACCCGCAGTCCGGTGCCGATCTCGAGACAACTTACGCCATTCGATCGTTTAGTAATTTGGAAACTGCTCTGAGCGAGAAGCCCGATGCGGTCTTCGTGACGAATCCCAACACTTTTCATCTCCCCATCGCAATGGCTGCAGCACGGGCGGGATGTCATCTTTTTATCGAAAAGCCGCTATCTCATACTCTAGATGGGACCGATGAACTCGTCGAAATTACGGAAAGCAAAAGGTTGGTAGCTTTCGTCGGTTACCAATTTCGCTTCCATCCTGGTTTGCTTTTGGTCAAATCGCTGATCGACACGGGTCAGTTGGGTAGACTGGTGGCAGCCCACATCGTTAATGCAGAATATCTTCCTGACTGGCATCCTTACGAGGATTACCGTGAAACTCACCCAGCGCGATGCGATTTAGGGGGTGGTTGTCTGCGTATCCAGTCGCACGAATTTGACTATGCGCAGTGGTTGTTTGGTATGCCTAAGCGACTGTACGCCGTCGGCGGACATCTGAGCCAATTGGAATTGGATGTGGAAGACTCCGTCAGCATTTTGCTGCACTGCGACTACCAGGGAAAACCGTTGCCTGTACATATTCACCTGGATTATCTGCAACGACCGCCACAGCGGTTCTGCGAAGTCATCGGAGATGAGGGCAAAGTCCACTTCGACTATTACGCAAATCAAGCGAAGGTTTACGATACATCGACGGGCAAGACAGAAGTTCACTGCTTTCGTGATTTTGAGCGGAATGAGATGTTTATGAACGAGCTAAGACATTTTCTTGCCTGCATGCGCGGCGAGGCAAAGCCCTTGATCAATTTGCGCGAAGCGATACGCAGTATGCGCATTGGTTTAGCAGCCGATCATTCTCTCCAGAGCGAACACGCCGTGGAGTGCGACGCGGAATGAGCCGAGCCGCCCCATGCGAGTTCAGTGCCCGAGTTGCCTATCGAACGACGTTATCTTCGTTCGAGCATACCGAGCCGCTCTTCCGGGCAGCGAACCGGTGTTCTCTGGTCTTTCGATATGGGGGTGTCAAACATGCGCTGTTAAGTTTGCGCATCCCACTCCTGACAAAGAACTCTTGGCGAATTACTACGCCACACATTATAGGGGTGAGGAGAGTTGGCATCGTTTAACCGGCGAACCCGGACCGTGGGATGGAGGTTATGTTCGCGCGCGCTCTCAGTTCGAATTTGTTTCTCGTCGAGTTAAGGGATTGGTAAATAACAATTTGATAACTAGTTGGCTTGATATCGGAGCCGGCTATGGGTGCTTACTTGACGAAGCAAAACAACAGGGCATTGAAAAAACCGGCGCGATCGAGCCCGATGAACACAGTCGAGCTCGTCTCACGATGCAGGGGCATCATAGTTATGAGCATCTTTCGACTGTGAAGGGCGCATGGGATGTGATTAGCCTGTCTCATTTATTGGAACATCTTGCTTCACCGCCGAAATTTTTGAGGCAACTCAAACATATACTCTCAGAAAACGGGTATATCTTTTGCGAGGTGCCAAACGAACTGCGTTTACAAGACGCAAGCAACGATGCACCGCATCTGGCATTCTTCGTATTACCTTCGCTATCACAGCTTTTTAAAAACAGTGGCTTTGACGTCTTGGCGGTTCAAACTTGTGGCAAAATGGTTCGGCGCCAGGGTTGGGATACTTTGTCGAGCACAAGTCGGCGTGTTGCCACGCGACTCTTCCATTCTCCACCGACGTGGCTCGACGTGGCTATTCATCCGCATTTTCACTATTCGCATAAGGGCGACCGCACATGGATTCGATTGCTCGCTTGCAAAATACACAAGTAAAAGCGCCGAAATCTGTGATGGCGCTCATCCCGGCGCGGGGCGGCTCCAAAGGCGTGCCGCGAAAGAACATCCTGATGCTGGCCGGCAAGCCATTGATTGCCTATTCGATCTTGCAGGCTCAGGCCTCGAAACGAATCAACCGCGTCATCGTTTCAACGAATGACGAGGAGATCGCCGAGGTAGCACGCCAATGGGGTGCGGAGGTTCCCTTCATCCGATCGGCCGAACACGCACAAGATCTTTCTCCGGATATCGATGTATTTCGTCACGCCTTGTACTGGTTGAAAGAGCACGAGGACTATGTGCCCGACTTAATCGTTCATCTCCGGCCTACGGGTCCCGTACGCCGGGTAGAGTTGATTGACCAGGCGATCGAACTTTTAGCAGGAAACCCGGACGCAGATGCTGTCCGCTCAGTGAGCTTGGCGCTCCAGACACCCTATAAAATGTGGCGTATCGCACCAGAGGGCTATCTGGACCCGCTTCTGCGTCTAGACGGCATGCCAGATTGCCAATCAAAGCCACGGCAACAATTGCCCTCAGTCTATTGGCAGAATGGTTATGTTGACGTGGTGAGACCGCGATCAATCGAAGAAAAAAACTCAATGTGGGGAGATCGAGCCCTTCCGTTCATCGTGGAAGAGCCCTTGTTTGAACTCGATTATCCGGAAAACATTCCACTAATCGAAGACGCCTTGCTCCGTCTTCAAGATGGAGAAGCGATGGCACCCGAAACTTCCCCGCGGCACTCGGTGTAACCTGCTATCGTAAATGTTTTGCTCTAGGTCGCTCGTACGGCGGCTCAAGAATCTCATCGCGCTCAGATCTAACAGATTCAAAAACATTTTGGGAAGGAGAATTGTATGAATGAAGCGGTTCAGATCGGTAGATATTTGGTCGGCAAAGGCCAGACTGTTTTTATCGTCGCCGAGATCGGCATCAATCACAACGGCAGCGTCGAGGTCACCAAAAAACTCATTGACGCCGCGGTCCTCGCCGGTTGCGATGCGGTGAAGTTCCAGAAGCGCACCGTCGAAGTCGTTTACACTGCCGAAGAGCTCGCCAAACCACGGGAGAATCCTTTCGGCCCGACAAACGGTGATTTGAAGCGAGGACTGGAATTCGGCCAGAAAGAGTATGAGGAGATCGATCGCTATTGCCGGGAAAAGAATAGTCTCTGGTACGCTTCCTGTTGGGACGAAGCCTCGGTCGATTTCATGGAGCGGTTCAATCCTCCCTGCTACAAAATCGCATCGGCTTCGTTGACCGACGACAACCTGTTGCGATACCACCGCCGCCGTTGCGGTCGTCCGATCGTTATCTCCACAGGTATGAGCACACTCGAGGAGATCGATCACGCGGTAGAGGTCCTTGGCTCCAAAGATTTGATCATCCTTCATTGCACGAGTACTTATCCGTCGCAGGTTGAGGAATTGAATCTTAGCACCATACACACCCTGCGCGCGCGCTATGGTGTTCCGGTCGGGTACTCAGGTCATGAAGTCGGTCTCGCCCCTTCTAATGCAGCCGCCGCGCTTGGAGCCTGCATGATCGAACGCCACATCACGCTCGATAGAGCCATGTGGGGTAGTGACCAAGCCGCCTCCGTGGAGTGGCAGGGTTTCTGGCGCTTGGTCAAGGATGTTCGAGCCATAGAAAAATCCATGGGCGACGGCATCAAGCGTGTTTACCCGAGCGAGGTGCCCATCATGAACAAGCTCCGCCGCGTCGGAAATAACGGTGGCAACGGATCTGCTGCGATAACTGCGAACCCATAGTGGCGGCTTCTTCTTAAGATGTCACAGACTGCGAGCGTCCGAGAGCTGTTCGACTTAACCGGCCGAGTAGCAGTGATCACGGGTGGCGCTGGCCTGTTGGGTGTGCGTCACGCTGAGGCCATTGCCGAGATGGGCGGCACGCCTGTTCTTGTGGATCTCAATGGCCAAGCGGCACAACGGAGAGCCGAAGAGGTCGCGGATACTTTCGGCGTCAAAGCGCTCGGGATCCAAGCCGATATTACTCGACCCGAAGCGGTTTCGAATGTCCTAAAAACGGTCCTCGCCGCTTTTGATCGGG